>Ga0310690_10013114_pt1 | contig 10111 bp, 5 predicted proteins | sample AusTroGonzalo_MG_2_FD_207661 | JGI IMG/M metagenome (GOLD analysis project Ga0310690, IMG submission 207661) | Bovine rumen microbial communities from tropical cattle in Woodstock, Queensland, Australia - Gonzalo_04 (v2) (version 2) | ecosystem: Host-associated > Mammals > Digestive system >...
GTACTCGACTTGGCTACGGGTGATCTGTGTTATTGTAATGCAGGTCATGAGGCTCCCCTTTACATGACGCAGGAACTGAATGAGATACCTATCGAGGCGAATTTCCCTGTAGGACTGCTGCCTGGCCTGTCGTATATGGGACAACGGATAGTGATGGAGCCTGGCACCATGTTGTTCTTCTATACCGACGGACTGACAGAGGCGGAGAATGATCAGAAACAACAGTTTGGAAAGGAACGTCTGAGGACGGTCGTCTGGGAGATGATGCTCGAAGGCGACGTCAGTCCGCAAAGCGTGATTGAAAAAATGAAAGAAACAGTGAAGGCATTCGTGGGAGGTGCGGAACAGAGCGACGACCTGACGATGCTTGCCCTGAAATATACAAGATAATCAACAATACTTAATTTTATAATTATGGAGACAATCATTGAAGAGCAAGGTAAAATTGCTATTGTAACATTGAAAGGAAGACTTGAAACGAGTGAATCTGAAGAGGTGCAGGAGAAAATGACATCGCTCTATGAGAAAGATCTGGAGCGCATCATCATAGATTGTAAGGACTTGGAGTACATTGCTTCGAGCGGTCTGCGTATTCTGTTCCTACTGCTCAGGAAAATGAAACCAAAAGGTACCGATATTGTCATCCGGAATTGCAGTGACTTGCTGAAGACGGTATTCGACTCAACAGGCTTTTCGTCGCTGTTCACGTTCGAGTGATGCGACACGTTTTCCTATCGATATCTGTTTTCTGTCACATTTCTGCTTCTCTGTCGCAATAAGACGATAAGAAAAGAAATGTAAGTTGGTGGTGTGTCTGAAAATAGATGTACTTTTGCAGTCGATATTAAAAATAACAGTATTAAAAGATGAAATACGAAGATTTTATCAATTCTACAGAGTTTACTTACAAACTCTATTTACAGGATTATTTGGCAGACGCTTCAGTCAGGGTACCTGAACTGACTTTGGTACAGTTGGTAGAGTCTGATCTCAAATATGAAGGAGCCGATTATAAGGTAGCCGTCAACGATATCAAATTCAATCGTAAGATCTATCAGCCAGGCGAGATAAGTGCAGAGTTGATGATCACGTTGAAGGGAGATGGCTCGCAGAATACAGCGATTCTTAAGCCTGAAAAACTGAAGGCACTGTTGATTCACCGAAGGGTGAAACTCACCATCCTGCCCAAGAACGCTTCGGAAGAGACTGCTGTAGCCGAGAATTACTACATTCATGAAATCAGACCGCGTGTGATGAGGGATTCTGCCGCGACCCAAGTCTTTGTCACGCTTTTCATTTATAGTATGGATAAGTTGATGACACTGAATAAGTACAGTCAGGCCTATGTCGCCAAGAAGTTGGGCTCAGAGATCCTTTGTGACGAGAGCAAACGTTTCGGCTATAATAAGACAGCACTTGTGCGTGTGTCCTATGACAATATGCAGCACTTGAAATACCAGCAATCGGAGGTGATTGACGGTAAGGCTGTAAACATCCCTTCAGAGTTCATTCAGCCTTATCTGGTACAATATAATGAGACGTTCTATGACTTTATAGCCCGCACAGCTAACCGTTGTGGTGAGTTCCTGTTTTTTGAGGATGGCCAGTTGGTGCTGGGCATGCCCAAACAGGATTTGAAGGAAGTGCCGTTCATGATTAAGGGTTATGCCTCGCTGACCTATCAGAACATTTCACCTTCACCGCTGTCGATTAAGGCTTTCACCCGTGATAGTGCAAAAGGTAATGAAACGCTGGAGTTCAACGACACTCCGGTGGCTAATGCTAGCACGGGTTTCCCGGAAGATACCTTTGGTACTGATCTGACCTATAACTCCGAGTTGGCACACGACGATTATATCTTCCCGATGTTTAAGGATAAGTTCTCAAGTTTTGGTCGCGTCTTAGGCATCAGCAATGGTAAGGAAGCCCTGACGAAACTTTCGCTCGACGTGTTCTCAAGGGTTGTGGGTAACACAAATGAAAAGTTAGATGCAGCCAAGGACATGGGTAAGAGTATGGCGATCAAATACGGACTCGACCTGGCCTTTGCGAAAGGTAAAGCCAAAGGTGACAATAAGTCAGGTAATAAGAAGTGGATCGATCCTTTCAAGGATAATATTCAGCAGTACGATGGCACTAAGGCAGTGCAGTTTGCCCCGGTTGCAGAGAATGCGTGGGTTAAACTGGCCTATTATTCTCAGATCCGTAGTCAGGAGGAGGCACAGCAGGAGCAGGCTGTCTGTGTTGATATGGGTACTGCATGTATTCCCGTCAAACTGGGTCAGATCGTGACCATCGATAATTTGTCAGGTAAGTTTGTTATTGTTCAGATCATCCAGAATTCCGCCACGCCTCGGGCCAATGAGAATCTACAGGAGCAGAAGATCTTTGCCATACCTGTGATAGAGAATGACAGCAACTTGAATATCGTACCGCCGGTATGGACCGACGAGGTAGTGAGGAAGTCTGGACCGCAGACCGCCTTTGTTGTCAGCAATCACGATCCGAAGAACCAGGGACGTGTGCGTATTGCTTTCCCGTGGCAGATTGTCGGCAAGAGTAAAAAGGTGATTCAAGAAGCCCAGGAAGATCTGAAACAGAAAAAGACTGCTACAGAACAGGCTAAGAGCAAGCAGAGCGAACTGGAATCTCAGTTGAACCGTCTTAATCAGCATAGCAAGACATTGGGAAACCTGCAGAAGGAGTTGGAAGATGAGCCTGATAAGATGAAGCAGAATCAGATTTTCAATCAGAAACTGCAGGATAACCTCAAACAGATGACCTCGAATCAGGCCAAGATAGACAAACTTAATGACGATATAGAGCAAGCCAGACAAACTCAGGAGCAATTAGAAGAGGATCTGGCTAACATTAAGAGCCCGTATGCAGTAGTCAAGGTTCTCATGAAAGCGCAGTCCGAATATACAATCGCTCAACAGGCAAAGAAGATTGCTGAGATGGAACTGCAGCATCAAGAGTTGGTGACTGAAAATCTCCAGCGCGAGAAGTTGGACAAGGCACTCGCTGGTTTCAAGCAGAGTGGTGTTGCTTCGCCTGTGGATTACCTGAAGACCACCCAAGAGAATCTGAAAGCGGGTGAGATTGCCACTACCGAGCAGAAGATCAGTGAGGCGAAGACTGAGGTGGAAAATGCTCAGATTGCTCAATCACAGGCTCAGGCAGAGGTTGACCAGATGACGGCCAAGTGGAATACACAACTTGAGAAGGTTGCTTCTCCGTGGGTGCGTGTTGCCATGCCGATGGCTACGTCTGAGGGCGGTGTCTATTTCCGTCCGAAAGTTGGCGACGAGGTGCTGGTAAACTTCGATAACGGCAATGTGGAGCGTCCTTACGTGTCGGGTAGCCTCTACTCGAAGGAGCATACCGACCCGGGAGGTGATATGGTGATCAAATCACCCAGTGGCCAGAAGATCTCATTCGGTGTGGCAGGTGACGGTATGGGATTTGTCCAGAATGTCAGTCCTTTCCTGACTGCACTCCAAGGTATTGTTCCGGGTCTCATTCCAGATGGTTCCTTAGGCGATGATGCGAGAAAACTTTGTGGCGACATCACCTTCTCGGACGAGTTCGGTATGTTCAATGTGAAGATGTCATCTACCAAGCGTAAGGTGAGCATCGCTTCACCCTTTGGTGATGTCAGCGTGAGTGCATTCACAGGCATTACCATATCGGCACCGAACGGCGACGTGAATATTGTCGGTAAGAATGTGAACATTTCGGCAGGTAATAACCTGAGGCTGACCTCTGGTACCAATGTCAACAACGGTAATACACCTACCAATGATGGAAATGATGAGGTAAACAACAGCACAGGTATTGATGAGAAGAAGCCTGGCTTCTGGAGCAAGGTTTGGTCTGGCACCAAGAGCACTGCTGCTGACTGGTCCAAAGAGGCCGTTGATTACGGTCTTAACTATGTGGGCGGAAAGTTAGGAGGCCTTGCCGTGGTGGATATGAAATTGTTGCGCTGTATGTGTGATGTGTTCCTCCGTCCGATTGAAGGTACGCTGTGCGTTAAGTCAAAGAATTACCTGATGCTGGAAGCCGGTAAGGGCCATGCTGACGTGAATGTGGAGCGCTATAGTAAGAACTGGCAGAAGGTGAAAGGCTATGAGAAGGATGCCGACAAGCAGATGTTCTATTCTAAGACGGTGGCCTATATCAATCGTATTGACCAGAAGGTGGGACAGTTCTGTCGCGACTATACGGCTCTGAAGAAAGATGCACTCAGGAAGCAGAAGGCGTATGAGAAGAATCTGGCGTACTTCTGGGATGCCTCACAGGATAAACCAAAGATTAGAGAAGCAGCCTTCAAACTGGGTGATGACGAGTTCAAGAAGAATGACGATGAACTTAAAGGCGGTACCGTTGACCTCTCTGTTGTGAAACTCGAGACCATTAAGGGGCAGTGTGCCTCTGCTATCAAGGTTGATGATGGAAAGGAGATTCATAATGTCGAGGAGGCTAAGGAGTATATCAACCCGTCGGCTGAGGCATACGCAGAGGCTGTATGGCGCCTGCAGCGGAAGACCCGCGAGTTTAAGACCTGCTTTACCGACACGACCCTGAAAGCCATCAATCAGGCTACTACAGGCAACACTTCGCACAAAGATACTGAATGGATCGACAAGGCCTTCAAGAAAGTCATCTTTGAAGGAAGCGACAACCAACTTGATAAGGCCATTGAGAAATGGCAGGACCGCTTTGGCAGTAAAGGCGCAGATCCGAAGACAGAGTTCTTGGGCGAAAAAGCCTTGAAGGATAATAAGGACATCTTTGGTGATCCGAAGTTCCTGAAGCGTAAGATGATTGCATTATTCCTGCTGGAACTCAGCAATGACACTCACAACAGCCAGGGCGCAGGCGGACTGGGCAATGCGGTAGCGGCTGCTGTAACAGGTGGTACAGGTGGTGCTCCGCAGGGCAAGTATATCAACCTGAGTTATAAGAGTGAGGCTGAGGTCACCGACAGCCTGTTGAAGAAGAATTGGGATGATGTTGTCATCCTCGGTCCGAAGAAATCTTCTAGTAAAAAGATGTTCGAAAAGGTTTCTGCCTTCGTCGATAAGCATACTGGTATCACGAGCGCCTGGAAGCCGGTGCTTGATCCCGACAAACCATATATGGGCTGGGACCGCAAGGTGTGGAGCGACAAGAGTGGTAAGATCATCTTCTCCGACACGAAGAATGCCACTTATGGCTTCAATGGTGAGAACATTGAGAAATGGTCGAAGGCTGGTCTCAGCAATGAGGAGTCACTGAAGCAGACTCTTGGCCGAATTTGATAACAATTAGACGATTCAATAAAGACAGAATATTATGGCAGATTCAGTATTTAAGCAGTGGGATGACAAGATTGACAGTCTTGTGAACGACGATTTCAAGAAAGGTGTCATGACAGCCATCCGCCAACTGAAGGAGGAAGTATATAATATGAAGGTTGACAACCTCAACCAGTCGATGGGACGCGTGATTCGCGACGATAAACGTATCGTCCTCTCTGCGCCTGAGATCATCATCGGTGACGTGAACCTGGGTGGAATCCTCAATCCTGAGGGTTACTCGAAGGTGACCATCCGAGGTTATGATGTCAGTCTGCAGGGGGCAGGGGACATGGGACAGGTCGATATGCGTGCACCGATTATCTCACAGGTGGCAGAGAACCCTGGCTGCGATGGGAATGAACATGTTATCGGTGACGTCTCGACGGTATTCACGCAGGCTTGTAACATCACTGTTCAGAGTGATACGGTGAAGCCAAACGGTACCTTCCCTGCACCCGATGTGATAACCAAAGGCGGTATCCGTCTTATTTCCGACCATCAGGTGGATGTGATGGCCATGAAGGGCAATAAGAGCAGGGTCGAGCAGATCGATAAGAGCATCCGTCAGTTGGAAAATTCCAAGCCCAGACTCGAAGACAATGTGAAACAACTCAGTGAGGAATACAAGGCCCTGCGGGAAGAGATCGACAAGTTCTTCAAGAAGAAGGAGTCGCTGGCCAAGGACGGCTCAGCCATCCGTACTGATTATATCGAACTCGACGAACTGAACATCCGCATCGAGGAACTCTCAGTTCAACTCTCGGAGATCATTTATAAGTATTCCGATGCCCTGTCGGTGATGGGTGAGAATGCCCGTATGCTGGCATACTTTAAGAAGCAGAAGGATGAAGCCTCGAAGATGACCGACGAGAAGTTCCAGAAGAATTCCATACGTACCTCTGTATCTATCATTGGTGAGGAGATCGACATGGCTTCGATGGATGCCGACGGTAACTTACGGACAAACAAGAAAGCAGGTGTCAACATCATGTCGAACAAGATGCTCATCGGTGGAGCGCTCGACGACAAGGGAGAACTCAAAGAGAACAATGCTTTGACTGTCAACATGAGGAAGGTTGAGGTAACGACCGCTGGTACGACCAATCTCAAACTTGACGACAAGGATGAGGTGGAGACAGCCAAGTATCAGGCTGTGGGCGACTTCATCGTGAGGTCGAAGAATATCACCCTTGAAAGTGTCGATTATGAAGTGGCAGAGAAAAAACTCAAAGAGTCGGGTCTGACGGCCGACGGCAATATCAAGATCCGCTCGAAGAAGATCGATCTCTCAACTGTCAATGCCTCTGACGTGGAAGTCGATGATAAGGGTAAGGTGACGAAGGCGAAATATACTGCCGAGGGTGATATCACAGTCAATTCGAAGACCTTCACCCTGACGGCTACCGACGGTGAGCAGGAGGGTGAGAATGTGAAGGAGACGGCCCTGACGAAGGATAGTACCTTTGCCATCCGTACGGAGAAGATCGACTTCGCTGCTACCGACACCGAGGGTAAGGCTACCGGCAAGGTGAATGTCAATGCCAAGAACATTCAGGTGAAGGCGATGGATGTCGATAAGGAGAAGCGCACGGACAGCAAACTGGCAGAAGGCAGTAAAATGCTGCTGCTCTCTGAGAAGATGTACGTGGGTGCCAAGTCGGAGGATGTCAAGAGCAAGTCTATTCAGGCCGTGAGTGAGGAGATCGCTCTGTTTGCCGACAAGACCTTCGAGGCTCAGCAGGCTGATGCCAAGGCCTTCCTGCAACTCTCAGACGGTAATGCCACTATATCGGGTAGCAAGTCACAGATCTATGGTGAAACCACGATCAATGCCAATACCGAGGTCAAGGGCGAGTTCAAGAGTCCGAAGGCTGCAATCGACAACCTGGAGGCCAAGTCTTCGTTCAAGTCGCCTAACATCAGCGACGGCATGTCTGCCGGTGCAGGTGGCGGCGGTGGAAAGGCCGAAAGTAAGACCAAGGCAGAGAATGCCCCAGAGGAATAGAATGTAATGTATCATCAAGAAAAAATAGAAGATCATGAATAATTTTGTAATATCTGAAGTAAACGATTTTGAAAAGAAACTGTCAGGCTATACTTATCTGCTCAATTTCCGCTATATGAACCTGTGTGTGAAGGCCAATCCTGTCGCCTTGCTGCCGGTTAGCGTCCTCGTCGCTGACGAGGAGAAGGAAATGGAGGATGTGGCCAACGTGGCGCAGACCGATGATTTCCATCTCGCTGTCATTCCTAGGCAGACCGAACTCCTGAAGAATATCAGTCAGGGCGTGCTGGGTGTCCATCCTGAGTTCAAGATGGAGGTGATGAAACTCGACGAGAATGATCCCAAGAGCGACTATCTGCTCTTCGAGATGCCTGTGGTGGACAAGGACCGTCGCGACTTTCTCAACGAAGCGGTGAAATCGCTCCATAAGGAATGCAAGATCCGTCTTGATGAACTGAAGGTTGAGGAGAAAGAAGGCTTTGGTGAACTCTTCCTCTCCTATCCTGAGGATCTGAAAGAGGCTAACGATGCCATCGACAAGAAACATCGGGAGGCGGTGGATAATATCGACGAACTGCTGGAGAAGAAGCAGAAGGAGATAGAGGAAGGCTACCAGCACTATCTGGACTCTCAGGCCGAAGAACTTCAGGCAAATGCCGGTATCGATGTCACCAGTTCAATGAGACTCTCTGACGAATGAAAAAGGTATTGTGGACTTTGGCAGTCGTTGTGATCGTATTTGTGATCGCACTGATTGGAGGCAGTTTTTATATGTTGGACTTTTCGCTGGCTCCCGATCCGAACCGGATGGATACCGATTCGTGTTATCGGCAGCAGTTCGAAAAGTATCCTGAGAGTAAGGCGTGGGTTGACAGTCTGCGAAGCATCGGTGCTTTGCGCGACACGTTTATGACGATGCCGACAGGGGAACGTCATCATGCGTTCTTTGTGGATAGGGGTAGTACCCGCACAGCCCTCGTGATTCATGGTTGGCGCGATTGTGCCATCAAGTTCTTTTGGTTGGCACGTATCTATGAACATGAGTTGGGCTACAATGTCGTGATGCCAGAGCTGCATGGCTGTGGCGAGAGCGAGGGCGATGCCATCCAGATGGGATGGAAGGACCGGCTCGATGCCCTGCACTGGCTGAAGACCTTCCAGGCCGACACAATGGTGGTGCATGGTGTCTCAATGGGGGCCGCCACCACCATGATGCTGTCTGGTGAGAAGATGCCTGATGGTATCAAGGATCTGAAGTTTGTGGAGGATTGTGGCTATACCAGTGTGTGGGATGAGTTTGCCGGTCAACTGAAGGAACAGTTTGGCTTGCCTCCCTTCCCGTTGATGTATGCCACCAGTCTGCTTTGTAAATTGCGCTATGGCTGGAACTTTAGTGAGGCGTCGGCCTTGGAGCAGGTCAAAAAGTGCCAATATCCGATGCTCTTTATTCATGGCAGCACCGACACGTTTGTTCCTACGGCGATGGTATATCCCCTCTATGAAGCAAAACCCGGCACCAAGGCGCTTTGGATAGCCGATGGTGCCGAGCATGCTTTGTCATATTATGAGCATAAGGCCGAATACATCTCAAGAGTCCGGGCCTTCTGCCTGGATCAATGATGGCGGAAATTCCACTTGGAATTGTCGCTGTTGAAGTCGTATTGAGCGAGGGTGGGGGTGGAGTCACCTGCACTGTAGAGACAGATGCTGGTATTGACACCCGCCTGTCCGGGGATTGCCTTCGGCATGATGCGATAGGTACCGTCGGTGAGTTGTTCGATGCGCCAGAGTTGTTCGTCAGCGCCTGTATAGGCAGGAACGGTCGTTACCTCACAGTCGGCGGTAGCAGCCAGGGCGCGGTCAGTACCTTCGATGGTAATCTTGAAATAGGGATTGCTGAGATAGCCGCCTGCCTCGTTGACGGGCGTAACGGTCCAACGCTGGTGGGGACGATGCATATAGTCACCGATACGGGCAGGGATATTGCCCTCGGGCCATGTGCCGATGACATCCTTTAATGTCTGGTTGGCAATGGGCTTGGCTGGCTGCTGCATCTGCTCGCGGTTGAACCAGCCTTGACGCTCCTGCGGTATGCGCACGAAATCGACGGCGAGTTCTAAGGCATAGCCGCGACGCTCACTCTCAATCTCGAAGGTGCCACCCTTGAAATTATCGCCTGCCACAGGCCAGCCGTTCTTCCATACCAACGGACGGACGGCGAGGACACTACGGCCACTCAGTTCGAAGTCGGCCTCCCAGTGGAACGACATCACCTCGACGCCCTCATCGATGATGTAGCGTCCGAAGTGGCCTGCACCACAGGCACGGTCCTCAGCGGCAATCACCATTTTTCCGCCACCGTGGAACATGTCACGGCCAACGTTGTCGAGGTAAGGTCCTTCCACGCTCTTGGAACGGCCCACCACGATGTTATAGGTGGAGTTGACACCGTCGCAGCAGGTACCGTGAGTGCCGAGCAGGTAATACCAGCCGTCGCGGTACATCAGGTCAGACGCCTCGCAGTCGATGGCGATGTCCTTCTCCTGGTTGCCCTTCACACGGAAGCCGGTCTTAGGATCAAGTTCGATGAGACGGATGGTGCCGAAATAGGTGCCGTAACTCACCCACAGACGACCTGTCGTGGGATCGAGCAACAGACCCGGGTCGATGGCATCCTGATCTTCCATACCGTCGGAGTAGCACACCTCTACAGCCTCACTCCATTTGAAGTCGGGTGACTGCGGATCGAGGGTTTTGTTCC
>Ga0310690_10013115_pt1 | contig 10110 bp, 6 predicted proteins | sample AusTroGonzalo_MG_2_FD_207661 | JGI IMG/M metagenome (GOLD analysis project Ga0310690, IMG submission 207661) | Bovine rumen microbial communities from tropical cattle in Woodstock, Queensland, Australia - Gonzalo_04 (v2) (version 2) | ecosystem: Host-associated > Mammals > Digestive system >...
TGACAATTTCCTTGGCCACAGGAACCATGTCTTCCTCAAATAATGAATTGCCGATTTTAACACCGAGAGCGTTCAGGAAGGTGTAGGCCATGCCGCCGCCGATGATGAGGTTATCGACTTTGTCCAACAAGTTGTTGAGAATGTTCAACTTGCTGGAAACCTTAGAGCCACCGATGATAGCGGTGAAAGGAGTGACAGGGTTCTGCAGCACGTGGTCGAGGTTGGCAGCCTCGTTGTACAGCAGGTAGCCGGCGTAGCTCTTGCCAGGGAAGCATTTCACGATGGTGGCGGTGGAAGCGTGTTCGCGGTGAGCGGTTCCGAAGGCGTCATTGACGTAGCAGTCGCCTAATTTAGCAATGGCTTTAGCGAATTCCAAGTCGCCTTTTTCCTCTTCGGCATGGAAACGCAGATTCTCCAGCAAACCGATGTCGCCGGGCTTCAAAGCGGCGATTTTATTGGGAGTCTCTGGGTCCAGTACATCGCCTAAGAAATGTACTTCTTTGCCCAAAATAGCCGAAGCGGTTTTCACAATGTGTTTCAGTGAATACTTGTCGTTCACTTCCCCTTTCGGACGGCCGAGGTGGGACATCAGAATGGCGATACCGCCTTCTCCGGTGATGTTGCTGATGGTTTCTTTGGTGCGCTCGATACGGGTGGTGTCGGTCACCTCAAATTGCTCGTTTAATGGCACGTTGTAATCCACACGGATCAACACTTTCTTGCCACTGAAATTGGTTTGGTCAATTGATTTCATAATTTTATGTTTTAGGTGATTATTGTTGAATTTGCTAATTAACTAATTTACTCATTTGCTAATTACCAGGGCATCTGCCACAATCTCCGCCACAGATTTAATCTCCACGTTGAGTTTGTAGTGGTGGTTGATCTGCATCAGCTGATCGACACAATTGTGACAAGGAGTAATCACAACATTGGCACCGGTGGCCTTGATTTGCTTGGCTTTGATCTCGCCCACTTTGAGACGGCGCTCGTTGTATTCGCTCATGGCCAGCATGCCGCCACCGCCACCGCAGCAGAAATTGTCGTTGCCGTAGGGATCCATTTCAATGAGCTCGGGAACCGCCTGTTTCGTCACAAAACGCAAGCTGTTGAACAAACCTCCATTTCGTGTGATATTACAGGGGTCGTGGATGGTGTATTTCTTGGTGTTCAACGTCTTGTCCAACTTGATTTTGCCGCTTTTGATGTATTCTTCGATGAGTTCCACCAAAGTGATCATTTTGAAGCCTGGTTTGTTTTTCAGATAGTTGGGGGCTTCCCAGCGCAAGGCTCTGGAACCATGGCCGCATTCGCCTAATACCAAGGTTTTGCAGCCTAATTTCTCCATCTCGTCAAACATGTTCTTGGCAATTTGGGTGGCTTCTTGGTCATTGCCCGAGAAATAGCCGTAATTGGTCACATCGTACATTTTCGATGACAGGGTCCAGTCGGCTTTGGCGGCATAGAAAATCTTGGCGGCGGCGGCAATGGACAGCGGGAAAAACTTGGGTTCGCGGGGGTTGAGCGTGTAGAGCATTTCTTTGCCTTCCTCATTCAAGGGAATGCGGGCATTTTCGTCTTCCAGCTCGTCTTGCAAATCCTCTTCCATCCATTGGATGGTATCGGTGTATTCCTCTTCGGGAATACCCATGTTGTTGCCCGTGTTGATGGCGGCATCTACCGTGGCCTGCAGCGTTTTGGGCACATAGCCCATAGCGGCTAACATGCGGCGTCCGGTGCGCACCACGAAGGGTATGTCCACTCCGATAGAGCAGTGCTTCACGCAGCGTCCGCACATGGTGCAGGCTCCGTATAGCGAGTCCACCATTTCGGCGATGGTGTCATCGTCCAAGTCTCTGGCGTGAACCAATGCGGGAGCCACTTTCCCGATGAAAGTGCAGTATCTGCGGTAGATGGAAGCCACCAAATCGACCTTCTTCCCGGGAATGAATCTGGGGTCGTCGTAGCTCTTGTAAAACAGACAGCTGGTGCCGCACAAACCGCAATGTACGCATGAGTTCAAGTGTGTGATCAGCTTGCTGTCCACCTTGGGCGACAGTATGTTTTTGGCAATTTGTATGTTTTTCGGATCTACTTGTTTCATCAATTTATTTTTAGATTGAAATAATGAATGTCGTTTGTTATTTTTGTTGGGGAACAACGTATGATTTTTTACGGATATGCGTAGTGTATGACTGAAGAATGGCTTTGAAATAGTCGTCTATCTTTTTTTGTCCGGGATTGGTCAAATCAAGAATGTCGTGTTGTTGTAGTGTGTCCGTGGCAGTGTATGCATAAAGCGTGTTTTCATCGTCCATATATATGCTAAGAGAGTCTGTGATACATTGGTAAATCTGATTCACACAATTGGTGGCAATCGCTTTGCGTTCGGGTTCGTTGAACAGGTCTCTGCCGAAGGCGAAATAGGGCTTTTCATAGCCCATGAGTCCCAGAACGGTGGGCATAATGTCCAACTGCTGTACCACCTCGTTGCTGATGCCTTGAAGCGAATGGTCCGGAGTGTACAAGAAGTAGATGATGGCTGTGCTTCCCTTGGCGGTCTGCGATTCCTCGTAAGCATTGTATCCGCTGGCATGGTCGGCCACGAAAATAAACAGGGTATTCTCAAACCAAGGTTCTTGAGAGGCTTTCTCGAAGAATTTCCGGAAGGACAGATCTGTATAGGCTACGCACGGTTGCAGGGGATTCACGCCAGTGGGCATTTTGCCTTGGTACTCCTCGGGAAGATTGAAGGGGTGATGGGAAGTGAGCGTGTAGAAAGCGGCAAAAAACGGAGTGTCAATCCGGTTGAGCTCCTGTTCGAAAAATTGCAGGAAATCCATGTCCCAGATACCCCATTCGTTGGAACGGTTCTCCCCAGGATGTAATTTCTCGAAATGGGTGCGGTTGTAGAAATTCCTGATCCCGGCCATTTTGCCGATAGCCTCAAAACCCATCTGGTTCTCGGTGGTGCCGCAGAAGAAATGTGTGCTGTAGCCATAATCTTCAAGGATGGAAGGCAAGGCCTTCATTTCGCCTACGGATTCGGGCAGCAAGGGGAACGGTTTCTTGTAGGAGGGTATGGAAATCAGTATCGAAGGCAGGGACTCAATGGACTTTCTGCCGTTGCTGAAGCTGTTGGTAAACGCATATCCTTCCTGCATCAGCGAATCCAAAAATGGGGTGTAGCCATTGCCTTTGTTGAGATGGGGCATCATGAATTTGGAATGCTCCCTGTTGAAACTCTCCAATACGAATAACACAACGTTTTTCTTCCCGATTCGGTATTTGAAATCCCCGCTGGGATAATGATAGGGCGTGAATATTTTTTCCGCTGTTTCCTCGTCAAAATATTCCAGAACCTGGAAGTCTTTCATGCGGATGGTTCGCAGGGTGCAGAACGGATTGCTGAGAATGACGGACGTCTGCGGAGCGGATTGGGTGTAGAAGGCGGCGTAACTGAGCGTCACGGGTCTTGCCTTCAGGTCGAAAGAACTGCGTATGCCAAATACGTAAAACAGTACACCGAAAGCCAGAAGAATCACATGAAGCGGATAGTAAATGCCTTTCTTTTTGATGCAGGACCCCGAATAGGGTATCATTTTGTACAGAAATACCATCAGGGCGATGAGCGCTATGCCAATGAGAAAGAGATACCAGTTCTCTCCCATGGATTTCAATATGATGCTGCCGGTGTTGTCATTCTCGCGGAAAAAGTGCATTTCTTCGGAGGTGATGCGCTTGAAAGTGTAGCGATAATACACCGCATCTGCCAGATTCATCACCACAATGCCGATGGAGTTGCTAATGGTGTATATCCAGAATAGCATTTTCTGATACCATTTTTTTTCTCTGAATTTGAAGGGAATCAAGGATAGGACGAGAAAAACCGTGTTGAGATAGAGAATGGAGATGGTGTTGAACTTCATGGCCCCCTTGAACATCATGGGGAGTGCCGACAATTGGATATTTCCAACAATACTTTGGTTGTAGAAATAAAAGACCACTTGCGTGATGAGCAAGATGAGGTATAGTATTAACAACCTGAATATCAGTACAAAAAAATCGTTTTGAAGAATTTTTTTCATCGTTTTTCCTCGGTGTTGGATAGCATTTAATATATTCTTGCAAAGTTACATAAAAATCTTGAAATACAAAATGCAAAAAATTCCCTTTGGATACGAAGAATCGTGTGTTCTACAATAAAATTCATCTGTTAGTGTGTAATTCGAGATTTTTGTGTACCTTTGCATTATGGAAAAAAAGAAAATCCTGTTTATCATTAATCCTATTGCAGGGAAGGGAAAAAAAGAAATGTTCCCTTCGTGGGTGGACACATTGTTGGATAAATCTCTATACGATTACGAGTTGGTTTATACCCAGGCAAAAGGCCATGGTAAACAGTTGGCGGAGGAGGCTATTGGCAACGGAATTGATATTGTGGCGGCGGTGGGTGGCGATGGCACGGTGAATGAGGTGGCACAGGCATTGATTGGAAGCGATTGCACCTTGGCGATTGTTCCGTTTGGTTCGGGTAACGGTTTGGCCCGTATGCTGCATATGCCGTTACAACCGCCCAGAGCCATAAAAAACGTGATCAATAAATGCCGAATGAAGTGTATTGATACGGCGCTTGTCAACGGCATGCCTTTTGTGAGTATTGCGGGATTTGGCTTGGATGCTGAGACTGCCGATGCTTTTGCCAAAGATGGTCATCGTGGTTTTCTGACGTATTCCAAAATTGCGGTGGAAAAGTATTTTCATTCGCAGATTGACAGTTGTACCATTACCTTGAATGATAATGTCACTTTCGAGAGTCGGCCACTGATGGTCACTTTTGCCAATTCCAACCAGTTTGGCTACGAGGCGAAAATTGCTCCCAAAGCTGTGCTGGACGACGGTTTGTTGGATGTTTGCATCTTGAAGAAACCGATTCTTCCTGCGGCTCCTTTTGTGGCCACCCAATTGATGGCGGGACATATTCATTTTTCCCCGTATTTCCAATCTTTACAGGCTAGGAAGATTTTTGTTCGGCGCAAAAAAAACGCCGTCGTGAATGTCGACGGCGAACCTATGATGATGGATAAAGACTTGCTGGTGGAAATAAAACCCTTAAGTCTTAAGGTTTTATTTTAAGGTGATGTAGCTTTCACCTAAATAGGCATTGTCAGTGAATACCTGAACGATGTATTTTCCTTTGACGGCTTTGTCATTGTTGCGGATGTCCCATTTCAAAGTGACATTCTGTGCTCTGTTGTCGTAGTTAACCGTGGTTTTTGCCGTGTATTGCAGGCGCTGTCCGTTATTGACAAAAGTATAGGCGTCGCCTGCACCGGGAGTCAGAACTCTTCCTGTTTCAGGCAGTGCGATGCGGCAGTATAAATTCACGGGACCGCTTGGTAACAGTGAGTTTTCAGCCAATGTCAGTGTAGTCTTCAGGGCTTCGGCACGCGAGGCTTTCTCCGTTTCCACTTCGTCGCCTTTGGCTTTGTAAAACACTGCTCTGCTCTTGATATTGTACGCTTTGAAAACTGCCGCACTCGAAATCTTGTTGCTCAAGCTGTCGGTATGTCTTGTTAAAGCGGCATGTGCTTCTTGTGTCTGCGCCAAAGTCTCTTTAACTTGTGTGTTTTCTTCTTTCAGAGCCTTGTTTTCAGTATATAACTGATCAATCTCTGTAACATACTCTTGAGCAATGTTTTGCAGTCTCTGCAACTGTCTCTTGATTTTGTTGTAATCCGCTTGAGAGGCTATCAATTTCTGGATCTCGGCGGCATTGGCCATAATGGTGCTGTCCTTTTCGCTCAACAATTCTGACAATTCACCATATTCGCTTTTGATTTGCTCATGCTCAGCCAACAGGGCATCCAGTTCTGCTTGCAAATTATCTTTTTCCTTCGTAACTTGTGTGTATTCAGAATTGAATACGGGCTTGGCAAAGAAACCGAAGTACAAAGTAGTGAATAGAAGCACTGCACATAAAGCCCCTAAAATAATTACCCATTTTTTTAAAGGATTTTTTTCTTTTTCTTGATTATTATTTTCCATTTTTCAGTATTTTTGAAACCGATATTTTTAAAACGCAAAAATACTAATTTATTGTGCTCTATGAACAAAATAAAACAGCTTCTGAAAAATTTTATTTCGATATTTTATCCCCGCTCTTGTGTGGCTTGCGGTAATGCTTTGCTACAGAATGAGTCTCACTTTTGTCTTTCCTGCCTCATGCACTTGCCTGAAACCAACTATCATATCATGGAAAATTCTCCGCTGGATTATATTTTCATGGGCCGAGTGCCAGTTGAAAAAGTAGCCTCCATGCTTTTTTACAAGAAGGGGAATAAGGTGCAGCATATTCTGCATGCTCTGAAATACAAAGGCGACAAGGAAGTGGGACGTTTCTTGGGTGAGATGTATGGTCGGCAACTGCTGAAAAGTCCGTATTATCAGTCTGTGGATTGCATTGTTCCGATACCCTTACATCCCAAAAAACTGCGGATGCGAGGCTATAACCAGAGTGAGTGGATTGCCATGGGATTGGCCAGAAGTATGAATATCCCATACTATACGGATGTGCTGTATAGAAGCGAATTTACGGAAACACAAACCAAGAAAAGTCGTTTCAATCGCTGGGAAAACGTGAGGGGGGTGTTTGTCACTGCTGATACTGAAAAAATAACAGGAAAGCATGTGTTGATTTGTGACGATGTGCTCACTACCGGCGCTACCATGGAGGCGGCGATCACGCAATTACTGAAAATTGAAGGAGTACGTGTTAGTGTCGCCACGCTGGCTTGCGCCAATTGAAAGTACGCTATCTTATTACCATACACAATCCTTGAGTTGCGTTTATGTTTGTGTGTCGAAGACACATCATTCTAGTAACCCTACATAAGCGAACGGAGTGAGTGCAGTGTGGGGTATGGCGACTACCACCCTGTCTCGCGTGCTGAAAGCACGCTACTACTACCTGCTGGTAATCAAGGTAATACTTCCGTGAAGCGGCTTTACGACAATGCCTGTCAATGAATGCAGATGCACATCGCAGCTGTAGAAATAGGTTCCATCAGAGCAAATTTCTTTGGAAAGATAGTCCCGGCCATCCCAGTCGATATTGGGCTCTTCTGTATGGAACACCTTGCGACCCCATCGGTTGTAGATGGTCATATCGATTTTCTCCACATTAGTGTATGGTTGATAGGGCTGGAACAGGTCGTTTACACCATCACCGTTAGGCGTGAACACATTGGGCAAGCGGTAATCCATACAATCATCCACATCGAAACAAACCGAGTCGGTTCGTCCGGAAAGATTGCCATTGTTATCGTCTGCGGCTATGGCGAAGCATCCTGTCACAAAAGGAAGATAATCAATGGTATAGTTGCATTGGTTTCCTGTACAATAGGAATTGTCCAAGGTGCCGATCACCACAAATGCGTCTTCTAGTGTAGGTTTGTAATACAAATAGAAAGTCTCGACATCTTCCGCAGCTTCAACAGAACTAAAAGTCCATTCTAAAAACACGGATTGACAATCTGTCGTTACTTCCAAATTGGGGATTTCAGGAGGAACATTGTCGATAGGAATGCCGCAATTTTTTTGTGAACGATTATACAAAGGATACAAGCTGTCGGGAACAAAATAGCCTCCTGTAGAACGGATATAATAGCAGTATTCTTTCTCGTTTTCCAGATTTTCGTCGTAATAAAACTGCTCGCTGGTTTCAGCGATGGAATCCCAGCTGTGCAAGTCCTCGCTTAGCTTGAAAATGGTATAGCTTAGGTTCTCCCAGGCCACTTGCTCGTTCCAAGTCAATTTCAGTTTTTTATCCATCGGTTCAACATTTAAATAAATTGAAGAACTGATGTCTGAACTTTCGATGAATTGCATGGAATCATTGGCCATACCCCAGAATTCAACCTTATATAAATAGTCTTTTTCGGAAGTGTTCAATCCCATATCAGTAATACTAGTGTCATTGATGGAAAAAGTAGTGTCAATGGTGATAAAAGCACTTGAACTGTTGCGAATTTTTCGGAAAATTCTGTATTGGTATTCAGGACCGGGGAATTGCAAACTGTCGAATTCAGTGGGTTTGCGCCAGGATACATGTATTACTCCATTAGTGGAATGGGTCTCCTCCACATCAATATGAGTAACAAGGGGCGCGTCATTGGCTAAACGAACGCATATTTCATCGGACACGTAGCTTTCCGCGCCGTCGGCAAAATAAGCGGTGATACGATAGCAATACTCGTGCCCATGGTACAAAGGACGGAAGGAGCCGTCGTCAATAAAACTTGTATCAGTGATATGGTTGCAGTTGCCAATGAGCGTATAGCCTGCATAGCTTGGCATGCCTGTCTCACAGGGACCCGGCTCAAAAGGATAGCTGCCGTCTCTTCGGTATATTTTGAAACCAACACCGTTCTGACAAGTGTAATTGTCCCAGCTGAGGTGTATGCTGTTGCCCACGGGGATGGCATCTAAATTCTTAGGATTTGGGGCCACTACTGTGATATGAATGGTCTTGTAAGTGCTTAAAGGAATTTGCGGACCATTGTCACTGGCTTTGAAAAACACATCATAGGGAGAAGCCTTGACGTGTTGGCATCCCGTTTGCCATCTGAGAAACGAATTGATGGGTGCTTCTCCTTCTATGTCATTGAATATTGCAGGGAAGGGTGCCACGTGAAAGCAGGAGCCTGTTGCACTTAGCGTTACTATTCCGCCGTCTTGGTCGGTGACGGTAACGGGTAGTATAAGTTCTTCACCGGCGGTGACACAGGTGTCTTCCGCCAAAATTACTGGAGGATGGTTGTTGCAGGCGGCAATGGTAATCTGCATGTCGCGTGTCACGCTACTAATTAGCACGCCTTGTCGCCATTCCTGAATGAGGATGGCGATGTTGTATTCGCCTACCATCATAGGGCTGTCCCAGGTAAGGTCGCCAGTTTGCGGGTCGATGCTGATGTAGTTAGAGGCAGAGGGTAGGGTATAGCCTGGAATATCCTCTCCTTCAAATCCGCGGCAAGTGATCAAACTGAACGACAGACTGTCCCCGTCGGGGTCGTAGGCTCCGGGATTATGATAATAAGGAGTATTGGTACAACCATTGTCGATGGGGGCATTCAGCAGTTGTGGCGAATTATTGCTGCCTAAGAAGGGATTGATAACAAGGCTGGTCTCTATATAAAAAGGAATAGCCACGGAGTTGGGAATATTGACTATACCCGCATTACGATTGGGATCTTCAAAAGAAACGGTAAACACACCATTGCCAGAGTAGGTATGGTCGCCTACATATATATTCTGGCTGATGTCATTACCCAAGTTGTTTTTGGCTTGGCGGGGAATGATTGAAGAACTCCCGTCTCCCCAATATACTTCAATTTCAGGTCTGTCGGCAGGACTGGGAGTGTAGGTGTAAGTGATGATGGTAAAGCGGTACGTAAGGCCTGACAAGTGCTCGAAGGTGATTTCACCCGAGCGCTGGTGTGTTGCCCAAAGGGGCACTATCAGCATAGACAATAATATATATATAAAGGCCTTTCGCAACGTTTTTATTTTGAGAATGCAAAAGTACGAATTTTTTCGCATACGTAGGGTATATATTTAGGCTGTTTTATGGGGTAGTGAACTTCATGTTTTGCGTATTAAAATCCATTTTTCTCCGAAATCTTCGAAATCTCTCCGAAAAAAATACCCTTAATATGCCAAAAAATGCCCCAAAAATACTTTTTGTGAACATAAAAATCTTGAAAAGTAAATTTTTTTCTCACTAACAATCAGCAAGTTAGCAAAAAAATGCAAAAAAAGTTGTCGAAGGTATTGCCAAATAAAAAAAAGGTAGTACTTTTGCAATCCCAAAACGAACGGAACGGGGCGAGAGAGAAAGAGGGGGTTTTGGGAAGTTCTTTGAAAGAATGGAATGATGTAGCAAATGGCTCAAAAAGACTTTTGAGAGATTCGCAAGCGATAAGGTCGGGACAGACAAAAAAGAAAAGAAATTAATTAGGATGGAGAGTTTGATCCTGGCTCAGGATGAACGCTGGCGGCAGGCTTAATACATGCAAGTCGAACGGTAACGACCGGTAGCAATACTGGGGC
>Ga0310690_10013116_pt1 | contig 10110 bp, 7 predicted proteins | sample AusTroGonzalo_MG_2_FD_207661 | JGI IMG/M metagenome (GOLD analysis project Ga0310690, IMG submission 207661) | Bovine rumen microbial communities from tropical cattle in Woodstock, Queensland, Australia - Gonzalo_04 (v2) (version 2) | ecosystem: Host-associated > Mammals > Digestive system >...
AAAAGCAGCTAATGTTGAATCAACAGCAAAAGAAAATGAAGTAAAAAATACTACTCCAAAAACAGATGCTCCTAAAAAAGAAGAAACAAAAGCTGAACCTGCAAAAGAAGAATCTCCAAAAACTGAAGAATCAAAAGAAGAAACAACTGAAGATAAAGAAGAATCAAGCGAAGAAGATAAAGAAGAAAAGAAAGAAGACATTGATGAATCAGTTGATGCTGAAATTAATGAAGTATTAGAATCAGCAGGTATTATTCAAGAAGATGGCTATGTAGCTAATTTTGGAAAATTGGTTGGTGGAAAAGGAACTTTGAATGACTATGGTGCTTGGTTGGATTATGATTATAATGCTAATAAAAGTGATGTATTAAAATCTTTAAAAGTAATTGCAAATAATGCAAGTAAATTAAAAATGTCAGGTGATAGTCGTACAGATAGACGATATGATGTTTATCCTGTTAGATTTAATCATGAAATTATAGATAAGGTTCATGAATTAGAAGAAAAAGCAAGAAATGGTAAAGAAGATTTAATTCCTTTATATAAACAAGTTTCTGAATTATTTAAAGAAGATTTTGTTGGTGTATTTCATTTCATGAAAAGATTTCTTGGAATGCATGAACAATGGCAACCAAACTGGATTGATGAAAGTGATTGGAATAAATTTGCTGATTCTTGTGCTGCAGCTTGTATATTAAATGCTGGAGCAGAATTGTATCATAAAAATAGAAAAAAAATAAAAGAATCAGTTGAAGAAATTGATGTTGATGATGAAGGTGATGAAGAAAGTTTCCAAGTTTGGATTATAGATAGAGAAAATGGAAATAAATTCTCTGAATGTGTTTCTATCGAATATAATAAAGAAGATGCTATCGAGGAAGCAAAAAGAGTATATAATGAATCAAAGTCAAATGATAAAGTTGTTTTTGTAAATTATTCAGAAACTGGTGAAACAATATTCTCTCTTGGTGCTGAATCAGAAAATAAAGTTATTGAATCAGAAGAAGATGATTATGACAGAGGATATGAACAAGGTAAATTTGACTGGGAAGCTGGACAATTTGTTACATATGAAGATAGAGATGTAAAAGGTGAATCAGATAAAGAGGATGCTGAATCTGAAGAATTCTGGAAGGGTTACGATGAAGGTTATGAAGATGCTAAAACAAATTATAATGATTTAGATGGTGAAGAAGAATTAGATGACGATGAAGAAAAATTAAATGAAGATACTGATTCAAATGTAGAATATAAAGTAACAGATGGCGAAGGAAATGAAAAATCATTTACATCATTAGACGATTTAAATAATTTTTTAATTAATGACCAAGGTTTATTAGGAGAAGATGAATATTTAGAAACAGAAGAAGATTTTAGAAGATTTGAAAAAAGTACAGAAGATGGTGCTGAATTACACATTGAAAAAATAGATTATAATTCAGATGAAAATAATGGCGCTGATATGGTTGATAATGATTTAAATGAAGTTATGGAAGCAGCAGGTGTTGAAACTCCTATAAAAATAGATGAAGAAAGATTAAAAACTGCTAAACAATGGGTAATTCAAAATATTATTAAATTACAATATGTTGATAGAAATAAAATTACATCAGCAAAACAAAAAAATAGCATTGTTAGTTTATTATCTCGTGCTGCTTCAAGAGCATGGGGAATCCCTTATAAAACAATTTTAAATTCAATTATTGAAGAAAAGAATAAAAAAGCAGAAAATATTAAAGAATCAGTTCAAGTTGGAAGATATAAATATCAGACAGTATCAGATTTAATTGCAGAATTACAACAATGTGACCCAAATGCTGTCGTTATTGTTAGCGAAAAATGGGGTAGAGGTGCCGCTCAATTTGCAATCAAACAAGGATATACAGATAATAAGTTCTTAGAATATATTGGTTCAAAAGAACAAACAGAAGAATTTCCAACAAAAGCAATTGAAATTTCTGCTAATTTATAATATGAATATTATGTCTATTAAACCCACCCTCTATGGGTGGGTTTTCTTATAAATAATTACATATACTATAAAGGTCTATAAACATGCTTGATATTAAAGGTATTAAACAAAAAATTAATGAAGTTTTACGATTAAATGAAAATAATGACTCTGTTGTTATTAAATTATTTAATATATTAAAAAATGAAGATGGATTTAGAGACACTTTTGTAAGAAATAGTGGTGATGATACAAAATTTGATGATATTTTAATGTCTCGTTGTGAAGAATATGTATATAATCCTGATATTTACCAAATGGATAAAAGATATCAAGATGTAGATTGGATTGCTGTATCAAATTTAATTTTTAATTATGAAGAAATTTGGAATGATTGGGAAGAATATTGTAAAAATCTATATAGTGAAGATAAAATTGGTGAATTAGATACACTTGGTAATGATATGTTAGAAGAACAAGTGTTAATGGAAATGCCTGCTAATAATTATATGAGTTTTGATATAGAACCATATATTATTTGTGAAGAAGAATATAGCGAAGATGACGATGGAAATATAATCGAAGGTGATTCTTGGATGCCATTTTATGATTATGTAACAGGAGAAAGATTTTCGAGATATGATTGGGTTAATGATTATAGCACAAGAAATTATGATGCCATAGCATTACCAGGATTAAATAAAAATATTAATAATGATTTAATTAGAATCATTGGACATTCTGGATACTATGATGGTATGACAGTTGGGATTATAGCAAGAGATATAGATTCTTGTTTTTATGATTTAAGATGGGATTATTTTAATGAAGGTCCTGAAGAAAATACATACCTTTATTTTAATGATGATAAAGTATATACAGAATCAGAAGCAATTGATAAATTACGTGAAATACAAAATATAGAAATTGAAAAAGCAAAAGACATTCTATTAGAAACAAATACAATAGAAGGCGGTAAAGTTGTTCCATCATCATATGCTTATAAAGCACCTACCGAAACTGGTGCTGATATGATGGATGAATCAGTATTAAAAGAAAATACAGATAATGAAGACACTTTAATTTGGTTAAGAGACCATCCATATTTTGTTAGATATGGTGAAGAAAAAACCATATCATATAAAGGATATGACATTAATATAGAAGGATGTATTGAAAGATATGATGATTATTCAGTAGAGCATTATTATCATCTTCAATTTTATATAAGTGATATCGAAAATGATGACGAAGCAAGAGTTTATGAAACAAGTTCACCGCAAGAATGGGAAGATGTATGTGATACAATAGAAGAATATGTTGAAAATCACCCATTAGAAGATTATAATCCACCAAAAGATGATGGAGCAAAGGGATGGGAAATTGATGAATCATACCAACAATTAAATGAAGATGAAAATGATGAATTTGAATATTGGAAAAATCATGAACCAATTGAAGCAGATGCATCAATATCTTTTGATTATAAAGGTTTTCATATAACTGTTGATAATATGGAAGGAGACCATTTTGATGTTAATATATACAAAATGATAAATCAATCTCATAATAGAAATTCAATATATCCAAATATTAATTATTCAGAATATGAATTTTATGCATATTCATGGAGTAGAATATTTGACGGTATTATAGCATATGAAAGAAGATACCCAATAAATCAAGATTCAGATGAATCAGAAAATGATAATCCACCAAAAGATGATGGAGCAAAGGGATGGGAAATTGATGAATCATACCAACAATTAAATGAAGATTATGAAGGTGATTGGAATTTAAATTATATACCAGATATAATAGGAACAGATGAAACTGCTATATATAATTTCTATGATTATGAAATTAAATTTGATTCTCAACAAATACATGGTATAGATTATTATAACGCACATATAATTCAAGATGGGAGACAAATAATATTATATACTATAGAAAATTGGAATGATTTATGTAGAAAAGTAAGTCAATGGTTAAAACTTCATAGTGATTACGAACAAAAACAAATGTTAGATTCATATAATTTTTCAAAAAATGTATTAACAAATTTAAAAATTATAAAAGAACTTTATGATTATTATTGTAATAGTGATAAAGTCGAACAAGGTTTTGAGAATGATGCTTATGAAAATATGGTATGGTATATGACTGATTTTATAGATAAAGTTATTTTTGATATTCGTTCAAAATATACATATGATGAATCAGCAGATGTACTTAAAACATTATATGAAACAACATATACATTTAAAGATATTGTAATTGATTTTTATAAAAGATATATTGATATAGGTTATTTTGAAGATTGTAATGAATATGAAGACGAAAGTTGGGAAGATTTAATGGAACATAGTAATCTTTCTGATATGATTAGATACATACCACCAGATAAACAATATGAATGTGTTGATATTTTATATGACAAATTTATGATTATGGTTAATGAATTAGAAGATTTATTCAAAATAAAAGAACCAGAAGACACTGGTGCTGAATGGATTGAAGAAAATAGAAATTTAGATATAAAAAATATTAAAAAACAAATTAATGAAATTGTAAGGGAAGCAGATGGGAACAACTAATTATCATTTATATCATAAAGCAAGACATAAAAATTATAGTTATATTGATAATGTAACTCGTACATTTATTGAAATGGGTGGTGTATTAGTTCATATTTACCCACTAATTGGTGTTGTTAAATCAGATGGTACTGTTGTTGATATAACTTCCACAAATGAATCTACTATATCTGATGTTGTATTAAATGAAAATAATAAGCGTAAATATTCTCATACTACTTATGATATGTATATGACTACAACATTAAATCCACCTAATTTTAGTTGGACTTACGCAGGTATTTCTATTATAGATGGTGATGTTTTAGAATTTAGTTTACACTATAATATGATGGTAGAAACACTTGGAAGAAAAATAATTGATGGGGATGTAATCGAACTAAGTTTTATGCGTGATTTAGACATTTTAGGTAAAGATAAAGCACAAAATAAATTCTATGTTGTTACAGAAAGCATGAGAGATGAAAATGGTTGGGACCCAGATTATCACTATCATTTATGGAAAATTAAATGTAAGCCAATTATAAATTCACCAGAATATGCTGATTTATTTAATAATGATAATACAACTGGTGGTGAAGATGGTTTCTATGCTGACCCAGGTGATGAAAATGGTGGTGGTGGATTAGACCCAGACAACACACAAGATGATAAATTACAAGAACAAGTTGATGAAATCCTTGAAGAAGCAGATGGTGAAGATGGGTCACCAGAAAATGATTGGACTACATCTGGTGTTTCATATAGATTACATGACGAACATCATATGATGTTAGAAATTAATGACAAATATTATATTACAGATGGAACACAAATTAAAAATAGAGAAAATATTGTTGGTATTGATGGCATACCTGCTGAATTAAATTGTAGTGAAGTTCCTTACGGAGAATTTTTCCCATATACATCTAATGAAGGAGATTATTTTTTGAGAACAGATTATTTACCACCAAGATTATATAAAAGAGTATATGTAAAAACGACATCTAATACTATTGATTTAGTTTATGATGATATTAGAATAACAAATGCTGAATTAAAAATTACAGGAAGCAATTTTAATGGAAGCATTGAAGTAGATGGTAAATTAAAAGGTATAATTGATAAAGATAGAGTATATATTGACGGACAATATATTGGTTATACTACTGATTCTGGTAAAATCGTTAATAATAAAGGATTAATTATTGGTGAAATTAAATCTGTTGATAATGTATCTAAAAAAGGATGGAAATTGATTGAATTTGACCACAGAGAACGCTGGACTGGTGTTCCTGCTGTATTGAGAAATGTTATTAATAATGAAAATACATTTATCAATGAAGATGGTGATGAAGTCAAGATGCGTCAAAATATTAAGAACCTTGCTAAACCTCGTATCAAAAAGGAACATAATAAGCCAAGACCTTGGAATAAAGAATTACAAAAGAAAATTGCGGATGATACTGGTGTAGATTATGACATCATTGGCATAAAAAAACCTTAAATTTTATCTTGACATTTATTTTTTTGAATGATATAATCCATTCATAGTTAAATTATAGAGGTTAATTATGAGTGAATTATTAGGTAAAAGTGTTTTAATATTAAATATGGATTATAGACCTTTGAGTTTATATCCATTATCCACTCAATCTATGAAAAAAGTTCTGAAAGCAGTATTTAAAAATAAATTAGATATCATTGAAGAATATGATGAGACAATTACTATTGGCGGAGTAACTATGAAATTACCAAAAACTGCTATATTAAAAAAATATATTAATATCAGTAGAATACCAAAATTTAATCGTTACAACGTCTGTTTAAGAGATAAATTTACATGTGCGTATTGTGGTAAAAGATTTCCAATACATGAATTAACATATGACCATGTTACACCAAAATCTCGTGGGGGTCAAACTTCTTGGAATAATATTATTACTGCTTGTAAAACTTGTAATGGTAAAAAAGGTTGTAAAGATGCTAATGGTAAATTTGAACCATTATTTAAACCTCATGTTCCAACAAATGCTGAATTATTAAGAAATCTTAAAGAATTACAAATTGATGTTGGAACACAACTTAAAAATTGGGAACAATGGATTAATAACATATGAATAAAGTTCAAGAATACATTTATAATTTATTACCGCCTGTAAAGAGAAGAGGGGAATGGTTATGTTTTAACTGCCCTTCTTGCATGCATTTTGGTGAAAAAAGACCCGACCAAAAAGCCAGAGCTGGTATAAGATTTGATGGGGATGGTATTGTCTATAATTGTTTTAATTGTAGATTTACTTGGGGCTGGTCTCCTGGATTTCATATGTCTAAAAAAATGGCAATGTTTCTTCAAGACATGGGACTAAATGTTTCTCAATTAATGGATGTTAGAAAATTAATTGATGAATATTTAGATACAAATGTAGTTCAACAAGAAAAACCAAAACAAAGAATTATAAGAAGTATTCCGGATGATTATAAATCTATTAAAGAATCATTATATAATGGGACAAACAGTGAAACTCTTTCTAAAGTATATTCTTATTTAACCAGCAGAAATGAAAGGTTATTATCTTGGGAAGATTTAATGTGGGCGGAAGGCAAAAATTCATTTCTTATTCCTTGTAGAGAATTTGATAAAATAGTTGGTTATTCTTTGAGAAGTTTGGATGATAATAGTAATAATAAGTATATTCACTATGTTCCAAATGGTTATTTGTATAATTTTGATAACTTGCTTAAAGATAGAAAGTATCAAATTATTGTAGAAGGTCAAGCAGATGCTTTAAGCATAGATGGTATTGCTTTATTAAGTAATGTTTTTACACCAGAAAAATTGAAAAGATTAATGGATTATAAAAATGGTTCTGAAATTATCATTTTACCAGATAGAGATTTAGCAGGTATGAAAATAGTTCAACAAGTATTATCTGAAAATTTACCATTTAGCATTTCATTTCCAAGTTGGGAAAGAGGAATTAAAGATGCAGAAGATGCTGTAAAGAAATATGGAAGATTATATACGATATATAATATTATTAAATCAAAAGAATCAGATAAAATGAAAATCAAAATGAAGATGAATGGGTGGGTAAAATGATTGTAAAAGAGAAAATTTTATTAGAATTTGGTGTCCCAACCATTTCTGGATTAATTTATTCTGACGAATTAGTCCCAAATGTTGTTAAAAAAATAATTAATAATGATATTTGCGGAACTATTCAATATAAATCATTTAGCGAAAATGATGTTATTAATCCTATATGTAAAATATTTAATCCTAAATGTTTGGTTGATGAAACAGATGAAGAACCACATTTAATAATTGCCTGTGATATATTGATAGATGAAACAAAATTATCAAAAGAAGAATTAGAAATGATTAATACAAAACCATGGAGATTAGTAGCGTTAGGAACAGGAGATGTTGACGAAAAAACAAATATTGTAACTAATTATGATTTAAGATATGTTAATATTGAAATGGTCAATGAAACAGATTATAATGAGAAAAAATAATTTATAAAAAGGAAATATTTTAATGGCAACCTTGGATGAAAATGACCAAAAAACTCTTATAGAACTGATGATTAGTGATTCATCGGTATTTACAAGAGTTAAAGCAATTTTGAACCCTGAATATTTTGATAAAAAATTTCAGGCAGTCATTACATATCTATTAGATTTTTCAAACGATTATAATTGCTTGCCATCATTAGAACAAATTAATAATGCTGCAAGAGATGAATATCATATTATTGAAGGAATTAAAGAAAATCCAAATCTAGAACAATCTGTATTAGATTCCATTGAGAATTTTTGTAAACAAAGAGCATTAGAGATTGCTGTTTTATCAGCAGCAGATATGGTTAATAAGGGTATTAACACTGGTATTGATAAAATTATTAAAGATGCACAAATGATTTCTATTAAAAAAGATTTGGGTATTGAATTCTGGGAAAATCAAGAAGAATGGTTAAAGCATCTTGAAGTTGAGATGGGAACCGTTAAAACAGGTTGGGCAACATTTGATAAAATGTTGGATGGTGGTTTTAACTGGGGAACATTAAATTATGTTGTATCTGTTTCTGGTGGTGGTAAATCATTATGTTTAGCAAATTTGGGTTTATCAATGTCAATGATGGGTTATAATGTTGCTTATTTAACATATGAATTAGATAAAGAATTAGTTGGTAAGAGAATCATGTCTATGGCATCACATATCCCTTATAGAGATATTACCAATAATCAAAATAAAGTCATTGAATCATTAACATATAAGAGAATGAATATTAAACCAGGAATGTTTAGAATTATTAATATGCCAAATGGTTCAACAACACAAGATGCTGAAGCAATGATTCAAGAAGTTGAGATTGCTACTAATAAACAAATCAATGTAATTATTGTCGATTATGCTGACTTAATGAGATGTAATGATAAAAGAATTGATAGAAATAATATTCATTTATTAGGTAAAGAAATTGCCGAAGATTTGCGTGCTATGGCAAGAGAAAGAACAAGAACTGGTAAAAATACATTAATTTTAACAGCTTCTCAAATCGGTAAAGATGCTATGGGTGAGATGGAATTTGATATGAACCAAATCGCAGGTTCTGTTGCCAAAACCAATACTGCTGATTTAATATTCTCTGTAAGAACAAATTCTGCTATGAAACAAAAAGGAGAATATGAATTAAAAGTTCTTAAAGCAAGAAATGCTGGATGCGTAGATAAAAAATTAAAATTAAAATATGATATCAATACTTTACTTATGTCGGATATGGAAGAAGTTAAAGACGAAAATCCATTAAATATTCAGCAAAATAACATGTCTGGTGCTGTAAATGTATTAAATAGATTAAATCAAATGAAAAATGGAGAAACATTATGAGCAAAAAATTTATAAATCTTGAATATGGCGATGATTTTTATATGATTATTAACAAAGAAAACATTGACATGGTTAAATATTATTCTTATAATAGAAAAACTGATAAGGATTCATGGGTAAAGGATTGGTGTTTTTCTATTCTTATGAAAAATGGTCAAGAACATCAAATTAATAAAGAAACATTTTTAACTTTAATAGATGATTTTTTAGATGTAGTAGAAGCAACAAAGGTACTTAATTTGATTAATGGTGAAAATGATGAATAAACCAAGTATAGAACCACTAAAAATAGCAATTAAAGCAATTCAAGAGCAACATGAGAAAGAAAAAAGATGGGAAAAATCTTTTGATGAAATGCTTGATGGAAAATTCATCTGTTGCCCATCAGAAACTATTCTTTCAGCTTTGATTAAAGTTCTTGAAGTTATTTACAGGGATGAAAAAGAGCAACTTATTTCTTGGTGGATGTATGAAAAAGATTTTGGTAGGAAAAAAGATTTCAACATATATGATAATGGTGGAATCGTTCCAACAAATACAATAGAAGATTTATATAACTACTTAATTAAATATCATTTTGATGATGATGAAACAAATTATGATAATTTAATAGATTATATAAAAAAATCTAATGAAAATACGATTGTAGTACCATGTAATGAGTCACCAAAAGAAAATCCTTT
>Ga0310690_10013118_pt1 | contig 10109 bp, 8 predicted proteins | sample AusTroGonzalo_MG_2_FD_207661 | JGI IMG/M metagenome (GOLD analysis project Ga0310690, IMG submission 207661) | Bovine rumen microbial communities from tropical cattle in Woodstock, Queensland, Australia - Gonzalo_04 (v2) (version 2) | ecosystem: Host-associated > Mammals > Digestive system >...
TACGTATGCGTCTGCAAATATAAATGCTGTCATGTTGGAAAGGGCAAAAGTAATGTCCGGGCTGCGCATGATGGCAGAAAAATATGCTATTGGGGGAAAGATATACTGGTTTCAGCCATGGGATAAAGACGAGAAAATTTTCAATCTTACTGAATTATACATAAATTTCCTGCTTAATAAGGAAATGGGACGGCATCGTGGACAAAATGACAGCGTACTTACGGTTACTGAAACTGTGCCAAGACTTAGGGAAAATGATATTTTTCTGTACATGACGATAAATAATGACCAGTTCAATGCAGATTCCGCTACATTGTCTGGCTTAAAGGACTATGGCTTTGAATTCTGTCAGTTTCAGACAGGCTATATGATATATACAAAAGGCAAATGCGGGTTAATAGGAAAAATATATGCAGGAAAATAAGAATATCTGCATTGGGGAACTTTTAAAAATCCTTAAACAAAAAGGCATGCCGGAAAAGGCTGCGGTTTTGTCTAAATTTTTCAAAACCGGTAAAGGCCAGTATGGCGAGGGAGATAAATTTCTTGGCATAACCGTTCCCATGACAAGAACGATAACAAAACCTTTCAGGAGCATGCCTTTATGCGAGATTCTTAAACTGCTGCGCTCCGAATGGCATGAGGCAAGGCTTGCAGCTGTGCTTTTAATGGCATGGCAATTCTATCATTCAGATGAAAAAACACAGGAAAAGATTTTCAATTCCTATCTGGGAAATTCCAAATATATAAATAACTGGGATCTTGTAGATCTTTCCTGCCCGGCAATAATAGGAAATTGGCTTTTAAAGCGGGACAGGCATATTCTGCGAACATTAGCCAAATCAAAGCTGCTATGGGACAGGAGAATCGCAATGGTATCCTGCATTTCCTTTATAAGAGAGGGGGAAAATAAAGACGCATTTGAAATAGCTGAAATGCTGCTTAATGACAGAGAAGAGCTTATTCACAAGGCCACAGGCTGGATGCTGCGTGAAACAATGAAGCATTGCGGCGAAGCCGGTCTCCTGGCATTCCTTGAACAAAATTACAGCCGCCTTCCGCGCGTAACATTGCGCTATGCCATAGAGAAATTTCCAAAAGAAAAGAGAAAGAAATTTCTAAAAGGATATTTCAGATAATCAGTAAAGGCCATTGCCTTTTTTGCCTTCCGCTTCTTTTGAAAAAACAGCAAAACCGTCAGCGCAGCATGCGAAATCATAATTTTCAAAAAAAGCGACTTGCCACTCCTTGGTTCTGGTTTCTGAACAAACCTTTGAAAAAGACTTTTTTGCCTTCTCAAGCTTTTCTTTATTCTCTTCATAGTATTTATCGCCATATACTTTTTTTATAAGGGTTAGAAATGCAGCTCCAGCTGCCAGTTCCCTTTCCTTATCTTCTTGCAATAAATACTTTGCCGGGAAAAAAGCAAACTTATAAACATTTTTGCCTTTATGGGTAAAAAAAGTTCTGCCTAAACCATCTTCCATTTTATATCTGCCGCAGCCTGCGAAAATTCCGTCTTTTATTATCTCATAGGAAGTATTTTCGTTTTTAGCTGTCTGGGCTAATTTATTTAACTGTGAAAGCTCAAATGAAGTTAGCTGCCTTGGAAAAGGCGTAAGATTATCAGCAGATGATTCAGTCTTCGCGGAATTTTTTTCAGATAAATCTCCAAAAGAATCTGCCGGAGAAGCTTTTTCTGATTTTTTATAAGCATCTGAATTTTCTTTTAAGGCTGTTTCAGAACCATTAGCGCTTTCGGCAGCCGGTATTTCAATACGTTCAGCTTCCTCGCCTTCAGCTTCAGACTGGAATTCAGCATTCCATGGGGCTTCCTGCTGAATCATCTGATTGCCTTCATTATCATCATCATCCGAAGGCAAAGGGAAAGGTCCGGCTGTCGTGAAATTCCCGTATTTGAAAGGAGCCGTTACAGCATCAATCTCTCCGGTAAGAAAATGCAAAAAGCCGGAGACTTTTTTATATAGCATATATGAAAAAACAGCCGTTGACAATATGCATATAATCAGTATGATTTTGGCAATGGAAACCTTTTTGGGCTTCTGCACCGGATCATTCTTTAAATGGCTGCTGCCGGAATCTTTTTCTTCGTAATTCATATTAAATTAAAGAGTTTCATTCACATAGTCCAGATAGCGTATGTACATTTTTACCGCGCGGTCTGCCGTACGGAATACGGGCAGGCCAAGTTTTGCGGCATAATCACAGTAAGGATCATACAAGCGGCCAGAATCCACGCAGAAAAGCAGAGGCTTCCCTGCCTGCCTGGCAGCCTCGGCGGCATTGCAAATGAAAGAGCCCTTCTCATAATTTTCCTTATGGCCTTCGCCTGCTGGCAAAGTTTGCACCGAACCGCTTAAAGGCACATTGGAGACAATGGCTGCGTCAAAACCTTTATGGGGAATTATGCGCTTAAGTATTTCAGCCCAAGCGCGATCCGGGGCCATGGGAGTAACATCAAAAGGATTGCGAACGTCCACAAGGCCGTCCAGTTTTGCTTCAGCAAGAACCTGCTGCAGCTCAGCTTTGAGCTGAGAATCGTCAGGGAATGCTACATTTATGGACTTTGTAAAATTATCAGCCATGCCAACAGCCTCAAAACCGGCATTGCTCATTAAGAATGTATTTCGGCCTATTTTGCCATATTTCGCAAAATGGCAGGCCAGCATGGAGAAATCATAAAATTCTTCAAAGTTTTGGGCGACAAGGGCTCCATTCTGGCTCAGTATCATATCTGTTACAAGATAATCGCCGGCTATGCTGGCGGTATGTCCCATCACAGCTTTCTGTCCGAAAGCCGTGCGGCCCGCCTTATATATGACAATCTGCTTGCCGTTGGCTCTTGCCCGGCGAAGTATTTTAGCCAGGGCAATTCCGTCTCCCGGCTTAAATCCTTCCATATAAACCAGCATGACTTTTATTTCATCATCATCGGCAAGGCTGTCCAGATAGTCAACCACCGTTATGTCCTGCTGATTGCCTACTGTTATGCTGTAAAGAGGCTTAAGCCAGGGCATTGTGCTTTCAGCGGCTATCACAAATGCTCCGCTTTGGCTTACAAACGCAGTAGGCGCAATATTAGGATTCAGGCCTATAGGATGTTCAAGCTTATATTCAGGTATGAAAAAGGTATTTACTTTTGCCTTATTCAGCACAATGCCCATTGAATTTGCGCCGCTCATGGCGAAATCCGGATTTTTTGCGCGGCCGCCGGCAATCATGTCAATCACATGCTGAGCGGCATTTTCAGAGCCTGATTTCTCGCCTAAGCCTCCGGAAATAAGAACAATTCCGTTAACTTTGCCCGAATTGCCTGCCTCCTTAAGCACATCTGCTGCGGTAGAAGAGGGCACGGCAACCACATACATATCGGCCTTTTCAGGCAGATCTTTAGGCGAAGGAACGCATTTCACGCCATCAATTTCATTAATTCCCGGCTTAATCACATAAATATGTTCCTTGGGAAAACCTACTTTTATTACATTGTTCAGGATTATGCGGCCCATGTTCATTTTCTTTTCGCTTACGCCTATGACTGCGACCGCCTTCGGGGAAAGTATGGCTTGCACGCCTCCCTTAGAAGGCTTGTTCCTTGCCTTGTCTTTTGCAGGACGGAATCTCAGCACTCCGTCTAAAGCCGTTATGCGGCCATTGGCTATGCACAGGGGATTAATTTCAAATTCGGAAATTGCCCATGCTGATTTGCCATTGTCCCTAAAATATTCCATGATTTCGGCAAATGCTGTCAGCCATTTTTTTATTTCCGCATCTGCAGCAAGCCTCTTTCCGCCGCGCACATTTCCGCTGCAATAATTCCATATCCATGAAGCGCTGATCAGTTTTTCAAAAGCTTTCTCATCTGCAAGCAGTGCAGGCAAAACAGATGGCGCTATGCCTTTTGCAAGAACCTTCATGAAGCTTTCGGCATGCGTTCCTCCAGGCCCCAGCGTTATCACCGGCCCGAAAGCGTCATCAGCTCGCGCGCCAAGCAGCAGTTCCTCGCCAAGGCCAAATGGGGAATGGGGAATAAACTCAACTGCCATGAAAGCTTCGGCTTCAGGAAATTTCTCAGACATTTTCATTATCACTGTTTTTATTTCCTCTGAATTGTTTCCGCATACTTTAACACCGCCGCTTTCTGTTTTGTGGAGAGTTTTTGAGGAAACCAGCTTTATTACAGTTTTATCTCCAGGGAATTTATCCGATATCTCTTTGGCAACCGCTTCTGCTTCTTCATCGGAAATGGGAGCAGGGCAGATCTTTAGCATAGGGACATTGAGTCCTGCCGCAGCCAACACCTGATATGTCTCTGGCTCGCTCAGAGCTTTGCGGCCTTCGCTTCCGGCTTTATCAAAAATTCTTTCAATAGCTTTAAAATCCGTCATTTTTCTTCTCCTGCTCTCGTGGAAATTATTATGAAAAAACTTGTCTGTCATGACTTTTTCGCATTAAAAAGCAACAGCTCATGCAAATGCAGCTTATATGCGCTAAAGCCATGGAATCAGGCATTCATTATTCTTATTGTATATAATTTATTATAAAAAAATAAGACATAAATTTATAGCAGTAAAGAAGACATATTGTTCCTTGAGGAAAGCCTGACTTTAAAATTACTGCAAAATTTTGCTGCATATAACAAATAATACGGCAGAAACAGCCTTCTGATTTTGAAAACAGCATCACATAATGCATAACTGATTTGTACAAAATAAATAAATATTATATAACTGTTTTATGGGCAGAAAATTTTTTTCTATTGTTTTTCTTGCGCTGGCAGTTTTATTAACCTGCCAAGCGTTCTCTTTTTCCCAAGAAAACAATGCCCCAGCTTCAAGCTCTGTAACCTCCTCAACCGGAAACGTTCAAAATTTTCCTGCACTATTGCTTGTTGGAAATAACAATGAGCCTGCGCCTCAAGCTTTAGAGCTTAACAGAAATGAGATAAACAAATTTATTCCTTATAAGCCAAAAAACGGGAAAAAAGACATAAATAGCAAAAGCAAAAAACAAAGCGACAACAAAGAGCTGCCTGCTGATCATGTGAAAGAAGAAAGCAAAGGCCATTATGAAAATATAATAAAAAACTTTCAGGAAAATAAAAGAAAACAAGAAAACATGGAACCAGAAGAACCTGAAACGCCTTCGCTTCAAGAAGATTTTATGCCGGATTCCCTTCCAGCTCAAAGCGTTCAGCGCATAGTAACCTATGAGCCTAAAGTGCAAATATGCACTAAATGCCAACAAAAAGCTTCAGCAAACCAAAAAGCCTCTAACCCGGTACAAAGGCCTAAGGAGATAATAGGAGCAAGATTTGCTTCAAGACCGGGCCCCGGCAAAAGGCCAGGGCCTGGACAGAGACCTGGGCCGGGGCCAAGGCCAAAGCCGGGACAGGGACTAGTGCCAGGAGAAAGGCTTAAACCGGGGCAAAAGCCAACACAAGGGGAAAGACCAAAACCTGGGGAAAGGCCAAAGCCGGGGCCAAGGCCTGGGCCAAGGGGATTCGGGCCATCAGTAAGCTTGCCTGTTAATAATTGCGAATAATTTGTTTGATTATTAACTCTCAGTACAGGAAGAGTATTGATTTTAGAGTTCTCTCGTCATGCTGAATATTTCAATCTTTACGGTTTAATGTGGGCATGAAATAAGTTCACATTTTTATGACTTCTGCCATTTCCGCATAGTCAAATGCAGCATCCCTATCCACCATTCCCGCTCCTACGGTCATGCAGTCGGCAGCGGCTGTGCCTGCTCCTGATTTAAGGCATTCTTCAAAAGAATAATTGTTCAGCAGGCCAAACAAATATCCGGCCATAAAAGAATCTCCAGCTCCGGTAGGGCTCTTCATTCTTTCCAGTTTAGGAGGAATAGTTTTCCACATGCCATAAGAAGTGATCGCCCATACAGGCTTGGGACCGCTAGTTATAATAGCTAGCTTCAATCCGCCTTTTTCATATTGTTTAAAAAATCTTTTAAGGCTTGATGCAGTCAAACGCTGGCCGATAAGATCTTCAAATTCCAGCCTGTTTATCTTTATAGCAGAACAACCTGCCTCAATGCTTTCTTTAAGAACATGGCCAGTAGTGTCTAAAATCGTATAGCATTTTTTTTCTCTGGCCATTTTAATAAGCCGGGTATAAAATCCGTTTTTCAGGCCTCTGGAAACGCGGCCGCATATAGCTACAATGGCTCCCTTAGAGATATTGCAGTCAAAACGGGACAGAAATTTTTCTTGTGCCGAAAGAGGAACTTCCGGACCGTCTTCATTAATATCTGTAGAGTGGCCTTTTCCGTCTACAAGAGTATAGCATACCCGGGATTCGCCGTGGTCATGCTTTACAGCTCGGAATTTAAGCCCTTCCTTTCTTAAAGCCTCTTCTATCCACTCGCCATTATGGCCGCTTAGGAAACCGGTAAGAGGAACAAGCTCGCCTAAAGACTTGAGAGCTCTGGCAACATTTACGCCCTTTCCTCCAGGAGTAGTAAGGGCCTCATCAAAACGATATACATGACCTCCTCTAAAAGAAGGTATAACAGCCGTTTTATTAACGCCGAAATTCAGATTTAATATAAGGTTTTTCATTTATTTATTAAACTATAACATTTTTCACGGAAAAGACAAAAACAAAGACATTAATAGACCTCAATGTTATATTCTGTCATGGAAATTTTAATTAAAAAGGCGGTTTCTGGTTTGGGTCATTGCAGTCATAATCTACAACCTTGGCGTTCCCTGGAATAGGGCCCTCTAATGGCACTGCGCCAGGGGGCAGAGGGCAGCCATCTTTGCAGCGCAGCACAACCGGGCTTATATCGCCATTAGGCTGGTTTTTGATTTTGGTGCGAGCCTCGCCATTGCCTGGATTATGAGCGCTTATAGAGCGCCCCATGGTATTGCCAAGGCCGCCACCGCCATTGCCTAACTGTATTCTCTGCCCTTGAGAACTCATATTTGAAAGATCCATGAGCTTAGGAGAAGGCTTAAGCCTTGGACGCTCGCTCTTTTTTACAGGAGCGGCTTCATTAGACTTCTGTTCATCAGCGCGATCCTTCTGAAACTCTTTAGAAGAAACCATTGACAGGCTGTCTGGCTTGCTCGGAAGCTTATTTTCATGCCTGTTTTCCTGATTAGCCACAGGGTTTGGCATTTTAGGCTCGTCCGGCTTGCTGCTTGGCACATATATATTCATTTCCATGCCGTCAAGCTCTATTGCCGGTCTCTCGCTGCCAAAAGGAATATTGCCATATTTTTTCTTTGCCTTATAAGACAAAGATCCTGCTTTTTTTTCTTCAGGAACAGTTTCCTGTATCATTCTAGCTATATCCGCTCTGCGGAACCATCCTAATGCAGCTAAGGCGGCTAAAATAACCAAAAGAGGGATTGCAATTTTTATATTCATAAAATCATTCCGGTAATATACGAGATTTTAATGCGGAGAAAAAATTTTCTTTTTATAATGCTCATTAGGAACAAATTTGCTTTTTTTACCATTATTTTGCTGAGCATTGTTTTGTTTCCTCCCGGCATTAATATTAAAGCATGCACCGCAACCATTACTGTCTTGCAATTTCCCGCCATATTGAATATTATTGCCGCCAAAAAGGTCTGCCAGCGTTTTAGGATTTTTCATTCTCGGAATATCAGCATTGGAATTCTTCTCCGGCTGATATTCATTCTGTTCTTTATTTTGCGCGGTTATTTTTTTCTTGTCTATGCTGCTTCCCTTTGTTTTTTCCGCTGTTTTATCCTTTTTGGGGAGTTTAGGCAGAAATCTGTTAATATCCATGCCATCTAATTGCATAGCGCTGCTTTTGGAATTGGCTGCGGCGGCGGGGTAAGTAGGGGAAACCTGCATATTTACATTCATCTGGGAATCTACACTATCAGCAGATTCATCAGGCTCAATTTCATTATCATTGCCAGCAGATAAAATAACACGCTCTGCCTCTGTGCTTTCATTATTGCCGGCAGCATTAGACAACAAGCTTTCAGATCCAGAAATTTCAGTTTGGATGTTTTTCATATCCTCCGCTGAGACAGCCTGGAATGGAAATAATGTTAGCGCAAATACAATTAAAACAAATTGCTGCCAGAGCATCTAAACTCCTTAAAATAAAAAATGCCTTATGATTATTTTAATTCAAATTTACAAAAAATACAAGCAAAAAAAATGCCCGTACATCATAAATATATTCTTGTCTGAAAAAAAAACAAGGGGGGAAAATCACATATAATATTAGCCCCAGATTGTTTTTTGAATTTTTTGCTTTGCTAATTTAGAACATTCCCTAGTATACTACCCCCACGGGGAATCGAACCTCGATCGACCGCTTAGAAGGCGGTAGCTCTATCCGTTGAGCTATGGGGGCGTATAATACCATAAATATTATAGCAAATTTTATTTGATATTGTTTATAAATCAACAAACCGCGAATTAAAACAAATCTCAATAGTATTGAATTTGGAAAATATAAAGCGCAAAGGACTGAGATCAAGCATAAAAACAGATAAATCTATATAGTGATTTTTAAAAGAAAAGGCGATCTCCGGCATCTCCGAGGCCTGGCACTATATATCCTTTTTCATTCAGGGCAGGATCAATTGCAGCTAAAAATATATGCATTCCAGGATGATCAGCCAAGAGCTTTTGAATACCCTGCTTTGAGGCTATCAGCGCTATGAATGTTATCTTTTTTGCTCCTTTTGCCTTCAGCATGCTTATGGCGGCTGATGAAGAGCCGCCAGTTGCTATCATTGGATCCAGTATGAAAACCTCGCTGTCCGCTATGCATGGCGGAAGGCTTTCATAGTATTTAACAGGCTCAAGACTCTTGCCATCGCGCTTAAGGCCTATATGCCCCTGCTTAGCTTTTGGATAAAGCTTAAGCAATCCCTCCATATACGCCAGGCCTGTGCGCAAAACTGCCACAAAAACAATGCTTGACGAAATTCTTTCGGAAACAGCTTCGGCAATGGGCGTAATTACTTTTCCTTTTGAAACATTAAGCCCTGCAAGAGCTTCATATCCTAGAAGGAGGCTTATTTCCTCTAGAATTCTTCTAAATGCGGCAGGAGCTGTATTCTTGTCGCGCAAGCGGGCAAGACAGTCTTTCACAAGCGGATGACTGGAAACATGAACATATTCTGACATATTTTTCCTTTAATATTTAAACTTATTTATGTTAGGGGCAAAAAAAGGCGGGAATGACCCGCCTTTTTTTGCATTCCGCAATAATATTGTCTACTGAATGATCTCCCTGATAAGAGGTTCCTTTACAGGTGCTTCCGGGCCATAGGCAAGTGATTTTTCAAACAGTTCAACCCCTTCCGCAAGCAGTTTTTTGTCAGAGGCATAGGCTCTTGCTATTACATCTCCAGGCTGAACCTTATCGCCAGGTTTCTTTACAAGCATAAATCCTGCTCCGAAATCCACAGGGTCTTCAGCTTTTGCGCGTCCGGCACCAAGTGCCACACTGGCAAAACCTACTGTTCTGGCTTCCATGGCTGTAAGATATCCGCCTTCGGCAGCCTTTATTTCCTTCATATACTTCGCCATTGGCATCTGGCCGTCAGGATCGTCTACGACTTTTACGTTTCCGCCCTGCCATTTTACGGTTTCACGGAATTTCTCAAGTGCGGAGCCGTCTTTTATCGATTTGCGGGCCTTTTCCATACCTTCTTCCGGAGTTCTTGCGCAATCTCCAAGATAAATCATCCAGCCTGCAAGCGTTTCCAGGACGGTTACAAAATCTTCCGGGCCTTTTTCACCTGCGAGGATCTTAATGCTCTGCGCTACCTCGTTGCCATTGCCTACGGCAAGACCCAGAGGCTCATTCATGGCGCTCATAACAGCTACGCATTTGATATTGAGCAGCTTAGCAGTCTGCATCAGCTTTACTGCCAGCTCACGGCTCTTGTCAAAATCCTTCATGAATGCGCCGGAGCCGTACTTTACGTCCATAACCAGGCCGGATATGTCTTCCGCATATTTCTTTGAAAGAATGCTTGCGACGATAAGAGGAATTGCCTCCACCGTGCAGGACGCATCGCGGAGAGCATAGAGTTTCTTGTCTGCCGGGGCAAGCTGTTC
>Ga0310690_10013120_pt1 | contig 10108 bp, 8 predicted proteins | sample AusTroGonzalo_MG_2_FD_207661 | JGI IMG/M metagenome (GOLD analysis project Ga0310690, IMG submission 207661) | Bovine rumen microbial communities from tropical cattle in Woodstock, Queensland, Australia - Gonzalo_04 (v2) (version 2) | ecosystem: Host-associated > Mammals > Digestive system >...
CATCAGGTTGATGACCAGCACCAGCAGAGAGGTATGCAGCACCACGGCGGCGGCGCCCATCCGCTCCGGCGGAATCACCATTTTGTGGTTCAGGTACCACAGGCCCACGGTTTCGGTGAGCAGGGCGATGGCCAGGCAGAAAGCCCCCATCACCACCAGGGACGTGCCGAAGATGGTTTTCAATCGGCCCATGTCTCCCTTCCCCAGCCCCACGGTAATGTACCGGCTGATGGCTCCCGCCACCGTATTCATCACCAGCATGAACAGGGTCACTACCCCGCCCACCGCGCTGTACACACCGTAATCCGTGACGCCCAGCGCCCGCAGGATAATCCGGTAGGTGAAGAGGCCGATGACCATCATCACCCCCATACGGAAATACAGAAGGACCGTATTGCGTGCGATCCTTCTGCTATTCTCCGATATGTTTACACCGTTACTCAGGTTTATAGGAGTCTTTCAGGGCCGTTGTCTTGTTGAAGACGGGATGCTCCGGGGTGGAGTCCTTGTCCATCACGTAATAGCCGGTGCGCTCGAACTGGACGGCGATGCCGGAAGCGTCTTCCAGCAGGGCGGGTTCGGCGTATCCCTTGCCGATGACCAGGGATTCCGGATTCAGGAAGTCCTTGTAGTCCTTGTCCTCCGGCACCTGGGACATGTCGGCCAGGGTGAAGAGGCGGTCGTAATTGCGCAGCTCCAGCTCCTTGGCATGCTCCTGGCTCACCCAGTGGATGGTGCCCTTCACGGGACGGTATTCGGTGGAAGGGTCGTAGGTGCACTTGAGTTCCACAATCTCCCCGTTCTCGTCCTTAATCACATCGTTGCACTTGACAATGTAGGTGTACTTCAGGCGAACTTCTCCGTCGGGCTTCAGGCGGAAGAACTTCTTGGGAGCGTCCTCCATGAAATCGGCCCGGTCTATTAGCAGGTCTCCGGTGAAGGGAACCTTGCGTTTGGCGCCCTCCGGATCGGCCGGATTGAGCGGGCAGTCGAACCATTCCACCTTGCCGGCGGGCCAGTTGGTGATGGTGAGCTTCACGGGGTCCTGGACCACCATGTAGCGGTTGGAGCGCTCGTTAAGGTCCTGACGCACACACCATTCCAGCAGCTGGATGTCCATGAGCTGGTCCCGCTTGGAAACGCCTATCTTGTCGCAGAACATGCGCAGGGCCTTGGCGGTATAGCCGCGGCGGCGCACACCGCAGAGGGTGGGCATGCGGGGGTCGTCCCAGCCGCTCACCAGGCCCTTCTGCACCAGTTCCAGCAGCTTGCGCTTGGACATCAGCGTATAGGTGAGGTTCAGGCGGGCGAACTCGTACTGATGGGAAGGATAGATGCCCAGCGTCTGGATGAACCAGTCGTACAGGGGCCGATGGACGTCGAACTCCAGCGTGCAGATGGAGTGCGTGATATGTTCGATGGAATCGCACTGGCCGTGGGTGTAGTCGTACATGGGGTAGATGCACCACTTGTCCCCGGTGCGGTGATGGTGGGCGAACTTGATGCGGTACAGCAGCGGATCGCGGAACATCATGTTGGGGTGCGCCATGTCAATCTTGGCGCGCAGCACCTTCTCTCCCTCGGCATACTTGCCGGCCTTCATCTCCCGGAAGAGCTTCAGGTTCTCTTCCACGCTGCGGTCCCGCCAGGGGCTGGGGGTGCCGGGCTTGTCCACGGTGCCGCGGTTCTCCCTGATCTGCTCCTGCGTCTGGTCGTCCACATAGGCCAGTCCCCGCTTGATGAGGTCTTCGGCCCACTCGTAAAGCTGGTCGAAGTAATCGGAGGCATATAATTCTTTCTCCCACTGGAAGCCCAGCCACTTGATGTCCTCCTTGATGGAGTCCACGTACTCGGTATCTTCTTTGGTGGGGTTGGTATCGTCGTAGCGGAGGTTGGTCTTGCCGCCGTACTTCTGCGCCAGGCCGAAGTTGAGGCAGATGCTCTTGGCGTGGCCCAGATGCAGATATCCGTTAGGTTCCGGCGGGAAGCGGGTCATGATGCTGTCCACTTTACCCTCGGCCAGGTCCTTTTCAATAATTTCTTCCAGAAAATTAAGCTTGCGGTCTTCCATATACTTTTGATGAATAACTTTCAAAGTTACGAATTTTTCCTTAAATTTGTGAGACCTAAAGGAGAATTTGCTATGATTGTAAAGTCTTTTGTGCTCAAGCAGCGGTCTGTAGAGCAGATTGCGGCGCTCATCGATGAAAATACCGTGGCGGTGGTACGTCCCCAGCGCAAGATTGAAGCGCTGTTCCGGGAAGCCATCCGCAAAACGCTGCAGGATAAAAAACAGGCCGACGACGAACTCGCCCTCATCCAGGCCTACTTCCTGGAAATGGCCGATGACCCCGGTTATCAGGAATCCGTCCAGAAAACCGTGGAGGCCATCGCCACCTATCTCAGGGAGGGCATGTACGTCCAGACTTCGCCCTATGCCGTAGAGGACTACGTAATGGCCAAATGCGCCCGCATGTGCGCCCAGGCCGTGAATGCCAAGGTGAAGGGCAGCTTCATCGACGGAACGGAGATCATGCTCTGCCGCACCGACGCCCACGGAGACCAGCACTTCGACTGGCAAGCCAGCCGCAGGGAAATCAAGGCGCGCTGTGAATCGGCCCCTTGGCCCATCGTCATCTCCGGCGGTTACGGAAGGCTGGACACCGGCTACATCGTGCGCACCGGCAAGGACGGCGCCCACCTCATGGCCACCCTCATCGCAGAAGTCCTTAAGGCCTCTTCCATCGAATTCCACATCGAGGACCACGGCGTCAACGGCCTGGGTGCCATGACCTACGACGAAGCCGCGCACTACTGCGCCTCTTCCAAGGCCCCGTTCTCGTCATCGGCCATCTGGCCCGCCAAGAACGCCGGCATCCCCATCCTGGTCAAGGATATTGCCGACGATGCCTTCCCCGGCACGCTCATCTCCACCGGATCGGCCCACCAGACGGCCGTCCTCTTTGACAAAGACCTGGCCCTCCTCACCGTGTACGGAACGGGCCTCCTGGGCCGCGTAGGCATGTCCGGCGCCATTTTCTCCTGCCTGGCCGCCGCGGGTGTCAACGTCCGCTTCATCGCCCAGACTTCCTCCGAATACAGCATTTCCTTCGCCGTCCGGGCCGAAGACGAAAAGAAGGCCCAGGAAGCTATCAAAGGCCTTTTCAAGGACAATCCCCTCCTGCCCCTGGACGACGTTGTGGTTGCCAACCAGGCCGTCGGTATCGTCACCGTCTTCGGTTCCAAGATGCGCAACCTGCCCGGCACCTCCGCCGCCGTCTTCGGCAAACTGGGCGCCGCCGGCATCAACATCATCGCTTCCGCCCAAGGCGGAGAAGAACTCTCCATCTCCCTGGTGGTAGCCGCCGATGACGTCGAAAAAGCCGCTTCGCTACTGCAATAAGCTATTTATATAGAAGAGGCTCTGCCTCTGAAAACCGTCGCTTCGCGACCCCTCCCATGCGCTGTGCTCTTCGAGCACTGGCTCTGGGCCCCTCCCTCTTATGTTGCCGAGGGTGGCACAGGTTTTCAGAGGCAGAGCCTCTTCTATTATAAAATTAACCTACTTTTTCTTAGGTTTGATATAACGCACAAAACCGAACTGGACTCCCAGGAGATCCAGGCTGCGGGAGGCGTTGAAATTGGTCAGGTGGGACCGGCTCTTGATGACTTCGGTGGAAATGACATTCCCGGCTTCATCATAGGTGTTCTTGGTGGTGGTCCTGTTCTGAGAGGTGTAGCTGAAGCCTACGCCGAAGATAGGGACGCTGACGGTGATGGCGTTGTCTCCCATCTTGACAGCTAGTCCGCCGCCGGCCTTGAGGGCAACGCTGATGACGCCGGACAAACGTTCCCGGTTATAATCAGATCCATCCAACGGGACATTGTTGGTGATGCCGTAGGAGGCTTGCAGCCGGCCTTCTCCAAAGACGGCAAAGGTCTTGCTGCCGAACAGGGGCACGTATTTACGTACATTAAAGGACGCGCCCACGGCGTGATGCTGCAGACTGCGGCTGGAGATGACGAAATTCAGCTTTTCAGAGGTGGAATTGACAATATCGCGGATATCCAGCCTGATATCCGTATTGGCGGAATAACCGTTGTAATTGAGGGCTACGCCCATGGACAGGTCATTGGCGATGAACCAGGAATAGCTGGGAGATACGTTCCAAATCTTCAGCTGGCCGTTGCCGATATTCAACAGGGACAGCAGGGCATAACCGGTGTTGGTCTCGTCATCTCCGACGGCGCCGATGCTGCGGAAACCGCCTTTGATGCCCAGGGCATGGCTGCCCTTTTCAATGAAGGTCTGGCTGTCGGGACCGCCGAATCGGCCTTCCAGGTACTTGGTAACGGGACCCTGAGCAAATGCGGACACGCTAACGAGCAGAGCCGCCAGTACAAACAGTTTTTTCATAGGTTTTATGGGGGTTACTTGATGATGCCTTCCTCTTTGAACACCTTAGTGAGGGCCTCCACGGCACGGTCTACCTGTTCCCGCGTGTGGGTGGCCATCAGCGAGAAGCGGATGAGGGTATCCTGCGGAGCGCATGCCGGCGGGATGACGCTGTTGATGAACACGCCTTCGTCAAAGGCACGCTTGGTCACGATAAAGGTCTTCTCCAGGTCACGCACATAGAGCGGGATGATGGGGCTCTCGGTCTCTCCAATCTCGAAACCGGCCTCCCGGAAGCGGCGCAGGGCATAGTTGGTGACATCCCACAAGTTGGTGATGCGCTCCGGTTCGGCCTGGATGATGCGCAGGGCTTCGCGGGCCGATGCCGTAGCGGCGGGAGTATCCGATGCCTGGAAAATATAGGTACGGGCGGTGTGGCGCAGCCAGTTGATGATGACGCTATCGGCCGCAATGAAACCGCCGATGGCGGCCAGGCTCTTGGAGAAGGTGCCCATGATGAGGTCAATCTCATTGGTGAGGCCGAAGTGGTTGCACACGCCGCGGCCCTGTTTGCCGAAGACGCCCAGGCCGTGGGCTTCGTCCACCATGATGACCACGTTGTCGTACTTGTGCTTGAGTTCCACAATCTCCGGCAGCTTGGCCAGGTCTCCTTCCATGGAGAACACGCCGTCCACCACAATCAGCTTCACGGAATTCTTGGGGCAGCGGCGCAGGCAGCGCTCCAGGTCCTTCATGTCGTTGTGCTTGTAGTGCAGGCCCTTGGCAAAGCTCAGGCGCCGGCCGTCCACGATGGAAGCGTGGTCACGGTCGTCGCAAATGATGAAATCGTCCTTGGTGAGAAGCTGCGGGATAACGCCGCTGTTCACGGTGAAGCCGGTGCTGAACACCAGGGCTTCTTCCTTGTCCACAAAGGCGGCCAGTTCCTTTTCCAACTGCACGTGGATGTCCAGCGTACCGTTCAGGAATCGGCTGCCGGCGCAACCGGAACCATATTTCTTGAGCGCCTCGATGCCGGCGTTGATCACACGTTCGTCTCCGGTAAGTCCGGTATATGCGTTGGAACCGAACATCATAATCTGGTGACCGTCCATGGTCACCTCGGTTCCCTGTTTGCTGGTTATCTGGCGGAAATAGGGATAAATCCCCTTCTCCATCATCTTCTGCGGAAGGTCATATTTTGCCAGTCTGGCATGTAATAGTCCCATTTTTTCTTAAGGTAAGGTTTATAATCGTTTGAATATCATCTATTTATTGCCCCCCCCCGAATCCAGGATGGAGTACGGGGAATTCAAGCTTCTAAATTCCGGAACCAAGTCTTTCATCCGGCCCACAATGCGCATGGGGTCGAAATAATAACTGCTCTCGATGAGATCGTCGATGTCATCGGAAATATCATCAAAGTCGTACTCCCGCACGTTGGCAATCATGATCTTGTCGTGGGAAGTGGGCTTGGTATTCTCCTTGGTGGCCAGCAGTTCTTCGTACAGTTTTTCGCCATGCCGAAGACCCGTGAATTCCACCTTAATGTCTGTGCGACCGCTAAGACGGATCATCTTCTTGGCAAGGTCCAGGATCTTGACCGGTTTACCCATGTCAAAGATGAAAATTTCGCCGCCATTACCCATGGAACCGGCCTCCAGCACCAGCTGGCAGGCTTCCGGGATGGTCATGAAGTAACGGATGATGTCAGGGTGGGTAACCGTGATAGGGCCACCGCGTTCAATCTGCTGACGGAACAGCGGAATAACGCTTCCGTTGCTGCCCAGCACGTTTCCAAAGCGGGTGGTGATAAACTGCGTCTTGGAACTATTGTCTTTCTGGATCTTCTTGGCCAGGGCCTGCACATAAATCTCGCAGATGCGCTTGGAGCAACCCATCACGTTGGACGGATTCACGGCTTTATCCGTAGAGACCATCACGAAACGTTCCACCCCGTACTTCACGGAAAGATCGGCCAGAACCTTGGTGCCCAGCACGTTATTCTGAATGGCCTCGGACACGTTGTCCTCCATCATGGGCACATGCTTGTAAGCGGCGGCGTGAAATACGTATTCGGGCCGATACTTGTCGAAGATGTCCTCCATGCGTTTCTGGTTGGTGATATCGGCCACGATGGTGGGAGCCTCCAGGAAGCTCCACTTGTTGTGAAGTTCCAGACGGATGTCGTGCAGAGGAGTTTCGGCCTGGTCTACCAGGATGAGCTCATAGGGATTGAAGGCGGCCACCTGGCGCATGATTTCGGAGCCGATGGAACCGGCGGCACCCGTGATAAGCACGCGCTTGCCCTCCAGGTGGGTGCCGATTTTCTGCATGTTGATCTTGATGGGATCGCGGCCCAGGAGGTCCTCAATCTGCACCTGGCGGATTTGCCCGGCCTTCTGCAGGCCCTGCCAGTCGTCCGTCACGTCCGGAGCCAGGTAAATGGTCACATTCTCGGCCAGCAGACGGTCGGCGATATCGGTTTCCTTCAGTTTGTCGGCCTTCACAGGGGAAACGATGAGGGCTTCCACGTTGTTCTCGTGAATGCGCTCGATAAGATTCTCGTCGTTGAAATACACGTTCACGCCCATCATCACCTTGCCCTTCATGGCAGGGTCGTCCGATACAAAACCCTTGAGGTGGAACTTGTTGGGGCGTGCCATGCGGATGGCCTTGGCAATGTTCACACCGCCGATTTTGGTGCTGTAAATGAAGGTGTTATACGTCTGTACGCGGTCCTCGTTGAAGCTGTCGTTGAGCGTTTTGATGGTCATTCGCACCATGGCCATCAGCACAAACATCACAATGTAGGAGATGGTGAGAACGCCGTGATCGGCCACCATGTAGTCGAAGCCATAGTAGATGATGACCGACACGATGATGCTGCTGAAGAAAGAGGCGATAAGGGCCATTCCAATGTGCAGCACGTCCAGGAAGGACGAGAAGCGCAGCACGTTGGAATACGTATGGAATAAATTGAAGAACAGCAGGTTGAAAAACAGCACCAGCGCCATGGTGAGAAGGATGCTCCTTCCCATAGCCTCCATCTCGGCGGGCGAAAACCTTAGCATAAAGGCCACCACCACGGCCGTAATGGTAATGAAGATATCGAATATCAAGATGACCCAGGAGGGCAGCACCTTGGATTGGAAGATTTTACGTAAAAAACTCATAGTTTAGTCATAATACCTTGCAAAGGTAATCATTTATTCGGACTGATGCAAGAAGTACCTATTTCCGGAAAATTCAGTATTTTTGTACTATGGATATCGTTGAACTTCATTCTTTGACTCCCACGCAGATGGAGGACCTTTTGGAACTGATGGAGGTGCTGGATCCCACGGTGCCCGTGACGGCAGGTGTTCTGCAGGCGGCGGCCGCGTGCCCTTCCACCCATCTTTTCGCCGCGGTGGAGGGCGGCCGTATCATCGGCACCGCCAGTCTCTGCCTCACCCGTCACCCCCTGGGTCTCAAGGGCGGCGTGGAGGACGTGGTGGTGAGCCCGGAGGCCCGCGGGCGGCATATCGGCCGACAGCTGATGGAGCATATCATCGGCTTTGCACGGGATTTGGCGCCCATCGAGCTGCATCTCACTTCCCGACCTTCGCGCGAAAAAGCCAACCTGCTTTACCAGAAGCTGGGCTTTAAGCAGCATCAGACAAATGTCTATAAATTAACGCTTTCTTGATGTTTTACGTAAGCGACCCCATCTCCACCCCGCCCCCGGTATTTTCCACGGAGCTTCAGCGGCTTGTGTATGAGCGTTTCGCCGCGCTCTCCATCCCGTTTGAGCGGGTAGACACGGACCCCGGGATCACCATGGAGGACTGCCGGCACATTGACGAGCGCATCGGCGTGCACATCGTCAAAACCATCTTCCTGTGCAACCGGCAGCAGACGGAATTCTACCTGTACGTAACCTCCGACGACAAGCCCTTTGTGACGCGGGAATTCTGCGCGGCCATGGGCGGCATCCCGCGGGTGTCGTTTGCATCGGCCGAAAAATTATGGGAGCTTACCGGCGTGCAAGTGGGCGCGACTACCATTTTGAGCGCCATTTTGCCGTCGGCCGCCGGGATTCATCTGGTGATGGATGCCGATATTTCCCGCGCGCCCTGGTTTGCCTGCACCGACGGCACCCCCACCTGTTTTGTGAAGCTGCGCACGGCCGATTTGCTGAATCTTTACCTGGCCGGGAAGGAATTACAGCTGATTGGATAGGGCTTCTTTCAGGAAATACTTGTAGAGCGGCGCTGCCATCAGGGCCTGCAGGATCTGGTTGTTTTCCAGGAGCTCTTTTACGTATTCCGGCTTCTTCAGGTACACGTCTATGTCCTCCGTGGCATCCAGGCTCTGGTTTTGTGTCTTGGTTACGCCCACGGCCAGGAAACTGTGCGCCAGATTGGTGGAAGTAGCGGGGTTAGGGCTTAAGGTCATCCATTCCTGCCAGGTACCGCCGCTGTAGCCCGTTTCCTCCAAAAGTTCCCTTTTAGCGGCTTCGAGCGGGGTTTCGCCCTTCTCGATGACCCCGCAGGGCAACTCAAAGCAGGTATTCCCCAGCCCATGCCGATACTGCCGCTCCAGCACGAAGTCCCCCTCCGTGGTGATGGCAATGATGTTCACCCAGTCCGGGTATTCCAGCACGTAATACTCATTGTTGATTCGCCCGTCCGGCAGCCGCGCTTTGTCCCTCCTGGCCGTCAGCCACGGCCTCTTAATAAGGTACTCCGTCTCCAGAACGGTCCACTTTTTCTCTTCGGTGATGGTGTTTTCCATATATTAACTATGGTTCCTTACGATGCGAAGTTACTGAATTAACCTTATAGCGAGGCGGTCAGTATCTCGGCGATATCCTTTTCTGTGAGAGGTACGTACGCATGCTCCAGGCCTTCGTTCACGGCTACGTGATGGGCCATTTCCTGGATGCGTTCGGGGCCGATGCCCACTTCTTTTAAATGCATGGGAATGCCGATGGACTCGAAGAAGGCGTAGGTCTCCGCGATGGCTTTTTCGGCGATTTCCTTTTCCGGAAGTTTAGGGTCGATGCCGAAAACATTGATGCCATATTCGACGAAGCGCGGAAGGGTCCGGTCGCTGAGGATATGCTGCATCCAGCGGGGCGTGATGATGGCCAGGCCCACGCCGTGGGTGATGTCGTAGTAGCCGGAGAGGGCGTGCTCTATTCCGTGCATCGGCCAGCCGGATTCACTGTTGCCCAGGCTCATGATGTTGTTGCACGCGAGGGTGCAGACGAACATCATTTCGGCCCTGGCCTTGTAATCTTCGGGATTCTCCAGGCAGGCTTTTCCGTTGACCATCAGGCTCTTGATGCCCGCTTCGCAGAAGCCGTCGTTCATGAGCGTGGCGTCCTCGCAGAAGTACTGCTCCAGGATGTGGTTGATGGCATCGGCAATGCCGGCGGCCGTCTGCCACTTGTTCACCGTGAAGGTGTAGGTGGGGTCCAGGAAGGACGCTACCGGGAAGAGCAGCGGGTCAATGTAGCCGATTTTATCGTTAGTCTCCGTGCGGGAGATGACGCCGCCGCAGTCGTACTCGCTGCCAGTGGCCGCCAGGGTAAGGATATCCACGATGGGAAGGGCTTTTTGAGCCTTGACTTTGTAGGAGATCAGGTCCCACGGATCTCCGTCATAGCACGCACCTGCGGCAATAGCCTTGGAGCAGTCCAGCACGCTGCCACCGCCCACCGAAAGG
>Ga0310690_10013121_pt1 | contig 10107 bp, 2 predicted proteins | sample AusTroGonzalo_MG_2_FD_207661 | JGI IMG/M metagenome (GOLD analysis project Ga0310690, IMG submission 207661) | Bovine rumen microbial communities from tropical cattle in Woodstock, Queensland, Australia - Gonzalo_04 (v2) (version 2) | ecosystem: Host-associated > Mammals > Digestive system >...
CGCCGTGGCCCGCGTTGCTCTCGATGCGGATAAGGTGCGGTTTGTCGCCGATGTCGCTGTTCTGCAAGGCTGCCGCGTACTTGAACGAATGCGCCGGCACCACCCGGTCGTCATGGTCGGCAGTGGTGACTAAGATGGCGGGATACTCCTTGCCGTTCTGGATGGAGTGCAGCGGGGAGTACTTGTAGAGGTACTCGAACATCTCCTTGCTGTCCTCGCTGGTGCCGTAATCCACTGCCCAGTAGCGGCCGATGGTGAACTTGTGGTAGCGCAGCATGTCCATGACGCCCACCTGCGGGATGGCCACCGCGAAGAGGTCGGGACGCTGGTTCACGACCGCACCGACCAGCAGACCGCCGTTGGAACCACCCTGCAAAGCTAACTTCTCCTTGCTCGTATAGCCTTGAGCGATAAGGAATTCCGCTGCCGCAATGCAGTCATCAAACACGTTCTGTTTCTGCATCTTGGTGCCGGCCTCATGCCACTCCTTGCCATATTCGCCACCGCCACGCAGGTTCGCAATGGCCAGCACACCGCCCTGTTCCAACCAGGCGATACGGGTCGCGCTGAAACTCGGGGTGAGCGAGATGTTGAAACCGCCATAACCGTAGAGCAGCGTCGGGTTGTTGCCATCCATCTTGATGCCCTTCTTGTAGGTGATGAACATCGGAACTTTAGTGCCGTCCTTCGAAGTGTAGAACTTCTGCACCGTTTCGTAATCGTCTGAGTTAAAGTTGATTTCGGACTTTTTGTAAAGCGTCGATTTGTTGTTGGTGACATCGTAGCGGTAAATGGCCGCTGGGGTGATGTAGGAGGTCACCGTGTAGAAAGTCTCCGTATCTTCAGCCTCGCCACCGAACCCGCTGATGGTGCCAATCACATCGTTGTCGAGTTTGTAGAGCGGACGGCCGTTCTTGTCGAAAATCTTCACCACCGAATGAGCATCCTTGATGTAGTTGGCAATCAGCTTTTGGCCGACATAGCTGACCCCTGCGAGCACCTCACCCTTAGTGGCAGGGATGATCTCGGTCCAGCCCATCGTGTTGAGACTGCCAATCGGGATGCTAATAACTTGGTACTCAGGCGCGTTGTGGTTGGTCATCACAAGGAAATGGCCATCCACCTCGTCAATCACGCTGTAGTCATCCTCGAAATCGGTCACCGCCTTAATGAATTGCGCTTTCGGGTTGTTCAAATCTTTGTAATACAGACAATTGCCGGATGTAGATTCACTGCCGTAAATCACCAAATAGCGTTTGTTGACGACCTCAGCGGAGAAGCTGAGGTTCGGGTTGGTGCGATCCTCGTAGGCAAGCTTGTCCTCCTTTTGGTCGGTGCCGACCTTGTGGTAGTAGAGTTTTCCGTTCTCGTTCACGCCAGAGAGCTCGTTCTTGGGCTCGGGAAAACGGCTGTAGAAGAAGCCATCGTCCTTCCATGCGATGCCGGAAAACTTCACCCACACGAGGTGGTCGTCTAAGTCCTTGCCCGTCGCGATATCCTTGACGTAAATTTCCTGCCAGTCGCTGCCGTTGCGGGAGATGGCGTAACCGAGATACTTGCCGTCGTCGGAAATACCCAGCGTGGAAAGGGCCACGGTGCCGTCGTCGGAAAGTTTGTTGGGGTCTAACAACTCAACAGCCTTACCGTCAAGGCTGTTTTTGTAATAGAGCACGCTCTGGTTCTGCAGACCGTCGTTGCGGTAGAAGAAGTAGCGGTCGCCCTTCTTCCACGGCGCACCCTCCTTCGGGTAGTTCAGAATCTCCTTGAGGTGCTGTTTCATCTTCTCGCGGTAGGGAATCTGCGCCAAGAATTTGTTAGTCACCTCGTTCTGGGCTTTCACCCAGTTGGCGGTCTCCTCGGAATAGTCGTCCTCGAGCCAGCGATACGGGTCGGGCACGGCCACCCCAAAGTAATGATCCACGGTGTCGCATTTCTTGGTTTCGGGGTATTCCACCTTGGGAACTCCGCCGTTTTTCTTATGACAGGCTGCAAGCATAATGATGGTGCTTAATGCTAAAATGCTGATTGTTAGTTTTTTCATTGATATGATTGTTTGATTATATTCGATTGGCAAAGATAGTTTTTTTAGTGAACTGTGATCAGTGAGCTGTGATCAGTGAGCTGAAAAAAGGCTATAGTATTTTGGGGATAGTTCATCCGAAACGCAAAAAAAAACATAGTTACGGATATACTATCGCGGATAGTTCATCCGAAACTAATAAAATCAACATAGTTTCGGATGAACTATCCAATACTCTCGGTACATTTATTTGGTGCGAATGTGTCTTGAAAAAATCCACCGTCGCGCTACAATTCCAAAAAATTGTATTTTTGCACCGTTGTCCGCACCGATGCCCCGGACGGGCGGAAGGCGGGCAACGAAACATATAAAAGGCGTTGAGTCAACGTCTTATCTGCGGCTTGTGGAACTTCGCAAATTCTAAAGTATCCGCACGGTAAGGCAATGGTCAATGTCCATGGTTCTGTATATGCGGTAGAGACGCAATGCATTGCGTCCCTACAAAATGGGAATTCCCCGATTCCTGTTTCAATATACATACGGCGTGGGCTTCGGCATTGCTTATCCTCGGATACAAGGCAATGCGAAGGCCTCACAAGCGGGATGAGCGATGAGTTCAGATTCCCGCGCTTTTTTTATGTGGATTTTTCGATAGTTATAACCGTCTCTGGGTTGGGAATCACGGAGCACAACATAAAGTGCTATGAAAAAAGCATTTATGATGATGGCCGCAGTGCTACTCATTACAATGGCGGGCGCACAAACCGCGACAATGAAAGGGTTCGTGGTAGGCGGCGGCATATCCGAAAACGGCAACAATACCTATTCGGTTATCGGGCAGACTTTTGCCGGACAGACCTCCGAAAACGGATTTGTGGTGTCCACCGGGATGGCACAGGCGCAACTTGTGCGTGAATACATTAACGCTACCGTGAATTATGGCGAAGGCTATAATGCCAACGGGTTCTCGTACCCTCCCGAAACACCGGGCGGCACCCACGAGGACAAACTCTACCTTCTTCAGGGTGCAACCTATCACTATGACCTCGTGAAGTATCTGAAACTCGTAGTGTTGAAGGCTGTCTCCTGTGGCGAGCTAGTATATGATGGCGACCACCACGAGTATCAGACTGTCGCGGTGGCAGGTTATTGCTGGACAAAGAAAAACCTTTACGCCGAGCATTACCCTGACGAAACCACCGAGATTGCCGAAGCGATGGCTTATCAATCCTCGCTTCACCCCGATGCGAATGCGAACGTGAACACCTACGGTCGTCTTTATACGTGGACTTCTGCAGTAAAGGCGGATGCCGACGGACAGGTCACCCCCGTTGACGGTTATGTGCAGGGCATCTGTCCCAGCGGCTGGCACATCCCAACGAAAGTCGAAATGGACGCATTGAAATCCCTTTCCGCCGAGGACATCCGCACTACCGAGCTTTGGACACAGCCCAACTCGAACACCAATAGCACCCAGTTCACCGCGCTTCCCGCCGGTATGTATAAAGCCTCCCTTTCCCGCTTTGAGGGTCTCGGTTCCCAGACAGACTGGTGGTATATCGCTTCGACACCCGGGTCGGAGACGCAAAATTTTGCGTCTCTACAGACTGCCTATTATTGCGACACTATTATCGAAGGCAACCCCAGTGCTAATGATGGTTTGAGTGTGCGATGTGTGAAAAATGAATAACGAACAATAAAAACGTAACAATATGAAACAGACCCTAACCCTCTTCGCAGCAATCCTGCTGCTGGCGGTCGGAGCGACCGCCCAAAAACTGAGTTACCAGGCGGTGGTGCGCAACGATGCCAACGAACTGGTAGCCGGCGCAACCGTCCAAGTGACAGTGAGTATTCTCAACGCTACCGGTGATGTGCAATATGCTGAAAACCACGTCAATGTGCAGACCAACCTCAACGGTCTCCTCTCCTTGATGATAGGAGACGGCACACCCACCGGCACCGCAACGATGGCGGATGTCGTATGGACAGGTGCCAGTGTGAAGACAATCATTACACTGCCTGGTGGCGCATCCGTGACGAGTGTCACGCCCGTGAACGCGGTACCGTATGCGCTGTATGCGGACAATGTTGACCCTTCTGTCGTTGAAGATGCCGTTACAGACTACATCGCAGCCCACGGTGCAGGCGGCGAAGCCAATGTGCAGGCCGACTGGAATGTAACCGACCCGACCAGCGACGCCTACATCCAGAACAAACCCGTTGATGTTAGTGCCTTTAACAACAACGCGGGTTACATCACTTCAGCAGACATTCCCGTGCAAGCCAACGCTGACTGGGATGCCACAAGCGGCGTTGCGCAGATTCTCCATAAACCTACTGGCGTAAGCGCCTTCGACAACGATGCCAACTACATCACCGCTGCGGACATCCCTGCCATCCCAACCGTTCCTTCTGATGTTAGTGCATTCAACAATGACGCAAACTACATCACAAACACCGGTTCGTGTGCAAACAGTGTGGATCTTTGCGCGCTGATGGACAGACTGGCGATATTGGAGAACCAACTGCAGCCTATTGTGATTCAAACGGAGGGCGTGACAGCTGTGAGCGAACACTCATTTACGGTGAACGGTAAGGTCTTAACCGATGGAAGCACCTCCATCAACCAACGCGGATTTGTGTATGCCGCCAGCCACAACCCGACACTTGACAACAATAGCGTAAACAATGGCAGCGGCACTGGCGAATACACTTCCACTATTACGGAGTTGACTGCAGGAACCACCTACTTCGTGCGGGCGTTCGCCACCAATGTGAACGGCACGTACTATGGCAATGAGGTTGCTGTAACCACCACGGCGACAACTCCTTCTGTTCTTCCGAGTGTAACCACGATTACCGTAACTAATGTCACTACCAGTGAGGCTACGGTAAGGGGAGCTGTCACATCAGACGGTGGGGAAAATGTGACGCAACGCGGTTTCGTGTACGGAACAGAGCATAATCTTTCCATAGCGTCTTCATCCATCGTTTATCACGGTACAGGTGTAGGACAATATGTTAATCTTCTTTCCAGTTTGCTCTCTGGCCAAACGTACTATGTACGAGCGTTTGCGACCAACAATGTCGGCACTGCGTATGGCGACGAACTCACATTCACCACAACCACGCCGTCGCCTGTAGCTGGCGATGCTGTTCCTTGCCCCGGAACACCTACCGTTACCGACCACGAAGGCAACGTCTATAACACTGTACAGATAGGCACCCAGTGCTGGACGAAGGAGAACCTGCGCACCACCACCTCTCCCAGCACGGGAACTTATTTGATCCCGCCAGCCGGCACCAACGAAACCTTCGCGGGCAAGCAGGCTCGTTGGTACGATGATGACTCCGCTACTTATGCACCGAGAAACTATGGACTGCTCTATAACTGGAACGCCGCGATGGATACGTTCAACATCGACTTTGGTGAATTAAGTGTGAACCCTGTGTCTGGAGAGTTTTGGATCGGTTTCACTGATCTCCGCCGTGGTATTTGTCCACAAGGATGGCACGTGCCAAGCGACGCGGAATGGACGACACTCGCTGATTACCTAAACGCACGTGAGGAGTATAGGAGTGGAGACATTGATGGCTACATAGGCAAAGCTCTGGCTTCCACCACAGGATGGGCCATCAGTACGACAAGTCATGATGTAGGTAATATCCAAAGTGCGAATAACTTGACGGGCTTTTCTGCCATTCCTGCTGGTTACTGCTACGATTTGTTGTTCGAAAACTCGGGCTATATCACGCAATTTTGGTCCACGTGGGACAATGACGAGCATCCAGAATTAGCGGATTTATGGCGTTTGGATGCTGGACGTCCTGACTTAGAATATCTCGACAACCCTAAAAAAAGCATGGGTCTTTCCGTCCGTTGCCTCCGTGATGAGACTGGCGGAGGTGGTTCTTCCGAAAATACACCTGTTTTAGATGAAAAATCATGTTCTCTCACCCCTACAGTAACTGACGTGGACGGAAATACATACAGTACTGTACAGATAGGTGATCAATGTTGGATGAGGGAGAATTTGCGAACTGTTCCCACAAATTCCGACTATGGAATACAAGGCAATACTATAAAGGATGCCATTGACATTGGATACTATTATTACCCGAATAACAACGATGAAATCGTAACAGAATATGGGCTGTTGTATAATTGGACAGCAGCCACAAACGGAAACAATGATTTTCAAGGTGCTGTTCAAGGAGTTTGTCCGAATGGTTGGCATTTGCCTAGCTATACAGAATACAGCACACTTAGACAGTATTTAGATACAGCCACATATAATAATACGGCCAATGGGTATCGTTGCCATATAAGTTATAGTATCGCAAAAGCTTTAGCCGGAACTTCGAATTGGGAAACCAGTTCGGTTCATTGTGCACCTGGAAATGAGATGTCAACAAATAATTCATCGAAATTTGATGCACCTCCTGCGGGTATTGTGTGGTACGCCAATTATGTTAATTTCAATAACAGGTCCACATTCTGGACTTCCACAGAACACAACAACGATGTTTCGGCTGGATACTATTTTGGTATTAATTATGATCAAGAAGATGCATATCTCAGTTTTGACAACAAGGGGAACGGTCGTTCCGTCCGCTGCCTCCGCGACTGATCTAATGTCGATTATAGGATGAAAAAGGGCGTGGCCAATTAGGTCGCGCCTTTTCTGTAGAGACGCACTACGGCACGTTTCTACCGCATCCCCGCAGTTTGTCTGCCTGCTGTTTGATGATTCGTGTCAACAACAAATAAAATTATTGAAGAATGTTTGCATATTAAAAAAGTGTATTTTTGCAGAGTCGATTCTGCGGATTCGGCGGCCGGCGGCCAATTCATTTTATGTGGGTTGGTCGTTCGTATTTTTATACACAAGCCTTAAGTTCTCACCATCCCTGATCCACACTTCGGTTACCAATTTCCCTTCCTGAACTTTTCCCTTTATCCGTGCCTTGATATAGTTTGGCGTTGGCTCCTGCCTGTACAGATGTTGGTAAATTCCTGCACCTGCGTTTGCGAATTCCTGCACCTGCGTTTGCGAATTCCCGCACCTGCGTTTGCGAATTCCCGTACCTGCGTTTGCGAAAACCTGTACCGGCGTTGCCGCATGACTATATACTCGTTGGCCGCATGACTTGCATGGTCAATTCACTCCGCGTGCTGGAAGCACGCCATTTCAATAACCCCATACTAAGGCCGATAGGCCGCAGTGTGGGGTGGCGGATGCGGCGATGGGATGCGTGCAGGATGCACGCTACTACGTGATGATAGTTGCGTGTTTTCAACACGCCGTTTTACGCATCAGCCGCGCACCCCACACCGCGCTCCCTTTGGTCGCTTGGTGTGGGGTTATTGATATTTCGTGCCTCTGGCACGAGGTGAGAATCGGCAACACCCCGCTTCAATAACCCATAACCAATAACCCCAAAAAATTGTATCTTTGCGCCGTTTTTACAAATATCATAAATATGCGTGACGCCCGTATCTTTGTAGAGAAAAAACAGGGCTTTCAGGTCGAAGCCGAAAGTTTGAAAGCCACTTTGAATCAGAACTTTAACCTCAATATCACCGACCTCCGGCACCTGAAGGTCTATGACATTTTTAACATAGAGGAAGACCTGCTAGCGAAAGCCGAGAGCGTGGTTTTCTCCGAACCCGTGACCGACGATGTCTATCACGAATTTCCGTTGGACGGACTCAAATATTTCGCTGTGGAGTTCCTGCCTGGACAATTTGACCAACGGGCCGACAGCGCCATGCAGTGCCTTAAGCTCCTGAACCCCAAGACGGAAGCGGTCATTAAAAGCGCCAACCTGTTTGTGATTGAAGGCAACCTGACGGCCGACCAATGGCAGAAGGTGAAGAAATACTGCATCAACGAGGTGGAAGCCCGCGAGAAGGATATGTCCCGTTTGGAGCTGACCGAAAATCCTGAAGTTCAAGACGTTCCGATTTACGACGGGTTCCGCACCTGGACCGAAGATCAGCTGCGCGAGTTTCATGGCAAGATGGGATTAGCTATGTCGTTGGAAGATCTGAAGTTCATCCAGCAATATTTCGCCAACGATGAGAAGCGCGACCCGTCGGATACAGAGGTCAAGCTGTTGGACACCTACTGGAGCGACCACTGTCGCCACACGACTTTCGAGACGGCCATCACCGATATTCAGACGGAAGGTGATAACATCTATAAAGAACAGATAGAGAATGCGTTGCGGGAATACCTCGCTGTGCGCGATGAGATGTACGGCAAAGATACGCAACGTCCGGTAACGCTGATGGATTTGGCTTCCATCAACGGCAAATACGAATACAAGCGCGGCAACCTCCCCGACAAGGAGATTTCCGAAGAGAACAACGCCTGCAGCATCCGCGTGAAGGTGGATGTGGATGGCAAAGAGGAGGATTGGTTGCTGATGTACAAGAACGAGACGCACAACCACCCGACGGAGATTGAGCCGTTCGGCGGAGCAGCAACCTGCGTGGGCGGCGCCATCCGCGACCCGCTGAGCGGTCGTAGCTATGTGTATCAGGCACTGCGTGTTACGGGCGCGGGCGACATCAACGCCCCAATTTCCGCCACGCTGCCGGGCAAGCTTCCCCAGTCGGTGATTTCCAAGACCGCCGCTGCCGGCTATTCGTCCTACGGCAACCAAATCGGCCTGGCCACGACGCACGTCCGCGAGATTTACCATCCCGATTACCAAGCAAAACGTTTGGAGATTGGCGCTGTGGTGGGTGCCGTGCCCGAAAATCAGGTGCGCCGTGAACGTCCGCAGCCCGGCGATATCATCATTATGTTCGGTGGTCGCACTGGTCGCGACGGTATCGGAGGCGCCACCGGCTCCTCGAAAGAGCATACGGAGAAGTCGCTCGACACCTGCGCCGCTGAGGTACAGAAGGGTAATGCCCCCGAGGAGCGCAAAATCCAGCACCTGTTCCGCCGTCCTGAGGTAACGAAGCTTATCAAAAAGTCCAACGACTTTGGCGCAGGCGGTGTGAGTGTGGCTATCGGTGAGCTAGCAGACGGTCTGACCATCGATTTGGACACGGTCCGCACGAAGTATAAGGGTCTGAACGGCACGGAGGTCGCCATCAGCGAATCGCAAGAGCGTATGAGCGTGGTGGTAGCCCCTGAAGATGTGGAGGCTTTCTTCCAGTACTGCCGCGAGGAGAATTTGGAGGCCAACATCATCGCCAAGGTGACCGACAACAACCGCCTGACGATGACCTGGCGCGGCAAGACCATCGTCGATCTCAACCGTGACTTTATCAACACCAACGGTGTGCGTCAGAAAGTGACCGCTAAGATTGCCCCGGTAGAGAACGGTGTGATGAAATCCGCTGATATTCAAGGCACAACTATGTATGAAAAATGGCTCAGCTGCCTCACCAACCCGAATGTGGCTTCCCAAAAGGGCCTTATCGAGATGTTCGATGCCACCATCGGTGCTTCCACGGTACTGATGCCCTTCGGCGGCAAAGACCAGCTGACCGAAACGCAGGTGAGTGCACAGAAACTACCTGTGCGTCACGGACATACAAACCTCGCTTCCATCATGGCATTCGGTTACAACCCGTTCATCGCCATCCGTTCCCCGTACCATGCAGGCGTGATGGCTGTGTTGGAAGCCATGTCGAAGATTGTGGCGGCCGGCGGCGACTACCACAAGATCCGTTTCACCTTCCAGGAATACTTCGAAAAACTCGGCAAGGATGCCACCCGTTGGGGCAAACCGCTTTCCGCACTGTTGGGTGCTTTCTGGATGCAGAAATCCTTCGCGCTCGCCTCTTTGGGCGGTAAAGACTCCATGAGCGGCACATTCAAGGACATGCATGTGCCCCCGACGATTGTCTCCTTCGCCATCACCACCGAAAATTCCGACCATATCATCTCGCCGGAATTTAAGCAGAAAGGAAACTATATTTACCTCATTGAAAATAAGTTAGAGAATGATATCCCGAATATCCAGCATACCTGCGAGATATTCGATTTCATGCGCCAAAACATTCTGGACCAGAAGATTGTCTCCGCATTCACGCTGCAGTTTGGCGGCATGGCGGAAGC
>Ga0310690_10013124_pt1 | contig 10106 bp, 11 predicted proteins | sample AusTroGonzalo_MG_2_FD_207661 | JGI IMG/M metagenome (GOLD analysis project Ga0310690, IMG submission 207661) | Bovine rumen microbial communities from tropical cattle in Woodstock, Queensland, Australia - Gonzalo_04 (v2) (version 2) | ecosystem: Host-associated > Mammals > Digestive system >...
GCTATGCACGTTTAGCTTCTTCACTATCTTCACCAGCACGCTTAGCTACATATTTAACAAATTCTTCCCATGAATGATTTGCAATGGTATCATCTTTCATGAAATCATTTATTAAAGCCTCATATTCAGGAGTATACCAACCATTCTATCCTTTAACAAATTCTTGCATTTGCTTTGCTGTGTCAAAGGTTTGATTCGATGCAATTTTTTGATGTGATATATAATGTGAAACAGCAGTATGCTTATTAGAAGTAATTCTTAATTTATTAGCCCTATCTTCTAAATCACTTTCTTCCTACTACATAGAAGTCATTAAACCCTATTCAGTAAGAACATATTTTCCTAAAGCCGCATCATATCTATAAATTTCATCAAAATTAAACTATTTATCTTTACTACGAGCATTAATTTTATCTAATTCTTCAATAGCTTTATCTAAAGTAAAACCAGATTTCGCACTAGAAATAAGAGCATCAATAGCTTTCGCGGCGGATAATACCTATGTAGTTAAAGCATTTGATAAAGAAGAAACATTGAATACTAAACTATCCGCGGCATCATCTAATGTTTTTAATGCTCCACTAACATCAATACCATGTTCTGCGCCATAATTTTCGATTTCTTTTCTAGCCTCTTTAATAGAATTATAATCTGTAAAATCAACACCAGTCATTAAACCAAATAAGTTAGCCTAATCTTGTGAACTGAAAGAGCTAATATTTTGAGCAAATGAGTGTAAAACATTTAAACGTCTACTTGCAAGTTCTGTGTAGCCATCTTCAGCAAGTTTATTAATATCCACTAACTATGAGGTAAAATAGTCGGCGTATTTAGAAATAATTTGGCCAGAATCTAATAACTATGTAATATCAAGTGCTTTATTTGATTCTATCGTAATACTATTATTAGGACCATATTGTTCATAAGTAGAAAATTTCTTTAATCCAGTTAAATTAGTATTTAATGTTTTCTATGATCCTTTTGGATTAGCATAAATTGTTTTTAAAATTCTATTCTTATTCGCCTAATTAGCTTCAACAAATTCTTTAATTAAAGCCTATCCTACAAAACTTTCCTTGTCTATTCCTAATTTATCTAATAATTCATCACTTGAACGATAAATAGTCATATCTGCTGTAGCAGTCTCAAACTATTCCAATTCCGATTCTGTCATATTTGCTAAGAAATCAGCTACTTCATCTGCCATTAATACCGCTTGAGTACGATAGGTTGCTTTATTTTTTGTTGCCCATTCTGCAGATGACCCAAAACCCTATTCAATAGCTTTATTTTCTAAACCATAATATAATAAATTAGAATAAGTATCACTATTAGTTAAACGAGCCTTAGTACTAGAGGAAATATCATCACGTGCTTCTATATCATTAATAAAATATTCTGTAGCATATGCTTTTCCGGTCTATTGCGCTAAATTTTTCTATGTATTCTATAACTAGGCAATAGTACCATTCATAACCTTTAAAGCATCGCGTATATCTGATCTAGTAGGAGTATCACCCTTCCATCCAAAATATTCGGCCGCGGTCGTTGCGCTTGTACCTAAAATTTCTTTATTAGTCGATACAAAATCATCTAAAACCTCAATCGCGCCGGCAAACTCCATTTCGCCATTACCTTCAACTAACTATTCATAATACTTTGGCATATTCATTAAAGCATTATATTCTGCCTAAGTACCCTAAGTAGTTTCATAACGAACACCAGAAGTGGGGGCATAAATTGCCGACTATCCAGACATAGTAAAACCTTTCCAAGTAGCTTCTCTCTAAGATAACCACCAAGACCAGTCTTCTACATCCTAATAAGACCACTAATCTAATTTACCGTTTCTCTATCTTTCTAATAAATTATTTAAACGTCCTCTACGTTCAGCATCTGCAACAAAACTTTCATCAAATACAAAACTGGCTCCAGCAGTTGCTTGTAGAGTTTTTTCTATTACCGTCTAATAGTCTGTTGTAGAAGAACCTGTTTCAGTATTCGTATGAATAGACTCTCTTCCTAAAATAGCGATAGGCTGTCCATCTGGACCTATAACTTCCCAACCATTAGTTGTTGTAACAGAGGCTCCCCAAAAATCACTCTTATAATGACTAGACTCTAATTTATCATTCTATTCCTAAATTTTATCTTTAAACTAAACAGCAATTTCCAACTATGTATTAGTTGCCTCAGCATTTGCTACTGCAGCTTTTCTTGCTTCAACTGCTGCATTTTTTCTCGCAGCAACTAATGCCATTTCAGCACTCTATAATTCAATAATAGCATTTCCCTATTCATCATAAGCACTAATTAAATTAGGATATTGCTGACCCAAGGTATTCATAGCATCTTTATATGCCTACATTGCATCAGTAGAATCATACATGTGCTTTTTTAATTGTTTTAAATTATCTAATTGATTTTCTAAATCGGTAGATTTAGCAGATGCTTTTAATGCTTCATCTGATGCCTTTTTTGCTTCTTCCTTTTGTAAAGCCAATTTTTCTTTTAAGGTCATAGTTAAGCCATCAATAATTGAACCAATACCACCTACTAAAAATCCTGCTAATCCAGCCAAACCCGCGATTAGTGGACTCCGAGTTATCATACCTATAGAAGCAAAAGTGCCTGCCATGGATAAACCATTACCTAAACCAGTATAAACTTTTGATTTCTCTGCTCCACGCCCAAATAGCGTGTCATCACTTTTATCTTCATGACTTGCCCCTTGCGCTACAATTGCTGTTCCTATTAAACGAGCCGCAGACGCACCAATCCTTATAGCTGTAGCTGCTTTTCCACCACCCGCACCTGTATTACCAAGAGGTGGTGTTTTTCCGCCGCCATCTCCTTGCTAGCGCAATACTTGTGCTGCTTGTGGAGCTGTGTTTGCAACATCCTATAATCCAGAGCCAGCCTTTTGACCACTTGACTATATTTCATTACCAACTTGTTCAGTTTTTAGTCCTAAATTTTCAAGTTGTGGAGTAGGAACTTCTAAACTATTACTTAAATCATCTGCACTTCCACCGGCTCTAGTAAAAGATGCTTCTGTACTACGAATAGTTATACTTGCTCCTTCCGCGCTATCTGCTAATTTCTATTCTCCAGCTTCAACATTCTAAGCCCCGGTTTGAACCTGCTAACTAGCATCTTTTATCGCTTCACAGCCTTCTTTAGCTTCCTACCCACCTTCTTTAGCATTTTCGCCGCCTTCTTTCGCGTCTTGTCCCCCTTGCTGCATATTAACTCCAGCAGACTACGCATCATTGCCAAGCTAACTAATTCCAGTGGTTGCATTTTGAGCTGCGGTGGCAAGGCCCTATAAGGCCGCGAGAGCACCATTTTCTCCTTCCCACGCTTGTTCTGGCACATTATTATTTGTTAAAAATTCACGCTACCCAGCTTCAGTCTTTAACTATCCAGAAGCTAGGGCACTATACAACCTATTCTATGCCTCTTCTGGTGATATATTAGAATTAGAACGAGTTAAAAATCCTATTAAACCAGGAGTCATAGCCTACTATACACCAGTATTATTCATTAATACAGACATATTATTGGCTATAATCTCAGGATTCTGGGTATTAGAATCTGTAATTATTTCAACATGTTTCTAAGCAGTTTTTTCAAGTTCCTATTGTAATTCCTATGCTTTTTTCTTTGCATCAGCATCATCTAAATCAATTCGCTTCTATATCTATCCTTTTTTCGTTATAAGATGCTCTTTATACATCCCAACAAGGCTCTTTGCACCAGTACCAGCACCAATTACATTCATTAATGTTGGTAAAGCACCTTTTAAAGTACCCAACTTACCAATAGTTTTTAATATTCTAGTAAGCCAATCATAAGCACCCTTAAGTCCATCTTCAATATGTAGATCTAAATATAACTAAGAAAATGCGTTCTTAACCTATTGCGTTTTAGACTCCAGAGAATCCATTGTCTTGGCAACCTAAACAATACTGGCATTTTCCGCATTATTTGCTACATCCATAGCACGGCTTAATTCATCATAGTTAGAAACTAATGCAATAAAACGAGACTGTTGTCTGTTACCAGCCATGATAGTAGCAATATAACGTTGTGTATTATTATCTAATGTATTCCACTTAGACGCCAATTCCATAATGACATCATCAAAATCACGGAATTGTCCTGCTGAATCTTTAATAGAAATACCAATAGACTTTAATGCTGTATCAACTTTATTGAAAGCAACTTCTTCACCATCTACATTCAATAGTTTATCTGGAGAAGCTTTCATTTCACCATAACGAGAGATAATTGACTTCAATGCAGAACCAATATTTTGAGCAGACTCACGAGTAGTTTGCTCCATAACACTGATAAACGCAGAAGTACTTTGTAAACTCATACCTACTGATGCTGCAGAAGAAGCAGTTTTCTCCATAGCGTTCGCAATTTCTGCAGAGCTGACAGCAAACTTCGCCGCTAAAGCACTATAGGTATCAGTAACAGATTGCGCTTCACTCATTTCAATATTAAATGCGCGAATAGCAACTGTCATGGCATTCGCTGCGGTACTATAATCCATACCAGCGATCTTCGCCATTTTTAATGTCTCAGTAGTTAAAGACATTACTTGCGCAGTCTATAAACCCTATTGATAGAAGATTTGGGAAACTGTATATACATCTTTGGTAGCAACACCATATTCTTGTGCCATTGATGTATATTCACCAATCTTACCCCATAAATCCTTCTAAGACATATTAGTAACAACAGCAATACTTGTAATACTCTTATCTAATTCTTTAATATTATTAAATGCATTACGTACCGCCTATGTTACTTTACGAATAATAGCATACATACCAATGTATCTATTAATAAAATTCTATATACCACTTAACTTACTTACAGTTTGATCTAATGTAGCAAGTTTTGCGCGCCCTTCATCCGCAGCGGCCTATAACTATTGAATAGAACTGCTAGCTGCTGAAAATGCCTGTGCAAATTCAGGACTAGACATAATAGCATTACGAAGTGATTCTTCCATACCGTCTAGCGCGGCTTGAGGTCCCTATAAAGCCGCTTCTAATACTTGCTATTCATTTGCTACTTGTGATTGAACCTGACTTAATTCTTTCCAAGCCTAAGCTGCAGCTTTTGCCTTTGCATCTATACCATCAAAAGAGACTTTAGAATTAGCAGCCTCTTTTAACTATGCACTATATTCTTCTTTAGAAGCTAACAATGAAGCATAATCAATACCTTTACCAGCAAAAATTTCAGTACCTTTTTTCTAATCTGTCGCGGCTTCACGTAGTACATCGGCGGCAGTTTTTTTACCTTTTTCAACCGATGCAGTTACACGTTTACGAATCTCTTCTAGCTATTCATTACTAATAGTAAAACGTGATGCTAATTCACGCCAAAAACCTTCGGCACCCTTACCACCCTAACGACTATTAAATGTAGTAAATTGTCCTTTTTCCTCATCAAAATTCATATACTTGGAAAGCATCTACTACTATTCGCTCCATTTAGAGCGATCTTTTGGTAATTGTTCAAAAGCCTTAGAAACAAAGTCTAATGCACCCCAAGCCGTAAAATTAGCTTTACCAGTAGTATTCTGTGTTACAATCTAACTATTTCTTTCAAATTCTGCCTTCTATACTATTAATTCAGCATTAACTTTTTCCATGCCATTTTTAATAGCATTATACATCTCATCATAATTTTTAGTGAGCATTTTTGCGGCAGAACCACCAAAGGCGCTAGATAATCCAGCAGTAAAATCAGTATTAGCTAATAATTTTTCTTTCTATGATGCTTTAAAAGTTGCAAAACCATTCTTCAATTCCTACATCCGCTTAGTTAAATCAGTAATTTCCTACTAAACATCTCCAGGAATTTTCATATCTTTAAAAGTTAAGCCCCTAACAGTAGTCTATACATGCTCTAAACTCAACTCAATTTTATTAATATCCTTTTCTAATCCAGTAAAATCTGCATTAGTCTTAAAAGCATTTTTCGCCCTAGTTTCAATTTGTCCTAATGCTCTTAAAATATTATTTAATTCAGATTCAACTTTCTTGCCGCCAAGAGAATCTCCAAGGATATTTTTCCCAGCAAACTATTTTAATTGCTGCGCTACATCCTATAAATTAGAAATCTATAGTGAAATTGGTAGCTAAATTCCTTGACTTGCCATACTTCCTCATCTCCTTTAATCCAGTATAATAAAAAAAGGGCCACTTTCATTAAGAAAGTGGCTATTAGATATCCGCGTCAATATCTTCATTCAAACGCGTAATGTCCATAATTAAATTTTTCTATTCCCCGACAGTTTCTGGTAATCCAATGATATTAAAAGTAGAAACAGTGGGATCGGCCCTTTCTCCCAATCGTAAGCTAATATTACTTACAATCCTAACTTTCGGCATATACAATATATTGGTATAATTTATGCCTTCATTTTCATCCTTTGAGTAGAATTTCGCTTCTAATGTAAAAAGACCATTAAATCTCTCTTTTTCCATTGTATAAATCAGCGCTTCATCCTCATATTTATAGTAGTAATCAATTATGTACTCTCTACTATTTTCTGCCGGAATAGATAAATTTTTATCCTAATATAATTCAATTCTATTTACTGGATTTTCAAATCCATCAACAACATTTTCAATTCTTTTTCCATATATCTTCTATTGTATTGCATTACGCGCATACTCAAAAATAAATGTTTTTTTGATATTACTATCCACAGGACGATGCTTTAAATCAATATGACCTTGCGTCATCTTAAATGGGCCTTCTTTCATATGTATATATAAAGGCTGTTTGTCTTTCTATGATAGAACATTCGCACCTAACAAAATACTCATACCAACAGCAGACATAACACCTTCAACCATCTAAAACTAAACTTCACTTCTTTCATCCCAAATAACACGAGGCATATTACCAAAGCCACCACGCGCAAATACAGGTTTATTCTATTCAGTAAGAAGTGACATATTTACATTATTAAAATATAGAACCGGCTCTTCCGCTTCTATATATCTATTACCAAACTACATGGGCGTTTTTGCACGTAAAACTACTTCATATAATTCCTTATGACCAAAATATTGATCTATCATAGGCATCACCACCTATTAAAAAAATAAAGGGCTTCCCAGTTGGGAAGCCCCATTATTAATCAAATTACTGACCAGATCCTGCACTTAGAGAACCAATATCATTACCGGCGCCAGAAGTGGTTTCCTCTTCTAGAGCGTAACGAACTAGTTTCATCATTTCGTTTTCACCAGCTTCGTTGGTGGAACGTAATACGTTTAGAGTCATTTCAAACGTAGTAGGATCGCCTTCAGCCTGTAGAGTTAAGGTTACATTGGACTGTACCTTAGCCTTATTAATAACAAACTGGAATGGCTCGTCCTTACCAGTCTTCTCAGAACGCATATAAGTATCACCAACAACACGATAGGTGCCAGGGAAAGTATCTGGAGAAATTGTTACTTCAACAGCAGAAGTGGCGCTTTCAGCGGCAACTTCTTCTTCCCAGAAAATACGAATATGATCCTTTTCAACAGTAGCAACACCATTTTCATCATCAATTAGCTTAGGATTCTTAAAGACGATAGCTTTAGTACCATCAATAGAACCAGAAGTTAACTGAGTACGAGTACCAGTGGTTAAGTTGATTAGCTTAATAGGATGATTTTCACTAGCAGTAGGAGTTAAAGTAACACCGCCAATTACTGGCTGTGGAACTTTACCGCCGCTGGTAGCTACAACTTCAGCAGTATGACGAACGAGAACCTTATCAGTACCCTTAGCCTGCTTAATAGCGCCACCAAGCATGAAACGTAAGGATTCTAGAGACATTAGAGCATCTTCTAGAGTAATATTGATTTCCTTACCATAGTCCCACTGAATTAGTTTAGGATTGCCCCAACCGCCCTGCGCAGCGGTATTCTCGGCAGTGGTCTCAATAGTAGAAACCTTTAAAGTATCTAGGAATAGAACGATATCACCAGCGTATACGCCAGCAGCAGTATCGTCATCTAGAGCTTCGAAGTATACATTGGCTACCTCTTTAATGCCATATTTATCAAAGATATTAACATTACTTGCCATAAGAGTTACCTCCTTTTTTTATTTGTCGTCAGCAATGGAACGCATCCAATGCCTTAGCTATGACTTGTTAATTTTTGCGCCCGCAAGGGCCGCCTTCTAATTTATATTAAACTAATCACGCCAGCCCATCCGCTTTAACTAGTCATGAAAAGCATAATATGTAATGTCCCAAATATTATGAATATTTAGGCCGCAATCATTGATAGTTATACTACCAATTAAATCTGATAATTTCATTTCAGATTTCTCTCGTACAGCTTTATTCGCTTTTGCACGCCGTACTTTTTCTCTATTTTCTCTCATCTTCATTTTTAATGCTCTTACACGTGGATCATCATCTTCATATATAATAATCTCTTCTCCCTCTTGTTCTAAGAAATACATACGCCTAATAAGCTATTGTAAATTATAAAAATCATTTTCCAATAAAATATGTTTTTCTTCCGCGGGGCCAACTATAATAGAAGGAGGATCTAAAGAAATCATAATGGATTCATGTGTAAAGAACTAAAAGCTACCTTTTAATAAAGTATTAATCTAAACATCTAAAGTTGTCATTAGTAATAAATATTGAAAATCTGTTAATGATTTCATTAACTCAGCTAATTCATCATCTTCATTATTTATAACTGGCTTAACTGTAGTTATTACGCTTAAATACTACTAAAACTTATCATATCCTAAATCAATAATTTCTCCTAAAGTAGCTGGGTATACGGCACAAATATCTTCTAATAATACTGGCGATCCTCTTAAAAATTTTAGTGTTTCATTATCAGTTAAATTCATTTATCTGATACAACATAGAGTAGCCGCCAATCTGTGGTGTAAGTACAATACTTTCAGCACGTACAAACTATAATGTTCCAATTCCTTCCATCTATGCCTAATTAAACATATTATCTATTTCTTGCATCATAAGATACGGGCGCAATGACTTACCATCTAGTACCCATTCATCATAAGGACATGCAACATCAAAGCGCACAGTAGATAATTTATAATCAGGATTTAACATATTAGTAGTAAAACCAGAAAATATAGCGACTATATATGAAGTTTTCTCCGTACTATCATCGAAGATTTTTGGCACTATCATTATCTACTTATTTAATAAATCAATACCATCAACATCTTCATATTTTTCATTAAAAGGATCTCTAACCTAGTATTTTAGAAGACGACATAAGCGTTGATTCTGCATCAACTTATTGGCGATGTTAAATGTATTTGTACCCATTACGGCGAACCTACGCTAACTTGGTTGCTGTATAGCCATTTAACTCACCTCACCATAGAGGAACAATTTCTACAGTTTTAGTATATTCTATCCCATTATAGGTCGCTACTAAAACTAATGTTCCTAATTTATTTTTTGCATTTGCATGAAGTATATATTTATTGGGTATAGGTTGATTATTATCATCAATATCCTAACGTAAAGTTCCATAATCAGATGGTGGTTTTTTCGCGCTTGGGTCAACTAAAATTTCCATTGAAACTTCAGCATCACTTACCGCAATATTACCCTTTAATGAATATACATCTTGTCTATCTAATCTTAATTTATCTGGACCATCAATATATCCTACAAATTCATCTTCCTATGCATTAACAGTAATTTCTACTTGCCTACAAACCGCAGGACGATTCTTTAACTACATGGTAATTATACACTGTCCAGGCGCAGTTGCTTTAAACTCATTATCAATAAAAGTACAATCTTCAGGCTTAATTAATTCAATCTCCCACTAATTTAAAGTATTTGCTTCAAACTGTGGTACAATTGTATCACCAACTCTATATAAAGTTGGCAACGCAGGAAACTTATATCTATCAGTTTCTGCTACGTCAATATTCCTGTCATCATACTAATAATTGACTTTACTTTCAGTTAAAGACATATAAGCAATTCCTTCAACACTAGTCCAGTCACATTCAATTATCTACCATCCTTCATTCTCAATTATGAAAGTAATACCACGCAT
>Ga0310690_10013126_pt1 | contig 10106 bp, 19 predicted proteins | sample AusTroGonzalo_MG_2_FD_207661 | JGI IMG/M metagenome (GOLD analysis project Ga0310690, IMG submission 207661) | Bovine rumen microbial communities from tropical cattle in Woodstock, Queensland, Australia - Gonzalo_04 (v2) (version 2) | ecosystem: Host-associated > Mammals > Digestive system >...
CAGTGGCAAAAGAGAATAATACCAATTTTAAGGGTGAAACGTACACCTGTGTGATGGGAAAGCGTGATTCCATATTAGAAGCACACGGGAGTATGTGGAAAGGGTTTGAGGTTAAACTAAATAATAAATCCGTTTTGGATAATGGGTATCGGCAAGTCATAGGGGCAGTACAATCGCTGAAGAAATGGAAGAAGTATCAAGAGGAGTTTTGGGAAAACGATGTAAGTATTATCGAATACGAAGTATAAAAGGGGGTAATGAAATGGCGGAAGTAAAAAATATGTGGACTTTATCGGTAGGTCAGAGCTGGCAAGGATTACCGACTTTCCTCGTAAGATTCGAGCTTGGCGAAAAAGTGTATATGGTATATAGCCAAGAATTTGAAGACGGAATGGGGTGCGTCAAGGTAAAATCCCACACGGACAATACCACGGTCTATGAGGGGGTTGTAAAGAATATCGAAGATATGGCAATTGAGGGCGAGTTGTTCGAAGCCGTAAAAGAAGCGATTAATACGGGTTATGATGAATGGGAAAAAGAGTTTGTGGGGCAAAGAAAGGAGAAATGAAAATGTTTAACGCAAATACTTTTAAGGTATATTTCGAAACCAAGGGCAGGAAAAACGATGTCAACGAAAGCTGGATTGCCGAAAAAGCATTTCTGACCAAGGAAGAAGCCGAGGAGTTCTATAACTACTGCGAAGAAGAACTTAATGTATTTCATCGGTTCACTGAAAAGACCCGCTACGGGGAAGAAATTAAATGGGCGCAGGTTGATTATGAGTATGAGCCGAATTTTGGCGACATTCTTGCGATAGGTAAAAATTGGTAAAGGGTGGGGCAACCCACTCTTACCTTTTAGAAAGGAGAATAAAAATGGCAATGACATTTGAGGATATGTATTTACAGGAAGTTGAAAACACCTTATATGAAATTAAAGACGCAGTTGCGGCAATCGAATTTAATTGGGCAGTTGTAAAACCTATTGAAAAATACGTGGAAAGATTAGACAAGGCAAAAGAAAAGGCAAGGAAGTTAAATATCAAAACAGAACGCATTGACTTTTATGTCGAACTTGGCAAAAAAGAAGCCAAAGAGTGTTTGGAAGAGCAAGGCTATTTATAAGAAAGGAGAGCAAAGATGATTAAGAATATTCCACAGAGTACCTACTTTTATGAGTTCTATAACGCCAACCCGAAAGGCAAGCGGGCGGAAGATTGCGGGATAAGGGCATTGAGTTTAGCACTTGGTATCAGCTGGGATGAGGCGGTGGACTTATTAGTGCCAAAGGCACATAAGTATAAGGACGCTCCCGAGAGTACCAAGTGTATTGTGGCGGTGTTAGAGGAGAACGGCTTTATCCCTGTAAAGATAGACGTTCGGAAAGGCTTCGGCAGACCTACGATGTGCCACATTATCAGAGAGCGTCCGGGATATATAATCGTTGGTGCCTGCGCCCACCACTTCACTTGTGCGAAAGATGGCAAGGTGGGGGATACATGGGATTCAAGTACAAGACCACTATATAAGTATTGGATAAAAAGGGCAGAGTAACATCTGCCCTTACTTTTATTAAAAAAATTCAAAGAAATTTCGAATTTTTCCTTGACTTTTTTTAATAAATGTATTAAAATATAATCAAAGGACGGGGGTTTCGTCCGTAAATTAAGGGGGTAGAGGATATGGCAAGGTTAACCAAAAAGGAAGTCAAAGAGGCACAAGGTATTTTGGCACGGCTTGACCAAAAAATCGTGGAGCATTTGGAAGTCAGTACCAAAATGCTTGCGAGGTACGTCCATGAAAGTGATTCCCGTTTTCAAGAAAGAGTTCACGGGGCTATTATCGGATATATCGAAGCATTAGAAACAGTCGGCTTGGTAAGTTGCCATGAACGGCTTGCCTTGATTCACTATTTTATACAGCGTGGTTTACAGGGGGTGTAAAAAATGGCAAGACCGAAGAACGTAAAGGCTATCTACGTCAAGGAAGAAATCGGCGGTGTACGCATTGTAGTACGCTTCGACCATAACGGCATTGGTTATGTAGCCGAAACTTTGGATAAGGCGGGCGTAAGCCAATACACCACCTTGTATAAGGAAGAAACCGCAGAGGTTATCTATGCGGAGCGGTGGGAAAGGGACTTGGGTGGTTGTCAAGACGGAAGTATCAATGCACAGTTGTACGAGATGATGGAATGGGCGCTTGATATAGCGTATGAGAAAATCGGGGGTGGTGTACAAGCAAGTTAACTATCTTTCGCAGTCGATTTTGAAATGGGATATATATTTGAAAGGAGATTAAATTATGAAACTTGGAAAATCCAGCGTAGCCGAATTGGTCGCACAGTTGAAAGAAGAAAAAATGCAGAGCCGTGATTTTATCGTACCGACGCAGGAATTACACATTACGGCAGAAGAAAAACCCGTCCTTGTAATGCAGAACCGTGGTGCTGTTGAGACTTTCGGCATTAACGATAACGCACACCGTCAGATAGCTGAACGGTTGGGCATTCCGTATAAGTATTACCAGCGTATGCAGAGTGATTACCCCGAACTGTTGGCAAAAAATGTCAATGGGTGGTTTGAGAAAGAACCCGAACAGAGGATGTTGCGGACGATGGGCGGAACCGCAAGGGCTTTCCTTTCCAACCGCTACCACCGCATTGATAACCTTGAACTTATGCAGGCTGTGTACCCCGTACTGCAGGATATGAACGATGTATCGGTTACGTCTTGCGAGGTTACACCGAACCGCTTGTACTTGCAGGTGGTTTCCAACCGAGTACAGATGGAAGTAGCCAAGGGTGATGTGGTGCAGGCAGGCTTTATTATTTCCAATAGTGAAATTGGTTTCGGTGCGGTTTCCGTACAGCCTTTGATTTACCGCTTGGTATGTACCAACGGCATGATAGCGAAAGAAAATTCGCACCGCCGTTACCATACGGGCAAGAGAGTGGATATGGAGGACAATTACGAGTTGTTCACCGATAACACCAAGATTTTGGACGATATGGCTTACTTCGCAAAGGTGCAGGACATTGTACGGATGGCGGTAGATGAAACCAAGTTTAATCAGCAGGTAATCGCCATGCAGAAGGCTATCGGGGTGGCAGTAAATCCGATGCAGATTACACCCGTGGTAGAGGAGTTGGGTAAAACCTACCTCTTAAACAAGAATGAGCAGGAGATGATAGTGCAGAACTTCCTGCTGGGAGATAATACCAACGATGGCAACCATATTGCACATTTTAATCAGTTCGGTGTAGCCAATGCGATTACAAAGACCGCTAATAGTGTGGCAAGTTATGACAGAGCCGTAGAGCTTGAGAAGATTGGCGGTACGGTAATGTTTGCGGATTTGGACTCCATGTTAGCTGATACGAAAGCGTTTGTGGCATAACAAGGGGCGGTTTTACACCGCCCTTTATTTTGAAAGGAATAAATTATGGAAAATTTGATTCTTTATACAGAACGTGAAGGCTACGCAGTTGACCAGTGCAGAAAAACCATGACCGCAGGCGAATTAATTGAATATCTGCAAGGTTATGATGAAGATACACCGATATATTTAGCGTTTGACCGTGGTTATACTTATGGGAGCATTAGGGAAAGTCGGTTTGAACTGGAAGAAAGCGAGGATGAATAAAATGGCAAAGTTTACAGAATACAAAGTTATGATGTATATGGACGGAAAATGGAAAAGCGGTATGTTTTACGATGGGCGGATAATGCCATACCAAACAGACAAAGAATCTTGCGTGAAGATGATTCAAAAAGAAGCAGAGCGTTGCAAAAGATTTGCAGAAAAATACCCCGATAAGAAGTTGCCCGAAAAGTGGTCTATTTTGTATAGGGAAGTTACGACAACAAACTGGTTGGAATACGTTTAATTTAATATAAAATTTTTAAGGAGGAAATTAAAAATGCCAACAAAAAAAGCAGAAGAAAAGAAAACCGTAAAAGTATTGAAAGTTGAAGTTGGAGTGGCTGATATTGTGATTAGAGGAAATACACCTTTAATTGTTCATGCGTGGAGTGACAAAGCGAAACGTATGATGTTAGACAAAATGAAAGGTGTTGCAAAAGCAAACAAGCATGATATTAGGATTCCGTGGAATGATTTTATTGACAGCTTACATTGGCTGACACCAAAACCGAAACATGGTGCAACAGATGAAGAAGCCAAAAAAAATTTTGATGAAGCTGTGAAAAATGGTGCGAGATTTGGTTTCAGTATCAGCGGAATCAAGCAGAGCATGGTTCTTGGTGCCATTAGGTCGGGTATGGACGCAAAAGGAACAGAATTAAGAGGAACAATGTTTTTTTCGGGCGTTGGTAAGCATAGCAATTTTGATTATGCGGAAATTGTATCACCAAATCCACCGCAGTTTAGAGAAGATACTGTCAACGTAGGCGGTATGAGTAAATCGGCAGACTTGCGATACAGGGCACAGTTTGACGAATGGGAAATTCCGCTAAAAATTAAATACAACAAGAATGGTAAATATTCTATTGAACAGTTGCTTGCAACAGTGAACATGGGCGGTTTTGCTGTGGGAATTGGCGAGTGGCGACCTGATAAAGACGGACAGTATGGAATGTTTGAATTGAAAGAACAATAAGCGTTGAAGCACGTTATGTGGAGTAAACGGATTCAGTAAGTCTGAATTGTGATATGGTTTTGGCAGGCAAGGTCTGTTAGGTCGGCGTAGGTTCCGTTTTGGTTAGGTGCGTTGCGTTAGGGCAGGTGAGGTTTGTCGGGTTTTAGTGTGTTGAGTTCCGGTGTGGCAGGTGAGGTCTGTTGAAGTTGGGTGTGTTGTGGTGTGTTGAGGATTGGTGAGTCAACGCATGGCAGGTATGGTTAGGTAAGGTGCGGTCTGTCAAGGTAGAGCTTGTTAAGGCAATGTTAGGCAAGGCAGGCAAGGTTTGTTGTGGTAAGGTCTGTTAAGTTTAGGCAAGGCATGGTTCTGCGAGGTAAGGTGAAGTTATAAGTTATTAAGTCGGGCGGGTGGGTAGGCAAAAAAGGAGTGATTATATGAAATTTAAACGTAGAAAAGGCTATCAAATTAAAACGAATCCGCAAGTTGTTGGCGAGTATTGTTATGAGTTAGAACAAAAGAAAGGTGGCAAGCTAACTCCCAAAGAATTAGTTGAAGCCGCAAGAGATGTTAATTCTCCGCTTCACAACGAGTTTGAATGGGACGATACCAAAGCCGCACAGAAGTACAGAGAATGGCAGGCAAGATATATCATTTCAAGCATTGAACTGACGATTATCAATATTCCTTCCGAGCCTACAAAAGTGACCTTGCACATTACTAATGATGTTCCCGATGAAGAAAGCGAAGAAACGTCTACTTACGGAGTTAAATTCTATCATTCGCTTGACAGTGACGGAACTGGATATGAAAATGTTGTGTCTATTAGTGAAGATGAAGAAAAAACAAAAAGACTGTTGGAAAACTGCAAAAAAGACATTGGCACTTTCAGAGAAAAATATAATACCTTGCGTGGTACGTTGCCGAGACTTTTTGAGGCTATGGACGAGGTTACAGAGGGGGTAGCATTATGAGAGGGTTTCCGCGCAGAGAAGATGTTGAAGAAGTTAAAAGGGAATATCCCAAAGGAACGAGAGTCGAATTAGTTTATATGGAAGATTTCCAAGCACCGCCAAAAGGTACAAAGGGTACGGTACGGCGGGTTGACGATATTGGCACGGTTCATGTGAATTGGGATAATGGCTCAAGTTTGGGTGCCGTGTATGGCGAGGATGTTATACGGAGGGTAGAGGAATGAGTATTGGAACGAATATTCGGCTTTATAGGGAAGCGGCAGGCATACCGCTAAAGAATTTTGCGGACAGGGTTAAATTATCATTCGATGAAATGCAGAGAATAGAAAATGAAAGAACGCCGATTACGGATTTTCTGGTATTGCTTCGTATCTGTGAGAATCTCAATGGCGGTATGCGTTTGGAAGAACTCTTGGAAGAGAATGGGAATCCAAAATTACTGCCCATGGAACTTCCAAGGTATGTACGGGATTATATTTTAGAACAGCGTAATAAACGAAAAATAACATCGGCACAACTTGCCGAAAAATTGGGAGTATCAAGACCTACCATTGAACGATGTCTCAGTGGGAAATATGGAAATCCAAAGCCTGCGATATTATAGAATATATTATCTTATTTTGGGATAACGTCTTCTGATTTAAGCAATTATTATGAGATGCATTATAAGCCGAAAGAAGTCGTAGAACCGCCAAAAGAAGAAAAGAAAGCGGAAGTCAATGTGACGGAAGCCTTGTATTCGCTGAACGATATTGTCGAACTGTCAAAGGCGGTAAAGATTTATAAGAATCTCAATGTGCTTATTGGTAAGATAGACAACATGATTACATCGTTGGAGTTTATGAAAAGTTTGCTTATTGATGAGAATGTAAAGGGGGAATAGTCATGGGATTAGACCAATACGCTTACAGAGTAAAAAAGAGTGCTATCGTTAACGATTTTCGTTTTAACGATGATAACGATGAGGATTGTACACGGCTTTATTATTGGCGGAAAGTTCCCGCCTTGCAAGGCTTTATGGAAAAATTGTATTATGACAAGGGCGGGGAAGATACTTTTAACTGCGAGTATGTACGGCTGACAATGGACGATTTAGAAAAGTTGGAAAATGCGGTTACGAACGATAAAATGCCGATACATACAACGGGATTTTTCTTCGGCAAGCATTATGAGGAAGATATGAAATGGGTGCTTGATTTCGTGGAAAAAGCAAAAGCCGTTATTAAAGACGGAGATGCCGTGTACTATTCAAGTTGGTGGTAATCAGTTGACCTTTTTGTAATAAATGTATATAATGAAAGTGAGGTGCGTTAAAATTATTACACGAAGGACACGGAGGAAAGTTATGCAGAAGAAGATGGGAAGACCCCGAAAATATACTCCCGAAGAAGCAAGGGTCGTGCGGAATAAACAGATTAACTCCTACGGCAGAACGGCTTATGAAAAATTGCAGGAACAAGTACCCATCGGTACGAACCAACGATTAAAAGACGCTTCGGCTTTTGAGGGGATAAGTAAACGGAAATATCTGTTATCGGCAATAGAAGAAAGATTGGAAAAAACCAAAAAAAACATCAAAAATTCTTAACTTCTCCTTGACATTTTTTAATAAATGTATTAAAATATAATCAAGGACAGAGGTCTGTCCTACGTTATATTTGAAGGGGGATATAAAAATGGCAGGAACGAAGAAGTATTTTGTACTCATCGGGTACAGTGATGAAGTGGGTTTTTCAATGATGACTTGGCCCGAAATTATCGAGGCTGGCTCTCCTGAAGAAGCGGAAGAAAAAGCTGTTGCAGACCACAAGGGAGAAACGGACTTTTTGGGTGCGGAGTGCGAAAGAGAAGCAACCGAAGAAGATGTACTTATGTGGGAAAATCCTTGCGAAGAATATAGCGAGGAAGATGCGTGGGAAGATAAGATGAAACGCTGGGCAGAAGCGTAGTGATGGGCGGTATAATAACCGCCCTTTATTTTCTTGAAAGGAGATTAGAAATGGGAAGCGTTTTCAATATCTTATCGATAGATTGGGATTACTTCATTGAAGCGGATGGCAGTTTTCGTGCCTGCCACTTCCCCGATATACCGAATGAGAAGTACCCTAAATCGTTACAGCACGTCATTTGGGTAAACCGTTACGCATGCGACCCCGAACTTGCCAAAGTCGGCTATAAACCTATTGCGACAAAGTTTGTACAGTTAATCAAGAGTGTGCCTTTTGTGGTGGTTGCGGAAAGTCATAAATACGCTTATACCTACGTTGTCCAAAAAATGCGGGAATGTCACGCAAAAAGAGTTAACCTATTGAATATCGACTTCCATTCAGATTTCAGAAGTGACGCCGATGAATTGGATTGCGGTAACTGGTTGAGCGTTTTAATGTCGGAGTATAAAGGGAACTACGAATGGTTAGGGTGGAAAGATAGTTACTTAAACGATATACCGAAATGGCTAAAGTTTTTTACCAACGAACAAAAAGCGTTATCTGAAATAGCCAATACACCGTGGGATATGGTATTTATCTGCCGTAGTGATATGTGGTCGCCGCCGCATTTAGATGATGCGTTTACCAACATATTTAAACCATTTGTTGACCATTTTCGTTCTGATGTTCAGCAAGGAATTTGGAGTAGTCGATATGATGATAAGTTTCAAAAGGAAATGCTTAACATGAGATGTGCGATGCAGGAGTTTAGAAAGGGGCAATAGTGTGGATACTATCTGTTTAAATGTTTGGGTTGATTGGGCGTTATTAAAAAATTATGTATCTCCTAAAGCAAGGAAAGTTATGGAACTTATTGAGGACGAAAAAAAGGAAGATGAAGCAATGAAATTACTTGGTCAGCTTCCCGGTCCGCTTGATATTCACAGAGTTGATTCTACTATTTGTCATAAACTATTACACAAATTTATCGACAATACAAAAGAGCGTTGCCGTGACTGTTGCTACCTTGTCGGGGACGATAACGGGAATTGGATATGCGATGATTGCGGGAAGAATATTTATGATATATGCGATGAAGATTGTTCTGCAAATCAAAAATGGTAAATGGAAGAAATAGGTATATGAAGCACAATAGCGGGAGCATTTGAGCGGATATTATAAAAATCGAACCGCATAAATCGTCTATATGCGAGTTTTAGAGCCTGTCTAACATATTTTGTTGGACAGGCTTTTAATTTGCGTAAAAAACGATTATACGGCGAAACAAAGGTGTTTTAGTTGCATTTACGGATATGCTATGAGCATAACATAGGCGCAAATTCAGAAAAAGAACCGAATATCCAAGTCATAATCCTTTTGATGTTGGTTTCCTTTGCGGATTATAGTAACCTTTTCAACATAAGTAGTAATGAGTTTTCGTTTACTCTCGTAAGATAAGTCAGTATTCGTTATAACGGGTAGTTTTGGTTTGGAAGTTGCTTTGACAGATAGTTTCTGTTGCAAGGCAATTTCTTTCTTCTTTATGGCTTCTAATTGTTGGGTACATTCCTGCATGGAAATAAAGTTTTGGCTATACCAAGACATAATAGCGTTTCGTTTTTCAGCAAGTTTGGATAATTCTTTTTTGGTAACTTCCTGCGTATCTTCGATAGGTGTTTGTTTCAAATACTTTTTTACCGATTTTTCCGTTTTACAAATTTTTAAAAGCTCGTTCCATAAAACAGTATCAACATATTCCGCCTTACAGATTCGGTTAATGCAGGAGCCTGCTTTTTCCTTGTTTGCCCCGCACATATAATAGGTTTCTCCTTTAAAACGGGAATGAGCCATCTTTCGTCCACAAACACCGCAATACAATACTCCTTGAAATAAGGATTCGTATTTGGATTCCCTTGTGCGTTTATTAAGGTTGGTAGACAATTTCCTCTGTACCGCTTCGTATAATTCCATTGGAACGATTTGTGGGCAGTGCATTTCTATCCATTCTGATTTATCCCGATGTAAAACTTTACTTGTGCTTGCCCCCGTCTTTTTGCGGTAATTCCGATAGGCATAATATGTACCCGTATAGTTTTGTCGGTGTAATATCGCATTAATACTTGCTTTTGCCCATCGTTTACCCGTAGATGATAATATTCCCTCATTGTGTAATATTTCTATGATTCTTGCGTAACCGCCCACGGTGTCAAGATATAGCTGGAATATATGCCGTACTAATTTGGCTTCTGATTCGTTAATTACATATTGCCCGTCTATAAAATCATACCCAAGTATCTTACTGTCCCGCAAAGGCTTTCCGCTTTTTAGTTTTCCTCTGCGCCCACGGTTAAAACGGTCTTGAATACGGATTCTTTCATACTTTGCAAAAGAGCCTTTGATTTCATAAAATAACTGTCCTTCGGGAGTTTTGCTGTATTCAGAATTGACAAATACAAGCGTAGCAGTCTTTTCTATTTCTTCTGTGATTAACAAAAGAAGCATGGTATCTCTTGCAAGGCGGTCTGTGTCATAAATAATGACCGTATCGTGCAGGTTGGCAGATAAAGCGTCACGCAGATTATCTAATGCAGGTCTTTCCAAGTATGCC
>Ga0310690_10013127_pt1 | contig 10104 bp, 5 predicted proteins | sample AusTroGonzalo_MG_2_FD_207661 | JGI IMG/M metagenome (GOLD analysis project Ga0310690, IMG submission 207661) | Bovine rumen microbial communities from tropical cattle in Woodstock, Queensland, Australia - Gonzalo_04 (v2) (version 2) | ecosystem: Host-associated > Mammals > Digestive system >...
CGGTATACCGTCGCCTTGTCCCACATCTTCCACAAACGGCTCAGCGCGATAGGCTTCAAGCAACGGCCTAATTTCGCCCAGTTGGCCGTAAGCGTTGCCAATCATTAAGATATCTTTGGTGTTATAACCCAGATCGGCGGTTATGAGGTTGCGAATCTGCAAGTACATCGTCAGAGCGGCGACGAGCATCACCACGGTGATGACATTTTGCAGCGTGATGATGATTCGGCTGTACACCGTCTTGGTCTTCAACCGCAGCGAGCCGCGCACAATCTCGATAGGCTGCGCCTTCTGTATCAGCAGGGCTGGCACGATACCGGCGATGAAGCCGAGAATCACCATCAACGCAATGACAACTAAAATATTAACTAAACTCACTGCTCCGAAAATGGAGATTTGATAATCCAAAACACGTGTTGCCGCCGGTGACAATGCCTCGGCGAGCAAAATCGCCAGTCCCATCGCCACGGCGCAAAGCAGGGTGCTCTCCCCTATCATCTTCATGAAAATGCCTGTTTTTGTCGCTCCAACGAGCCTTCTCGTCGCCATCTCCTTGGCACGGAATCCGATGAGAGCTGTGGAGAGGTTCACATAGTTCAAAATTGCGAAGAGCAAGAGCATCAGGCACATGGCGAGAAGCAGGTTCACAAACGAGCGGTCGCCGAAATTCAACGCTCCCGTCCAGTCGTAGTTGCCGTTGTTGAGAAAATACATGTCGCGCAACGGGATGATGCGTACCTCATCATATTTATGTTTGTAAATCCAGAAATTCTCCTCGCACCAGTTCAAGATGTCGTCGTGACGTGCCATCAAATCGGCGCCTGGATAGGTCATCACAAAAGTGACACCTGCCGCGGCGTTGCTCATGTATTCGTCATGCGAATGGTTGATTTTTGTTATAATATCGCCACGGATAAGCACATCGGGGGTCTTGAGGATGCTATTGCCGAAGTCTTTAAAGACACCGCAAACGGTCAGCGGGTATGATTCGCCCTCGTCACTTATTGACATTTGTCGTCCGACGGGGTCTTTGTCGCCGAAATGCGCGTTGGCAAACTCATCGCTCACCATGCAGCGGTCACCCGAGATTCTCCAGTCGTCTTTCGAGCCTTTCACAAGGTCGTAGCTGAACATCTCGAAGAAGCATGAGTCAACAGCGATGGTGTTGCCATAGACGGTCTCGCCGTCAATTTTGTATTCCGAGGCGATTGACACATTGGCCACGCATGTCGATTTCTCAATCTCAGGAAACTGCCCGCGCAGATGCTTGTCGAGCCAGTATCCCATGTTGACGCTTTCCTCGTTGGTGACGACGTAGATGCGGTCAGCGTTCTTCTGGAATGCGTCAGTGGAGAGTTGTCGCTGCACATACACCGCCAGCAGCAGCACGAAAGCCATCGAGACTGTCAGCCCCAGCAGATTAATCAGGGCGTAAAGCTTGTTTCTTTTCAGGAAGTTTATAAATGAGTTCATGGTTAATTTTATTAGAATATCAAAACATCTGAATCACCGAAGTTGTCATAACTCGAAGTAATCACCTTTTCACCTGGTTCCAATCCATCAATTACCTCGTAATATTGAGGGTTTTGGCGACCGATACGGATGTCACGGCGTGTGGCTTTTGTGCCGTCTGAAGAGACCACATATATCCATTTGCCGCCGGTCTTCTGATAGAAGGCGCCACGAGGGATGAGCACCGCCTCTACAGGCTGGCCGAGCTGCAGGTTGAGGTAGTAGGTCTGGCCGCTGCGGATGTTCTCGGGCTGCTGCTCCATGAACTTGAAGTCGGCCTTGAACTTGCCGTCGCGCACCTCAGGATACACTTTTCTAATCTGCGCCTGATAACGCTCGCTCTGCCGCTCGAAGGTGGCCTGCAGACCTGCCATCACACGGTCGATATAATGCTCATCGATCTGAGCCTCAATCTTATAGCTGTCGAGGTTGTTGATCTGCCCGATCTTGGCACCGGCACTCACTGACTGACCGAGGACGACATCCAGAAGTCCCAGCTCACCATCGATAGGGGCTTTTATCGTGAGGTTATCCTTACGTTTGCGAATCATCAACATGTTTTGGCGCATGTTTTCGAGGCTCTCCTGCATGCGGACGACCTGCACCGAGCGGTAGAGGCTGTCTTGCTTGGCTCGGTTTTCCACCAGCTTGAGGCGACTGTCAGAGAGATAGTAGTCTTCCTCGGCTTTCAGATAGTCTTCTTTCGAGATGAGGCCGTCGTCGTACAGCGATTTCTGTGCCTCGTAGTTACGTTTGTTGCGGCGCACGTCCATCTGCAGCTGCAGCTTCTCCTGCTCCACGCTCAACTTCTGCTGTTCCATCTGTATCAAGGTGTTGCGGAGGATGTTTTCCTTCTCGGCGAGGTCGGCCTCCGAGTTAAGAATCTGCATATCGAGGCTCTCGTTGCTCAAGATGAGGATTACATCGCCTTTCTTGACCTTGCTGCCTTCCTCGGTGACGATCTCCTGCACCACGCCGCCTTCGAGCGGGCTTATCTGAATGGTTGTGATAGGTGCCACCTGACCGCTGATGCGGATGTAGTCGTTAAACTGTCCGAGGCTGACGGTGTTGATGCTGATGTTGTCGGCATCGATGCGGAGCTTCTTCGAGTCGTCGCGAAACACCAGCCAGAGGATGAAGATTAACAGCAATGCGCCGAGCCAATACGGCAGTGCTTTCTTGGTAAAAGCGAGGTTAATGCCTTTTTTCTTTTCAATTTTTCTATCCATGATATTTAGTTTTAATTTTTTTCTTTTTTTGTTTGAGATTTCTCCATTCCGCTTCGCTCCAGTCGAAATGACGGGGCGCATATTATTGTTCAAGATACGGAACTCCCTTATAATACATTACAACGGATTTTTTTATAAAGTGCTGCATCTGGGCGTTGAGTTTCTCTGCGAGGGCGTTCAGATAGGTGTTCGATGCGGTCTGATATTCAATAGACGATATCAGTCCTTGCTCGAATCGTTTTGCGTTGAGGTTGAATGCCTCGTGTTGCAATGTGGCGCGTGTCTCGGCTTGGCGCAAGGCTTGGGCGGCGCCGTCGCGGTCAGCGACGGCGCGGCTCACCTCGGCCTCTACCTGTTGCAGCGACTGCTGGTATTCAGCCTCCGCACGCTCGAAAGCGTTTCGCTTTCTCGCGATGTTCGAATGCCTTGCCAAATGGTTAAAAATCGGTATGTTAAGTGACAACTGCACGTACTCGCCACGGTTGTTTTTCAACTGGTCGCCATATGGCTTGGGCTCGTAACCAGCCATGCCCGGATAGGTGAAGTAGTTGGTCGAGAACCCGCTGTAAAGCGACAAGGTCGGCAATATCTGCCAACGGGCGGTCCTCAACGACCTGCGGGCGTTATTCATCGTCATCTCCGCCAAGAGCACTTCAGGCATTATCTCTTTGGCGTTGTCAACCAATGCGTTAACGTCTTCAGGGGTGTCGAAGACCACCTCCTCACCGAAGTCGTTGTCGACCTTCAGAGGCTCCTCAATAGGCCAAAACATCACGTCTTTCAAGGTGATGACGGCATCATTGTAACGGTTTCTGCAATTTGTGAGCTGGTACTGTCTTTCAGCTAAATCCGCCTGCATCTGCACCACGTCGGCATGCGACTTCTGACCGAGACGTTCCTGACGCTCAGCGAGTTGAACAGCTTTCTCCGCTGTCTCAACCTGCGCCACCAACGCTTTTTCAAGCTCTGAGAAATATATCACGTTGCAATAAGCCTCCATAGTGGCAAGACAAATCTGGTCTTCGATCTGCTGCGACTTGGTTTTGCCCATCAGCTGTGATGTCTTGGTAATCTTCAGGTTGTTGACCGCCTCGAAACCATTAAACAAATCTATTCCAGCCGACAAATTATATCCGTTGTGGAACGATGTCACAGTGCTGTAGGTGTTGGTCTCCGGGTCGATGCTACGTCCGAAGTTGTAGTAGGCATAGGTGTTTCCGCTCACCTGCGGCGTGAAGGCCGTCAGCACCGCGTCACGACGTGCCGCATCGGCATCGGCGTTGTCGGAATTCTGAATCTTCACTTTAGTGGAGTGCTCCACCGCATACTGCATGCAATCCTTCAAACCCATCACCACCGTGTCCTGCCCGTGCATCAGCATCGGAATAAAAAGTGCTAAAAAAAGAAATGACTTTTTCATATTTAATAATTTTACATTATTAATAATACAAAAGCCGTGCCAAACTTATAACATTTTGATTATCAGCATTTTCAAAAACAAACAAAAAGAAAAAGTGTAAAGATTTTTTACACTGCTGTAAAATTATTTGACAAAAAAAAGACGCCGTAAACCGATACGACGTCTTATATTAAAAAGGTGTTGTTATCAGTAGATCACCCTCACCTCCACGCGGCGATTGATGGCCTTGTTTTGTTCGTCGATATTAGGAACGAGCGGACGGTTAGCGCCGTAGCCTGCCACTTCGAGACGTGTCACCGAGATGCCTCTTTCGAGGAGTGCCGACATCACAGCTGCAGCACGTTGAAGCGACAATTCCATATTATGTTCAGCGGTACCAGTATTATCGGTATAGCCTGCTATCTCGATGCGGATATTAGGATTTTCGGTCATAAATACGACGAGGCTGTCGATTTCGGCAAATGATGCCTCAGAAAGCTCGGCGTTGTCGAAGCCAAACTGAATGTTACGCATCACAAAACGTGTCATATCGACTGAATCTGGTGCGTCTTTCTGGTCGAGGTCGAAGACATAGATATCGAAGCCGCCCATTCCGCCGTCGCGGTTTGATGAGATATAGGCTTTCTGGCAGTCAGAGCTTACCACGAAGCTAATCTCGTCTTTCTCAGAATTTATTGGGTATCCTAGGTTTATTGGAGCACTCCATTCACCTCTTGGAAGCTTTTTGCACATGAAGATATCGTAACCGCCCATGCCAGGATGACCATCAGAGGCGAAATACAATGTGTTGCCGTCAGGATGGATGAAAGGACTCATCTCACTGCCTTTCGAATTGGCTGAGACGATTGGTTTTGGATTGCTCCATTCGCCCTTATAAAGCTGGCTGAAATAAAGGTCGCTCTTATAGTTTTTAGAGTCTCTCACAAAATAAAGCTCCTTTTCGTCAGCGCTAATGCAAGGCTGCGACTCCATTGTCGAAGTATTGATTTTGAAACCGAGGTTTTTCGGCTTATCCCAACCTTCGGCAGTGTAGTTGGAAGTGTAAATATCTCCTCTTCCGTAGCTGTCGAGAAAATCGATGCCTACGAAATAGAGTCTGTTTTGGTTTGCTGTGATGCTCACTGCACCCATTCTCTTCTTGTTATGCCAGTCGAAAGCGATAGGAATAGCCGGCATATACTTTCCGTCGATGATCGCTGAAGAATAGATGAATTCCTCTCTTGTACCCTGTTTATCAATAACTTCGCCACGACGTGTGAAGAAAAGACGTGTTCCATCGGGCAAGATCTGGTTGATATATTCATCGCCAGCGGTATTGATATTAGCACCAAGGTTCATCGGGTCGTATTTCACCGGATTGTTATAAGTCTCGTCTCTGAATTGTGCTATCACCAGCAAATCCTTAGCCTGGTTGGTGAGAGCGGCTTTTTGGTTAGGCACTTTCACATACCATTGCAGGATTTTCACCGCATCGCTGAAGCGGAAATGTTTCAGATAGAGATTCGACAGTGTTATCGCCGATTTCGGGAATGCCATCGAGTCGGCGGCAAACATCTTCTCATAGCTTGTAATTGCTTGATTATCATCGTTTAGCTTAACCGAAAGCTCGGCTTTCAGCAATAAGGCATCGGCGAATTTGGCATCAACGTCCAAGGCTTTGTCAAGGAACTTGTAGGTCTTGGGATATTTTTTCTTATCATACTGTTTTTTAGCTTTTTTGTAATACTTGACAGCTTTTTTTGATTTAGTATGATAGTTTTGGGCATACGATGCTGCAGGTGCCATCAAAAACAATGCGAGCACCAGCAAGACTAAGCTTTTGAGGGACTTTTTCATGATTATTTTCTTTTTTTAGCTTGCAATGTATTGTAAAGCAGTGACACTATTGTCATTGGGCCGACACCGCCTGGCACCGGTGTGATTTTCGAGGCTACTTTTGCCACTTCGTCGAAATCGACATCGCCTTCGATGCGGTAGCCTTTTTCTGTTGTCGGGTCTTCGATGCGGTGGATACCAACGTCAACGACCACTGCGCCTGGTTTCACCATGTCGGCTTTGAGGAATTTAGGCTTGCCGATGGCCACCACGAGAATGTCGGCCTGACGTGTTATCTCAGCGAGGTTTTGAGTTTTGCTGTGGCATATTGTCACAGTAGCGTCGGCGCCTTTGCGTGAAAGCATAACGCTTATTGGGGTTCCCACGATGTTGGAGCGGCCGAGGACCACCACATGCTTGCCTGCTGTCTCCACTCCGCTGCGTTTGAGAAGCTCCACTATACCTGCTGGTGTTGCTGGCAGGAAGCATGGCTCGCCGAGCTGCATGAGACCTATGTTAAAAGGTGTGAAGCCGTCAACGTCCTTCTTCGGGTTGATGCTGTGGATAACCTTGGTCTCGTTGATATGTTTCGGCAATGGCAGTTGGATGATGTAACCGTCAACTTCCTCATCTTTGTTGAGGAAATCGATAAGTTTGAGGAGTTCTTCTTCCGTCGTTTTGGCTGGCATACGATACACCGAGCTTGTCATGCCCACTGAGTGGCAGGCCTTCTCTTTCGATGCGACGTATGTCTGGCTGGCGCCGTCCTCGCCCACTATCACTGCAGCGAGATGCGGGGCGTCCATGCCTCTATCCAACATTCCGGCTACTTCTGCCGCTATTTCTTTTTTCATTGCGTCGGCGATTGCTTTGCCGTCGATGATTTTGTCTTGTATATCCATATTTTATTTCTTTTATTCATTCATTGTTATCAGACGGATTTCATCCGTCTCTACACCTATCTACGACGGGCCTGTTGCATCATCTGCATCATTTTTTTGGCGCCGCCGGTCGATACCATGCGCATCATCTTTGAGGTCTCGTCGAACTGTTTAATGAGGCGGTTCACCTCTTCGATGCTGTTGCCCGAGCCGAGTGCAATTCTGCGTTTGCGGCTTCCGTTGATGATCTTAGGATTCTCGCGTTCTTCAGGTGTCATTGAGCCGATGATGGCCTCTATGCTCTTGAAGGCGTCGTCGTCGATGTCTTCATCGTTGATTTTATTCATTCCCGGAATCATCTTGGCGAGATCCTTGATGCTTCCCATCTTCTTGATTTGCTGTATTTGTTTTAGGAAGTCGTTGAAGTTGAATTCGTTTTTGGCGAGTTTCTTCTTCAGTTTGGCAGCTTCTTCGGCGTCGAACTGTTCCTGAGCCTTTTCTACGAGTGACACGATATCGCCCATACCGAGGATACGGTCGGCCATACGTTTCGGATAGAAGATGTCGAGGGCGTCCATTTTTTCGCCGAGACCCACGAATTTGATAGGTTTCTCAACGACAGTGCGTATTGTGAGGGCAGCGCCACCACGTGTGTCGCCGTCAAGTTTGGTAAGCACCACGCCGTCGAAGTCGAGGCGGTCGTTGAAGGCTTTGGCGGTATTCACAGCGTCCTGACCTGTCATGGCATCGACCACGAAGAGGGTCTCTTGCGGTTTCACAGTCTCTTTGATACGGGCTATTTCGTCCATCATCTCTTCATCGACGGCGAGACGGCCGGCGGTATCGATGATGACCACGTTTTTATTTTGTGCCTTGGCATGCTCGATGGCGTGCTGTGCAATCTGCACCGGGTTTTTGTTGCCGTCTTCGGAATACACCTCAACGCCCACCTGTTCGCCGAGAACCTTCAGCTGGTCGATAGCGGCAGGACGATACACGTCGCCAGCTACCAGCAACACACTCTTTGACCTCTTTGTTTTCAGGTAATTGGCGAGTTTTGCTGAGAAAGTGGTCTTACCAGAACCCTGGAGACCAGCGATAAGCACTATTGCCGGATTACCTTTGACATTAATCTCGGAATGCTCACCACCCATAAGCTCAGCAAGCTCGTCGTGAACGATTTTCACCATCAACTGGCTTGGCGACACTGATGTCAGGATCTTCTGGCCGATGGCTTTCTCTTTGATGTCGTTGGTGACATCTTTAGCTATCTTATAGCTCACATCGGCGTCGAGCAAGGCCTTGCGGACCTCCTTAACTGTCTCAGCCACATTGATTTCTGTAATGTATCCCTGTCCTTTAAGAATCTTAAAAGAACGTTCCAATTTCTCGGTTAAGCCTTCAAACATATCTCTATTTTTCTAATTTTTCCAAATTGCAAAGATACAAATTATTTTTAATATCTATTAAATAAATCGAAATGATATTGCATATAAGCCTTTCCCGCCATTGTAAGACTGTCGGACACCTCCTCCGGGAAGGTGTTTTTCAATACATTGTTATCTGAGATAACAAGCTCTCCTTCATCGGTTTTAAAACCTAGTCCGTCGTATAACTCAAAGAACGCGAACGGTTTATAACAGGTATTGAACACGTCTTTACTCCAAATAAACTCGTCGTGTTTGACACCAAATTGAGCGAGCAACGTAGCTGGGAAATCGGTATTGCCGCAAATCTTGTCGAAGGTAGTGCCACGGAGTGAATCCATCAGAGGCTCGCCGTAGAGAAGCAACGGAATCTTATGATATTCAAATGATTCGAGCGGATAGTTCTTATACGAAGGATGGCTATGATCGGCCATAAACACAAACAAAGTGTTATCGTACCAAGGTTGGCGCTGTGCCATATCCATAAACAATTTCAACGCTATATCGGTGTATTTTCCCGAGTTGACAAACACTTTTTCAAGCTGAGGCCATTCCAGCTCCTCAAACACCTTAGGATAGTCGTAAGGTGAGTGAGTGCTCAGCGTAAAAATGGTGGTAAAGAACGGCTGTGGCTGACTTGTGATGTCTTTGGCAGCCCATGTGAGCATGTCGATATCCTGGATGCCCAGTTTTCCTCTATGGAAGCGCTCGTTGACATCTTTACCCTCGATGATTCTGTCGAATTCGTTATATCTCAGATACGACATGATATTGCCGTAGTTAAGCTCGCCGCCAAAATAGAAACTCGTGTAATAGCCAAGAGAATCAAGCGGTTGGTTGATTGAAGGTATGGCGTAATATTTCTCCTGATGGTTGGTGATGGTGGTCACTGGGAGACCTGGCAGGCCGCCGATTATCGACGCGATAGCCTGTTGCGAGCGGTTGGCGGAGGCGTAGAAGTTTGTAAACAGCATTCCATCCTTTTCAAGAGCATGGAAATTAGGTGTGATACTCGGGTCGCCGCCCAGCGACTCGATGAGGTCGGCCGACCAGCTTTCGAGCAAGACTATCAACACGTTAGGCTGTTCGGTTTTAAGTATTCTGACGGTTGAGTCGCATTCTATTTGATGTGTTTCCTCAGTGACTTTCTTTGCTGTCTCGAAGTCCATATAGTTGAAATGCGCGTTATCCTTAACTTTAGCGGCATTGGTAAGGTTTTCGGCGAGATTATAGGCAGGATTCACCGTCATTATGTTGACTATCTTGTAGTTGCTGAAATATCCCGAGCTTGTTGAGATAGGTATCTCGCTGAAGCCGCCGCGCATGCCGAGGAACAGCAGTCCGACGACGATGACGATGAGGCTAGGATACATAAACCAGTAAGGCTTGCGATATGACACACGTTCGGTGTTTGCAGGCTCGATCCAGCGGACGTACCACCAGCAGAACAGGAGTGTGAAGCATGCCCAGAGCGAGAGCAGAAGCACCGTTTGTTGTGTCGATGCCGTATTCATTACCTCGGAAGGGTTCTCGAGATAGGCTAAAGCCTTGGCGCTCAGCTTGGTACCCCATTCGCCATAGATACCGATTTCGCCCATCACGGCGAGGATGTAGCCGGCGATTATGATGTAAAAATACCATCGCATCCAGCGGTAGCTGAAGTGTTTCTTGAGGCATACGCTGACAAACATTACGAGAGCCGGCAGTGCCATGATGTAGCATGCCGTGGCGATGTCGAGAGGTATAGCTTTAAAGAAGCCTTTGAGGATCTCGGTGAACGGGACCATGTCGATATTGACGAGATGCCAGTAGTTGACGAT
>Ga0310690_10013129_pt1 | contig 10103 bp, 10 predicted proteins | sample AusTroGonzalo_MG_2_FD_207661 | JGI IMG/M metagenome (GOLD analysis project Ga0310690, IMG submission 207661) | Bovine rumen microbial communities from tropical cattle in Woodstock, Queensland, Australia - Gonzalo_04 (v2) (version 2) | ecosystem: Host-associated > Mammals > Digestive system >...
CAAGGTCCTTCTCTTCAGCCAGTTCACGTCCATGCTCTCGATCATCCGCGACGGCCTGACCGCGCAGGGCATCGAGTTCGAATACCTCGACGGTTCCACGCACGACCGCGCCGAACGCATCGAGCGGTTCAATTCCGACCCGGAAGTCCGCGTCTTCCTGCTCAGCCTCAAGGCCGGCGGCGTCGGGATCAACCTCACCTCCGCCGATACCGTCATCATCTTCGACCCGTGGTGGAATCCCGCCGTCGAGGATCAGGCCGCCGACCGCACGCACCGCATCGGCCAGACGCGCAGCGTGAACATCATCCGTCTCGTCGTCCGCGACTCCATCGAGGAACGCATCCTGGCGCTTCACGAGCATAAGCGCGCGCTGTTCAACGACCTCGTCGAGGAATCGACCGAAGCGTTCTCCTCGCTAGGCATCGACGACGTCAAATTCCTGCTCGACTGCTGACCGACCATCCGTCCGACCAGTGCATCCTGCCCGGGAAAACCCGTTTCGTCAGGCATGCCGGCGGCACGGCAAATTGCATGAAAACCATCCGGAAGAGCCGTCTTTTTCGTGACACGGACCTCCATGATTCCGGAATTGTGTTTTAGGAGAATTGTCCGCATTTTTCTTTCTCCTCGCCGAAAAGCTTTCCTGTACTATAAAATTTCGCGGCCATAAAAAAGACATGCATTTTTGTCTTGATTCTATTTTGCTCCAGTTCGATCCGTGCCGAAGCATGATTTCTCATGATGGCGGACGCGAAAAAAGCGTGTTTCATTGCATCCGGGCAGGATGTGCAAAATTATTCCTTGAAAAAACAGCAATATTGAGTTAATTAACGTTCCCGATCCCGTTTTTTTTTGCATTTTTTTCGTATTTTCTTTCTTTTTTTCGGTTTTTCCCCTTTCCTTTTCCATTTTTTTCAGGTATAATTATTTTCGGATGCTGCGTGAAACGCCCCTCACATGCGCCGGTTCCCGGATTCCCCCGCCCGACGCGCGCAGTCTCCACCGCCGGACGCAGAATACCCCGGATGCGCCCGCGGTCATGCAACAACCCCGGGAGAACGTATAAGGCAAGAAATCATGGGCGAACGCGAACAAGGTAAAGTCAAGTGGTTCAACAACACAAAAGGATTCGGTTTCATCGAGCGTGAAGGCGCGCAGGACATTTTCGTCCACTACAGCGCCATCAAATCGGAAGGCTATCGCACCCTGAAGGAAGGTCAGCTCGTTGAATTCACCGTCGGCGAAGGACCGAAAGGCATCCAGGCCGACGACGTTGTCCCCGTCGAGACTCCCAAGGCCTGAGGCCTTTTCAGACATCGTCCGCGTCATTCCGGCGCGGGACATCATAAACGATCCGGGCGGAATCCCGAAAATCCGGCCGGAGTAATTGAAAGCCGTGCCCGGCGTTGTTCCGTGCGGTCCCGCTTTTGCGTCGAACCGTCTGGAAGCATCGGGTGCGGCATCGTATTTTTCCGCGCGGCGTTTTTCCTGACCGAACCGTGTATGCTCATGCCGGGATACCGGCAAAAAACGGTCAGCGGTTCGGCGGATGAATGAATTTGAAGTCGATCGGGATGACGATCACATAGACCGGCAGGGCAATCACGTCGAAGGCGAGCGCGGTCGGGAACCAGAGGATTTTCCAGCAGACGGCCTCCGGTGTGGGGGTCCTGCCGGAATTCCGGTATTCTTCTTCGATTTCCTCGATCTGTTTTTCCCGGAAGGGATAAAGCGTATTGTACACGGGCATCCGGTACGCTGTGACCGTCCCGGGATCGGAGCTCGACAGGAGTTCGCGGCGGTCGCCGTCCACGGACACGGGAAACATGAGATGCTGTTCCTCGTCCGATTCGCGGCGGAAGTTCCCTTCGATCCGGACGATCCCATGCTCCTGGAGGAGCAGGAGATTCGGATCGACCGCCGATGCCGCATCCGTCTCTTTTTCACGGCGGACCAGCCGGACGCGGAACGGCCGATTCAGAAGACGCAAATGCGCGGGCCTCACCCGGAGATGAAGCGTCCCGCCCTCGCGGAGCGGCAGGTCGTCGGTGACGATCGTGAACTCGAATATCCCGTCCGCATAGTTGGATGTACCGTTGCCTTCGAACAGGAAAAGGGCCTGGACATCGTCCATGATCCTTCCGCGTGCGTCGTCGGGGGCCGGGGCGGAAAGGGGCGCAAGAAATCTCGGAAGCGGAGCGTCCGGCTCGGTTTCCACGATCATGCTGCATCGCGTGAGCTCCTCCGGCAGCGGATCCAGCGGAATCCGTTCCTCCACGGTCCGCACTGAGGTCCAGGCCGGTTTCATGTGGAGAAAGTTATAAAACGGCAGATAGTAATAGCGTTTCGTCTTTTTGCTGGTGAAAACGATCTCGTCGCGGTCCGGGGACATTTCGTAGCGGTAATCGCTGAACTCGGTACAGGTCGTGCCTAGATCGCTGATGACCGAATAGACCGCGCATCCGCTGCCGAAAAGCCCCGTGCCGAGGCAGAAAAACGCGAGAAACAGGATTTCCCGGAGGGAAAAACTCCGCCGGGCAAAAGCTTTTCCGGTGGGTGTCTGCATCATGTCGTTCCTCTTTGGCGCCTGAAATGAATCGGAGAACATTTTCTCTAACAATACACTACACTCGGTTTCGAAAAAGTCAAACCGGAATGACGCACTGCTGAAAATCGCGAAGCCGTCCGTCATTTTCCCTGTGTCGCTCCGGCCTCTTCGAGAAGGAATAAACAGCCGCCGAAGCCGTCCGGTCCGAAAATGCGAATCGCCTGTTTTTCGCGGTTTGCGCTTTCATTTCCGAAAAAATGTGGTATATTATATATTCCATTAAAAATCAAACGCATCAAAAACATAGGGAGACCCTGCTATGCTGGAAAATAGAGATGACAAGCTGATCCTCGGCCTTCCGAAAGGAAGTCTGGAAGCCGCCACGACCGCGCTGTTCGCGAAGGCTGGCTACAAGATCGAGATCAGCTCGCGTTCGCTGTACCCGACCATCAACGACCCGGAAATCGACTGCATGCTGCTCCGCGCGCAGGAAATGGCGATGTTCGTTGAGGAAGGCATGCTGGACTGCGGCCTGACCGGATACGACTGGATCCAGGAGACCGGAGCGCATGTCGAGGAAGTGTGCGAGCTCGTTTACGGCAAAGTCGGGCGCAATCCGCTGCGCTGGGTGCTGGCCGTGCCGGAAGATTCCGACATCAAGTGCGCCGCCGACCTCGAAGGCAAGCGCATCGCGACGGAAGCCGTCGGCATGACGAAGCGCTATCTGGCCAAGAACAATGTGAAGAACGTCCGCGTGGACTTCTCCTGGGGCGCGACCGAGGTCAAACCTCCTCATTTCGCGGACGCCATCGTGGAGATCACGGAAACGGGCAGCAGTCTGCGCGCGAACCGTCTGAAGATCATCGACACGCTCTGCACCACCACCACGCGCTTCATCGCGAACAGGAAAGCTCTGGAGAATCCCTTCAAGGCCGCGAAGATCCGCCGTATCGCCATGCTGCTGAAGGCCGTGCTCAACGCCGAAGGCAAGGTCGGACTCATGCTGAACGTGCAGGAAAAGGACCTGGACGGCATCCTGAAGAAGCTCCCGGCCCTGCAGCGTCCGACCGTGTCCCCGCTCTCCGAAAAGGGCTGGTACGCGCTGAACACGATCGTCGACGAAGCCGTGGTCCGCGACCTGATCCCCCAGCTGAAAGAGCTGAACGCCACGGGCATTGTGGAGTTCCCGCTGAACAAGCTGGTCGATTGAGAACGACATGAAAGGCAGGTCCCTCCTCGGACCTGCCTTTTTTCATCCGCCCGCGGGGAAACCGGTTTCCCCGGGCAAAACCAACAGAAAACCCGCCTCCGAAAATGAAGTCCATTCCGTCCGGAATTCGCGAACTGCCGCCGATCGTGCGGTTCCTCGGCATCGTCCTGCTGCTTCAGCTCGTGCTGTGGACGCTCGTTCCGACCGTGCTGTACACGGTCCTGCCGCTGGACTCGCTGGAGGCGGTCGCCTGGGGCAGCGGATTCTCGCTCGGCAACGCCAAACATCCGCCGCTCACCGGCTGGCTTGCCGGGCTGGCGGTCGCCGCGGCGGGCCACGCCGACTGGCCGATCTATCTGCTGAGCCAGCTGTGCGTCACGGGCGGCATTCTCTGCATCTATCTGCTTGCACGGGAATTTCTGGGGCGGGAGGAATCCGCTCTGGCGGCCCTGTCGCAGGAGTTTATTTTCTACTACAACGTCACGACGCCGGAGTTCAACGTGAACATGCCGACGATGCTGCTGTGGCCGATGGCCGCGCTTTTCCTCGTCCGTGCCTGCCGCCGCGATCTGCTCCGCGACTGGATCCTGCTCGGTGTGTCCGCCGGGCTGTGCTTCCTCTGCAAGTATTACTCCATCCTGCTCTTCGCGGCATTCGGCGTGTATCTCCTGACATCGAAGGAACGCCGCCGCCTCTTCCTGCACGCCGGGCCGTGGATCGCCGCCGCTTCGGGCGCCCTGGTCATCCTGCCGCATGTGATGTGGGCGATGACCGGTGGCCTCGCCATGATGCGCGCCTATGTGGAACAGCGCATGTCGATCACCGAGGACATCTCGTGGTTCCGGCGGCACATCCTGGATGTGCTGATCATCCTTGCGAATTCGGCCGGCGTGTTCGCGATTCCGCTGGCGGCCATTCTCCTGTCGAAACGTGAAATCCCGCGCATCCCGGCTCCGGCGGAATCCGGACACCGGGAGGCTCTGCTTTTTTCCGCCACGATGACGGGCGTCCCGCTGCTCGTCCTGACCGTACTTGGGCTGTGCGGGAATGCGATCCACGTGATGTGGCTGGTGTCCCTGTTCTTCCCCGCGGGGATCCTGCTGACGTCTCTTTTCCCGAAGGAATGGACGAACGGACAGAAGAAGGTGTTCGGCTGCCTCGTCAGTTTATTTTTCCTCTCGGCCCTGATCGGCGTCACGGTGGCGGGCATGGTCCACTCGACGCAGCGCAAGAATTTCCCCGCGAAACGGATCGCCGCGGAGATCTCGGAAATGTACCGCAGGGAGACGGGGAAGCCGCTGGAGATCATGATCGGCGACGCCTGGGCCTCGGGACTGTTCCGCCAGTACGCGCCCGGACATCCGCATGGCTGCATCCTGAACAACGCCTGCGAGGTGGAACGTCTCGGCCCGCTCCTGCGGGAACGCGGCGGACTGGCGGTTTCGGACGATTTGAATGACATCAACGAATCCGTGAAGCTGTTCGGCACGCCGGATGCGCGACGGGATGCGATCGAAGTGGAATTCAGTTCCCTGCTTGGGAAAAAACGCAGGAAAACGCTCCATATCGCGTTTTTAAGCGGATCGGCGGCAAAATAATTGCGAAATCGGGTTGATTCCCGGGCAAAAGCGTGGTATATTATATATTATATAGATATGCCCGCAGCGCGGCACGCGCGCGTCTCCGGATTCGAACCACCACAATCTTCGCCAACGATTTCGGGAGTCTCCTCCTTTGAACACGCTGATCATAGTACTGAGCTGTATTGCAGCGGTCCTTCTTCTTTTCGCCGTCCTGCTGGCCTGCTTCCCGTACGAAGTCTTCAAGTTCATCATCATGATCCTTCGCCATACCTGCTTCGTGGAGCGGTTCGACGGCGAGGAAAATGTCCCGAAAACCGGTCCGGCGCTCTTTGTGGCCAACCACGTCTCGGTCTTCGACTCCTTCATCATGATGGCCACCACGAAGCGGAAGATCCACTTCATGATGCACACGCAGTTCTACCGCATGAAGTTCTGGGGCCCGCTCTTCCGCCGGATGGGCGTGATCGAGGTTCCGGGTGTCGGTCCGAAGAAGATGCAGGAATTCATGCAGCGGACCCGGCAGCTTCTCCGGGACGGCGAACTGATTTGCATGTTCCCCGAGGGCGGCGTGTCCGGCAACGGCCTGATCCTGCGGTTCAAGAAAGGCCTTTCCCGCATGCTTCCGGCGGACTGCGACGTGCCGGTGCTGCCAGTGCGCATCGGCATGCTCTGGGGCAGTATGTTCCCGTATTACAAGGGGCATTTCCATTTCATCATGCCGCGCCAGTTCCCGATCCCGGTGGCCGTCTCCATCGGCAAACGGATCAGTCCGGACATCACGCCGTTCCAGCTCCGCCAGCTCATTTCCGAAATGGGCGCCGACGTGGAGAGCGAAGGCTTCCCGAGCGAACGCACCATTCATTACGCCTTCGCGCGCCAGGTGCGTCGTCATCCGTTCCACTGCATGTACAAGGACGCGGACAAGAAGGGGCCGAAAGACCTGGACACCCTCATCAAGGCGCTGATCTTCTCCCGCGTGATCCGTCAGCTCGACGAAAAGAACGACAGCAAGTATATCGGCGTGCTCCTGCCGAACTGCGTGAACGCCGCCATCGTGCTGTACGGCGTGCTGTTCGCGGACCGCATTCCGGCGATCCTGAACTATTCGGTCGGCGACGCCGTGCGCCGAGCCTCCATCGAAAAGGCCGGGATCAAGCTCATCCTCACGAGCCGGAAATTCCTGGAAAAGCTGAAACTGGAACCGACCCCGGAGATGTTCCTGCTGGAGGACATCCGCCCGTACATCACGAAGAGCATCAAATGGACCTCGATCATGGACGCCGTCCTGCTGCCCTCGCGCCTGCTGATGTGCCAGTACGCGCCGAAGACCTGGCGTGACAGCCTGAACGATGCGGTCCTGCTTTTCTCCAGCGGTTCCACCGGCATGCCGAAGGGCATCATGCTCACGCACCACAATCTGAACTCGAATTTCTTCAATTTCTGGCGCACCGTGAACTGGACTCCGCACGATACGACCGTCGGCAACCTCCCGCTCTTCCATGCGTTCGGGTTCATGATCGGGTTCGTCCTCCCAAGCCTGTGCGGCACGCGCGTGACGTTCCTGCTGAACCCGCTGGATGCGCAGGGCGTCTGCAACGCCGTGGAGAAGGACAAGCTCACGCTCCTGATCGCCACGCCGACGTTCCTCCAGACCTACATGCGCAAGCTCAAGCCCGGCCAGTTCAAGTCCCTGCGCTTCATCATCACCGGGGCGGAGAAACTCCGCAGCGACATTTCCGAAAAAGTCAAGGACATGACCGGGCTCACCGTGACCGAAGGATTCGGCTGCACCGAACTCTCCCCCATCGTAGCCATCAACCTCGCGCCCTCCATCTTTACGCTCGGACGCGAGTGCGGCAAGCCCGGCAGCATCGGCGCGCCTCTGCCCGGCATCCATGTGAAGATCGTCGATCCCGACACCTTCGAGGAGCTTCCCGAAAATACGCCCGGCCTGATGCTCGTGAAGGGCGGCCTGGTGATGAAGGGCTACCTCGGCGAACCGGAACTCACGGCGAAAGTCATCAAAAACGGCTTCTACAACACCGGCGACATCGCCACCATGAGCTCGGATGGCTACATTACCATCACGGGCCGCCTGTCACGCTTCTCCAAGATCGCCGGCGAAATGGTCCCGCACGAGCTCGTCGAAATGACCGTGAGCGAGATCATCGGCAGCGAATCCCACGACGTGGCCGTGACCGGCGCGCCCGACGCGAAACGCGGCGAACGGCTCGTGGTCTTCTACTCGAATCCCGACCTGGTGCCGGAAAAAGTCGTCGAAGAGCTCCAGAAGAGGGAAGTCCCTCCGCTCTGGATCCCGAAGATCCCGGATTTCGTGAAGCTCGACCGCATCCCGCTGCTCGGATCCGGCAAACTCGATCTTCAGACGATCAACAAACTCGCCCGCGAACACGGCGACAGGATCTGACGGAGGATTCGGACGCATGGAACGGCAGAATCAGCACGCGCTCGTCGTTTTTTCCGGCGGGATGGACAGCTCCACTGCGTTGTGGTGGGCGCTCCGCGAATTCCGCGCCGTCTCCGCCGTTTCATTTTCCTACGGCGCCAAGCACAACGCGCGCGAACTGGCCGCGGCGGAAACGATCTGCCGCAAACTTTCCGTCCCGCGCGTCGAGATCCCCCTCGACTTCATCGGCAAGTATTTCCATTCCTCCCTGCTCGAAACCGGCGGCGAAATTCCCGAGGGCGCGTACAATGAGGAGAACATGGCCTCGACCGTCGTGCCGTTCCGCAACGGCATCATGCTGGCCGCGGCCGCCGGACTCGCGGAGGATTCCGGGTTTTCCGCCATCATCCTCGGCAATCACAGCGGCGACCATGCGATCTACCCGGACTGCCGTCCGGCGTTCATCGAGGGCATGGCGCGCGCGATCAAGGTGGGGACCGGCGGCAAGGTCGCGCTTCTTTCTCCCTTCTGCAACATGACGAAGGGGCAGATCGCGGAGCTCGGAGCGAAGCTCGGCGTCGATTTCTCCCTCCCCTGGAGCTGCTACAAGGGCGGAGAAAAGCACTGCGGCAAGTGCGGCACCTGCCGCGAACGTCGCGATGCGTTTTGCGAGGCCGGACTCCCCGATCCGACCGTCTACGAGGATTGAGCCGCCATGCACCGCTACAGGGTCAACGAGATATTCTATTCCATTCAGGGCGAAGGCACGTTCGTCGGGACGCCCGCGGTCTTCGTGCGTTTCTCCGGCTGCAACCTCGCCTGTCCGTGGTGCGATACCGACCATTTGCACGCGGAGGAAATGACTGCGGACGACATCGAAAACGCTGTCCGGGGACTCCTGGCGGGCCGCGAGGGCGCGATCATCGTTCTGACCGGAGGCGAACCCGCGCTTCAGCTCCGGGACGACGAGCCGCTGTTCCGCGGTTTCGGCTGTCGCATCTGCATCGAAACGAACGGCACGCTGCCCGTCCCCGCCTGGATCGACTGGGTCACCGTCTCCCCGAAAAATGAGCTCCGACCCGTCGTCCCGACCCCGAACGAACTGAAGTTCGTATTCGAACCCGAACACATTCCGTATTATCTTTCCATGCAGGAGGCCGGATGCGGGAAATACATCCAGCCGCTTGCCGGAAAGGACGGCACGTCCAACCTCCCCGAGGCACTTGATTTCGTGCTCGCCCATCCGCAATTCAAACTGTCCGTGCAGCTGCACAAAATCATAGGAGTTCGTTGATATGCCCAAAAAGGCTGCTTCCCCGCGTCCGGCGGCGTCCGGATGCGACAAACAGATGGAACAGCTCGTTTCGAGTTTCTTCCAGCTCATCGGCGAGGACGCTTCCCGTGAAGGGCTCGTCGAGACGCCCGCGCGCGTCCGCCTGGCCGCGCAGGAGATCTTCTCCGGCTACTGCCAGGACCCGAAAAAAATCCTGAAGTCTTTCACCGAGGACGTCTGCAGGGAGATGGTCATCCTCAAGAACTGCGAGTTCTATTCCACATGCGAACATCATCTTTTCCCGTTCTTCGGACATGTCTCGGTCGCGTATCTGCCGAATCGGCGCATCGTCGGCATCTCGAAGCTCGCCCGCCTCGTGGATTGCTTTGCCCGGCGCCTGCAGATCCAGGAACGCATGACCGCACAGATTGCCGATGCCATCATGGACGTGCTGGACGCGCGCGGCGTGTATGTCATGTGCGAAGCCACGCATTTCTGCATGACCAGCCGCGGCATCCGCAAGCAGAATGCGAGCATGGTTACCTCCGCCATCCGCGGCGAATTCGAAAAAAGCGAGTTGCTCCGCATGGAGTTTCTTGCGAAAGTGATCGGAAATATCCCCGGCAAGACCAGATAACGATCCCGCCGGAATGAAAAAAAGGGAACCGGAAAAAGGGACTTGGAATCAGGGAACCGGAAAAAGGGAACCGGAATCAGGCGGAAGATTGCTTCCGCGCGCCTGCTTCGCGGCAGGGCATTCCGACCGCGAGCTCTGCAGTTGATGGCGCGACCGAACCCTTCATCGTATCCGCTATCTGCGTGCGGAGAATGGCGGCGCCGCACGAATCTGCTTCTCTCCGGCGCAAGGCGACTCTTTGTTATTTGCGAATTCTTTTTCTTCGAACAGCCCGTTTTTGCCAGTTTCTTTGCGCGGAAGCGGGTAAATGACAGCCCGTAAAACCAAAAGAAAAACCGTCGGAAACGAACTTGTTTCCAACGGTTTAGCTTGGTGCAAAATGGTGGGCGTAGTAGAACTCGAATCTACGACCTCCACGATGTCAACGTGGTTATGCATTCTGATT
>Ga0310690_10013130_pt1 | contig 10102 bp, 4 predicted proteins | sample AusTroGonzalo_MG_2_FD_207661 | JGI IMG/M metagenome (GOLD analysis project Ga0310690, IMG submission 207661) | Bovine rumen microbial communities from tropical cattle in Woodstock, Queensland, Australia - Gonzalo_04 (v2) (version 2) | ecosystem: Host-associated > Mammals > Digestive system >...
TTCCTCCTTCTGACAACAAAGGTAAGGATTTGGCCGTGATAAAGCAAATTCTTCACTGATATATTCTATCAGAGCGCAAAATTAGAGTCCCCATGATCGTTATCGTCTCGCGCATCAACCGCATCTCCTCCGTCATGCTAAGCAGTGCTTCCGATATGTCCGTAACCTTCTGATTCACAGGTACAAAGGTACGAATAATATCTGAAACCACCAAACGTTTTTGCAATTATTTTTGATATAAATTGTTAATAATCAAATAGTTGGGGGAATGTGTATTGCGAGATTTTACTCAAATAGAATGGCCGTACCCCTATACGGAATTATAGTTGCTCGGAGTTTTTCTTGATAACATTATTGAGTCTATAGCCTAATCGCTGAATAGTTACTAAACAAATTGGATAAAATACTGTCACGCTGATCAATTTAGAATTCCTACATTATCATAAATATCATCCTTAATGATTAATTGAAAGATATTGCTGTTCGACATCATCAAGAAACCTCTTAAACATCTCTTTTTCTTTTATTTTAGTATTTTTTATAATTGTGGATTTATACTTATTTGTATCAATTCCTTCGTAATACAATTCAGCTGCTATATAATATGCATATATCTCTTTAATACAATTATCTCTTTCAAAATAATTTAATACATAGTTCGTATTTTCGTTAAAAAACTGCAAGCAATAAAAACTCACCATTTCTCCTAATGCCCCATCAGAATTAGTTAGAATCTTATTTAACAAATGGAATTTAAACATTCGATCGTTATCATTGTATAATATACACATTTTTTTCAATAATTCATTGGACTTATCATCGTCAGTAAGAGTATAATCACCGAAATATACAGCTTTTAAATCTGTGTTATCAGGAAGAGCATATAGCATTCTTTCCTGCTCTTGTTTTGTATAATCCTCCCAATAAGTATATACAGAAATACAAGAATAGAAATATAACGGGCAAAAATATAATATGACCATATTAATTCTACTTATTTTCGATAAATTCATCATAATCATCTTTAACAATTACCTTACCTGGCTTTTCCAATTCGTCTGATTTCTGCAAATTGCCTGTAATATCCTTAAAGTCCTTCATATCATCATCATAGGCTCTTAAACAGCCTTCTGTTTTTTTTAATTCAGGCTTATCTACTTTAATCCAATTACCATTTTTAGTTTGAATCTCTTGACGTCCGCCGTGTATTCTTATATTGTCACGACCAGATTCTATTATTTCTCCAGATTCAGGATTCATTACTAATCTATAATTCGGACCATATGATTCTCTCCTCCCTCCTTTTATCCATGGATTATTATCTGGTATATCATATGTCCCTAGCGGAGTATCGCTTCCTTCTACCATTCTATTATGACCCTTTACTCCTTCTGCTCTTACATCAAATCTAAATACTTCTTCCCCATTTCTATCAGATACAATTGCAATTCCATATCCATTTTTAGCTCTATCTTGAGCTAAATGAACCGTAACATCCCAGTTACCTTTTATATCAATTCTGTTAATAGGATTATTATGGCAATACACATACGGACTGAGATGATAGTATTTCTCTGCCAAGGGATCCTGTTGAGTGAACATTGGAACGACGGGGTCATACTGCCTTGCACCGTAGTCATACAGGTCGAGGCCGTGCATACGGTCGAGTTCCTTGCCGTTGTACTTGTAGGGCTGATAATCCGAAGCTGTGCCCACATCGGCATAGGGGCCACCGAATGGATAGTAATGCGTGCGCTGGTAAACAGTATTACCGTTGTTCACCACACGATTGTTGCCCAAATGATCTTTCACGAAGTAGCGGAATACGCCACCGGTAGTGGATGTCGTCATGAAATAGCCGTCAGGATAGAGTATCTTACTCAACGAGGGAGTAACAGAAGACCCGCTAGCCGTGCCCGTATAAATCAGATCACCAACGTAGTCCGTCTGGGTGGTTGAAGAAGCCGTGATGGTCTGCGTCGTATTCAGGGGCACGACCACATTTCCTGTTGCCGTCTGATATTTTGCCCTCAGCTTCCGGCCATCAGGCGTGTAGACATACTCTATGGTATTCCCGTTAGTAAACTGCACTCGGCGAGGATAGTTCAGATTGTCATAATCTATCTTTGCAATGCCCTTATTGGCATCATATATAAGTGAACCATAATCGTCATAGCCATATTCTGTCGTCAAATCGGCACCGTCCTTAAACTCCATCGCACCATAGACCGTCTGCAAGTCCGCATCATCCGTAATCTTCACAGGGCGGTTACCGTCAAGTTTAATATGCAGGTTATCAGTTTTCCCATATTCTCCATCACTCTTCAGTCCCCGACGCTGGAAACGCTTCATCATGCCGTTGGCAGAATACTCCAGCACTTTCTCATTGTAATCGTTATGGTTGTCTGAGAAGTTGGACTCGCCATATACCGCCTCTGTGAGACGATTCAATCCGTCATACGTGAACTTGTATCCTCTATTGAAACTCTCATTGCTTTGCTTCCATTTCTGAACACTGATATTTCCGTTATAGCAAGGCGTTGCCCCGTTGGGGGCATCTGCATAGTAAAGCCACTCCTGGAACGCAGTAGTGCAGAGTCCCTTCAGCCACCCGTGTACATCATAATGATACGTCATGGTGTTATAAATTGAGTTCCCGCGCTTATCGGTTTTTACATGACCAATACTATCATAGGTCAGTTCGTGGATAGTTTCAGAATAAGTCGAGCCCGTTCCTATCTTTATACTCTGGGATACCGTTTTTAATAAGTTCGTATTCGTGAAATATCCGTTGTTAAGAGACGTGTACAATTCCTGTGTCCCCGATGGCGAGTTCAAATAACGCAGAGTCTGTGTGATGCCGCCCCAATAATTGTATGAATTATGGAGCAGTTGTCTCTTGTCGTTCAGAGTAGTACTGCGGACATCCGTCACACGGCCTTTGAAGTCGTAATAATTGGCATTGAGTAGCATGGTACCGTCACTTGCAGTCTGCCTTGTTCCTGTTAGCAATCCCGTTGTTGTAACTAACGGCGTTTGTGAAAGGGAATAGTTTGAATACAAGTCACTGACGAAGTCGTAGTTGTCGTAGTAATTTACCTGCTCGATGACCAAACCCAAAGAGTTTATATCAGTTGGTCGGCTAACCGAATAGCCAGTACCATTGAATCCGCCTCCAGTTCCGACATAGGTAGCTACATTGACTGTCTCCCCGCGCCAACAGCTCGTACAGGTTCCCTGAATGCAGAGACGGCCGAACTTGTCATAGAGATAAAAACGGTAAAGGCTCGGACTCTTTGAGCGCAGCGTGGCATCCTGCATGAACTTCATGCGTCCAGCCGTGTCGTACCAGTATTGGGTGAACTCACACTGTGGTAAGAACTTTTTAGTCATCCTTCCCTTCTCATCATAGCGGTATTCATAGCCATACACATCCTTATAGCCCGCTTCCTGATACTGCGGAGATAGCACAAAGCGCAACTGGTCGAGATCATCATATATATAATAGGTATTGTTGCTTGTTCCCTGACGCTCCAAGACTTTTCGCCCTCGTTTGTCAGTAAAGACAGTCACGGACTTTCCATCCTCGTCAGTAGTCTTTTCGCCATAAAGCATCTTCTCTGCATAGGTTCCATTTTTGATAAGAGAGTTTGCTGTCAGCGATGCCTGATAACGTTTTACGTTACTGGCGGCATTGCTGATGTATTCCTTGGAGATGCCCTTCGAAGCACTGTGCCAGGCATTGCCCGGCGTCTGGGTGAATGTCGGACGGTCAAGGGCATCATAGCTGATCGTGGAAAAGGCATAGCTGTCATTATACATCGTTCCAGATGGCTGGGATATGTTGGTAAGATAATCAGAGCTATTGACAGCCGTTGGCAACCAATCCTTGTTGACTCTTCCTTTCTGGTCATACTCCTGTTGGGTGAATACATACATGCCGAGTGTGTTCATCCCCTCTTTGGCCGTTTGAACAGGACGGCCAAGACCGTCATAATACTGTCGGGTGATATTACCGGTGGTGCTGCTCAGCATATCTATTGTTTGAACGTAGTTCGTACTATTACTACTTCCACTATAGGGATTTACATACTGATAGCAGAACTGCTGTAGCGGTCCGTTATTATCCCGTATGGCCGACAGCTTGCCGTCGGTGCCATAGTCATAATATGTGGTGTATCCATTTTCGGTAGTGATGGCCGACACGCCGAAGAGCGGTTTATAGTTAAAGGTGGTCACGAGACCATTGGAGCCGATACCACTCCGAAGTGTTTCCAGATGGTTTGCCATATTATTGGGTAAGCTATCTTGTGCAATCGTATTCAGAGTGTTGGTTAGTCCTAGCCCTGTGAGGTTATTATATGTCAGGCCAGACACTTTAGCCACTGGCCAGCTTGACTTGAAGCCCCATACCAGTGCTGTTTTGTCTGTTCCATTCTCAATGATAGTTCGCGGATTGCCGTTAGAGTCATAATCAGTGAGCTGGAGTGTTTCATAGAGACTGCCGCCAGCCCTTTGCTCAAACTGCTTGTACGGATAATACCAACTGCCATTCTGATTGACGAATAGAGTGGAGTCCATTTTGATGAATGTGTTGTCCACATAATGCCGTGATGCCACCACTTGGTCTGCCATATTCTGTTCGTACATACCAGTGCAAACACTGCTTGTACATTCGAAGGGGTATTCGTTGACCGTCTTGAACTCCTTCCCGTCACTGTTAGTTGTTGTGATGGTCTTGGGACTGAGGGTTCTGTACTGTGGGTCATAGGTATAGAACTCTGTCGTTGATATTCCCTGTTGAAAATCCGTAATAGTCTTGCTGTTCAGTCTATAAGTCTTTACATAGCCGTTGATTCTTGCCAAAGGCGTAGGAGAATGCCTGATATCTGCCATTTGCAGTATAGCCGGGTAGCCCATAACACTACTCACAGTTGTAATGTTCATCGTTTTCACACCAATCTCCAACGTGTCCAGCCTGACGATACTATAATCATAAGTCTCTGTCCTGATACCATCACTTTTGTATATCAACAAAGGATCACAGGCTCCCTCGTCATTCAAATTAGGAGAAGAAAATTGTGGCCAGGGAAATTGTTGGTAGTTATTGCCTGCGGGTAGAATCCCGCCATACAGATATTGATATTGGGTTTGGTCACCATTTAGTTGTGTTTCTGTTACGTAATCGTAAAACACAGAAATCCCGTTGCCATCCACAAGGGGTACCAATGGATCAGAGGAGCAGGTGGCATGGTTCTCATAAATCGTCGTAATTGCCATGTCCCTGAATCCATGATATGTATCATAGAATAAGGCAGAATTTGGGGGATCCTGTGTAATAAAACCAGAATAGCTGTAGGTTCGCTCTTGTTTTTTTTCGCCAGACAAGTCATAGTCAGAAATCTTGCTGACCCTTAGTCCACCTTTAGCCCCTCCTGAGTAGTTTTGCGCATAAGTAAAATCTGTGTACCCTCCCGTAGGAAAGGTCACTCTTGTCAGTATACCAGCTTGTACGTAATTGAAGTCTGGCGATTTGTCGGCATATGTAGTGCATGTAGCATTGGGGCCGAGAAATTCTGGAAACTGGCGAAGGGCAGCAGTCATTGCCTCGTTGGTTATCGCATGGCTACTGTTCTTACCATTGTAGTACCCCCAATAGTCCCGATAGGCCACACATCCATAATCTGGGAGTTTTCTTTCCCTGTTATAGTTGAACAAGTAAGTCCCCTCGTCAGATATGGCAATAGAGTTAAGCATCATTCTGTTATTTTGTATAGAGTCCCCTAAATAGGAATTGTTGTCGAGCGTAATTGTTTTATAGTTTGTTCCATCACAGCCCTTAACTATAATTCCTGTCAGTCTTTCCGGAGCAATATCATTTCTATCCGAAGAATATGTGAATTGTACCTTATTGCCATTCCAACATATTTCTGTTAACAACTTTGTGGAATAAGTATAGTAGAATCTACCAGATTGGTTATCGGCACCATATCTGTCCTCTACGTAATGTTCATCTGAATTATTATAATGGAACATGCCTACTGATGTCGTTTCGGAAAAGGTGCTCATAGTATAGGCATCTGCCGTTCTGTAGTTGAAATGGATGTTTCCATAAGGGGTATTAATGTCCGTTATATACCAGGTTGTTGGGCACATATAGTCAGACCCTGACATGATTGTCCGCTCTCTATCTTTAAATATATATTCGGTACCATCTGAATCAAGAATTGAAAAATAGCCATTCTCAGAGTTACGGTCATAATAGGTAATGAAAACAGGTTGGTGGTTCAAAGTCACGAATTTCTTGTCTTTATAGTTATATCTGAACACCCCAGCCTTTCCACCGAAATTGTAGCTGTAGCGATCCGAGGCAGTATCATAGGTGGAATTTAAAGCGTCGGTCAGAATGGGCATGATGATTCCAGAATACTGTTCACCATTTCCTGAAGAATAATAAATATCATGGTATCGGTCGTAGGAGCGATAGAGTGTGTCTTGTGTCTCATTCCTGTTTTCTCTCAGGTCTGGAGCTCCAACTACCGTTCTGCTTACTGCGCCCCCAGCATTCAGTACCCAGCCGAGGCCGACGGTGGAGGCCACATCATCGACTTTGATGCCTGAGGCGTGATAGGAAATGCTGATGGGCAGGGTGTAGTCACCTAACTTGATTTCATAGAGTGGGATGCTGATTTCAGGCACACCTGTTGCCAAGCTGACGGGATACTCGCCATAACGAGCCAGGGCAGCTGCCTGAGGCGATGGTGGAAGGAAACGCTCCAATGGTGTGTATGTGTTTTCCTCAGTGTCCCTGTTGTGGATACTGTCCTGCCTTACAGTGTCTTTGGCAATGGCCGTGTCTTGTTCTTGCGCCCGAAGTTGCAACGCATTCCCACTATATGAAAGTATCAACATCAGGCCTGCCATTTTAACAAAGAATTGATGACGGCACAAAGATATGTAAAATTTCTGATTATTCATAGGGCTGATATGTTTTTTTGTCATTTTTTAATAATGGTCTTATTTGTTGACTGTCTGTCGGCCTGCCTCTGTTCGTGCAGATAGACGCCGTTTCTGGTTGTCTGGCCTTTGCTAATCCGCTTGCCATCGACACCATAGAGATTAAAGACATTTTTTAATCCTTCTGACGGGTCTTCATTCATGATGCCTGACCCTCCGACTGTCCAATCTGATTTCTGGTCGGCAGTTTCTCCGATAGTCTGGCCCCATATTCTTTCGGCCCTGCTACCGGCGCGCACCTCTTCGTTGTCTGGATCGTTGCTGATTGTTGTCTGTGCAGAAGGTGGAAAATAGTAGGTTGCCTCTGACAGTACCTGCTCACCACCGCCGTCGCGTCTCATCCTTGTCTCCAATACAGGGTAGCGATAGCCTTCTGCGTACCATCGGCAGATATCCATTCTAATAAGCATTGTGTCAGCGACCATGTGCTGGTCGATGCTGTCCTGCGTATAGGCAACAAGACTGTCCAGTAGTTCTATCGGCATCATCTCAGCCGACATCAAACGTTCTGTATGCAGACATATCACATTCTTCAGCGTATCACCTTCTGCGACTACCAAATCACCCATTCCACCGGCTTTCGTCTTGTATCGTCCGTAGTGCCGCATACCCAGGCGGTCGCAGTATCTGCCTACGCCGTGGAAGTAGCCCTCTATGCTGTCGCCATACTGCATGGGGAAATGCAGATAGGCTTCCGGCAGGTCATAGTACATCAGCGTGGTATGGTTTTCGAAACCACAGTTCAGCAATGAGTCACCCCTCATCTGGTATAGGTAGCGTGTATCCTGCTCGGTCACAGCGGTCAGGACTACATTTTCATCACCCGCCGCCGTATATTCTACGATGTAATCTTCATCCGAGGTCTCTACTCGCTGGCTGATGTCCCATACAAGCCCACTTCCTGTCATAGTGAACTGAGGCCATACTATCTGCCGGCCTGACAACTGGTCGTTCTCCCGGTAACTGTTCTTCCAGCCGATAGTCTGAGCCAACACTGACATCACTGACAAAAGCATTGATAACATGAATAACAGTCTTCGCATATTTATAAAGTTTTAGAAATTCTGAGGCAAAGATAGTATGATTTATTCAATTGTGTATTATTTGATGCGTTTCATATATTAGGCAAAAGGCGCTTCGTTGAAAAAGAATGAAACATTATTCTACTGATTATTAATAGATTACAAAATTCAAAGGTGACTGATAAATTGAAACGTTCTGCCTCATTGTAATGAATCAAATAACAACTAGATGTATATTAAATAAGATAATATCATGTCTTGACAATTATCTTTTCTTCTTAAAATGTGCTAAGAAATTTTGCACATTGGAATAGTCTTCGTATTTTTGCATTCGGAATCATGCCCCAGCTTTAGGGCGGGGCTGATGACAGAGCATTTAGATGGAAGTTATCCTACTCTTAAATTTCGGAATAATCAAGCAAGGGATAATGGACAGACGAATGCTCACGTCAATGATATGTAGCCATTTTGGCAACTATCATATTGGGCGTGAGCGGTTGTTCATTATTTTGCAAGGCTCCGAAAGCCCAAGAGTAATAATGGCGACAAGCACGCCTTTTCCTATTCTATTTGTTCGGCAGGTATTCACTCTAAACAAACAGAATGATGGAACTGAAAGTACTTGGCGAAAGACTTCGGATGATCCGGAAGCACTTAGGCATCAACCAGCAGCAATTGGCTGATGCCACCCACCTTACTCAACCCGCCATCTCACGATTAGAGAAGGGCGATGAGGTCTATGCATCCACATTATTGGCGGTACTATCATTCTATCAAGATAAAATCTGCCTAGACAACCTACTTTCCTCGGATTTGGATATTGACCAAAACACATCGTTGTACTCCAGCCGCCAGGAATTACGTCAAAGATTAAGTCGTGATTTAGCCCAGATAGCCAGTAAACTTGATCAGGCAAAAGAACAAGCTGATGCTCTGAGAAGCAAAATCTGATGTTTCACTATTCCTGTGATAATGGTTTTGTCCTGTTTCTGATAGAGCGGAGTCCCTCAGGTGAGAGTGTCATAATACGTCGTACCTCATCATCGCTCTTTCCCATATCCTTCAGAATCAGATAAAACATATTGTGGGCAGAGAGCTTGGTGGCCCTTTTCACCTTTCTCAGACGGTTGTAACTCTGATAATGGGTGGCGGCGTAATATTTGTTGAAATATTCTTCCTCTTTATGGCTCCAATAGAGAGTCGTCTTTCCCTCAATAATCTGATCATAGAGCAACTTACCCTCTTTCAGTTTTGGAGCTTCTTCATTTAGCAGTTTTTTAATGCTCTGATTCAGTTTATTGATGGCGGTCTCTGCTTCCTTAGCCTCTGCCTCCAGCTGGCATATCTTTTGATGATTCTCATCCTTATTACTTTCCAACTCCTTGATATGGACCAAGGCGTAATCTCTGTTGGCTGTCAGTTGGTCTATTTCCGTCGTATAGGCATACAACTGATCCTGATACTCTCGCTGCCGAGCTTCTTCCTTCTTTTTCCTGAAATAGATATAGAATGCCATCAGCATCAGGATAATGGCGAATCCCATCAATAACCTTTGCGTATTTATTAGCTTCTTGTCCGCCTCATGCATGGCTACCTCATGGTCAAAGCGCAATTGCAGGTCTTTGATAGTATCGTTCCTCAGTACGTTAATGATGCTGTCTTTAATGTTGATGATCACTTCCACATTCTTTTTTACATCACCATAATTCCCACGATCTATTTCGAGATTCAACATGCTACGAATGATATTGTTTTTGTCGTACCTGCTATCTTTTGTAAGAGCTTTCCTCCAAAGTTCATATGCCATGTCAATATTCCCAGTTGAATAATAAACATCAGCCAAATGCTCTATTGTTTCTGGCCATTCCTCATATTTTAATGCTTTCTCAAATAATTCTTTCGCTTTTTCGGGATTCTTCTCCTTATAAAGTAGCCCCATATTCGTAAGAAACACTGTCTTGTCAGAATCGTAGACATAATCAATATAAGGTACTGTCTTTTCTATATAGAAAGATGCGCTGTCGTGCTTATTAAGATTTGCAAAAGCGAAACTAATTCTGTTA
>Ga0310690_10013131_pt1 | contig 10102 bp, 9 predicted proteins | sample AusTroGonzalo_MG_2_FD_207661 | JGI IMG/M metagenome (GOLD analysis project Ga0310690, IMG submission 207661) | Bovine rumen microbial communities from tropical cattle in Woodstock, Queensland, Australia - Gonzalo_04 (v2) (version 2) | ecosystem: Host-associated > Mammals > Digestive system >...
TCATGGGACACACTAGACTGGTATTTCGGAATGATGAAACTGAAGCCGTCACGCTTCCTCAACGATATTGCCGTCGGCACGGGCATCGGCCTGCGCTATGATTTGGGATTCCTCGTCATCCGTGTCGACTGGGGCTTCGCCCTCCACAATCCGGAGACCAGCCTCTACACGAATCGCAACAGCTATTTCAATTTCGGAAGTTTCAAGGATATGCAGACGCTCCACTTCGCCATCGGATATCCGTTCTGATAAGCGAATCGTTAATAGTGAATCTTTAATCGTTAATAAATGTAGAGCGGCAGCAAATTCTTCACTATCGCTTTTCACTATTCATTAAAAATTCGTATCTTTGCAGACAAATTTTAAATCATCAAATAGAAAAGTATATGAAACCGACGCTTTTTCTGCTTGCAGCAGGTATGGGAAGCCGCTACGGAGGCTTGAAACAACTCGACGGTCTGGGCCCCAATGGCGAGACCATCATGGATTATAGTATCTACGACGCCATCCAGGCCGGATTCGGCAAGATTGTCTGGGTCATCCGTAAGGACTTCGAAGAACAGTTCCGTACACAGATCCTCGCCAAATATGAGGGACATATCCCCTGCGAACTCTGTTTCCAGGGTCTCGACGCTCTGCCCGAGGGCTTCAGCGTGCCAGAAGGTCGTCAGAAGCCGTGGGGTACCAACCATGCCGTACTGATGGGTAAGGACGTGATCAAGGAGCCCTTCTGCGTAATCAACTGCGACGACTTCTACAACCGCGACGCTTTCATGGTGATCGGCAAGTTCCTCAGCAATCTGCCCGAGGGTGCCCGTAACCAGTATGCGATGGTTGGATTCCGCGTAGGCAATACCCTATCGGAGAACGGCACCGTGGCCCGTGGTATCTGTTCAAAGGATGCTCAGGAGCATCTCACCACCGTTGTAGAGCGTACTGAGATTGTGCGCTGTGCCGCTGATGGCAGCAATGCCGGCAACGCAAGCGAGCCCATCCGCTATAAGGATGAGAACGGTCAGTGGGTCGTTGTCGACGACAACACGCCTGTATCGATGAACATGTGGGGCTTCACGCCTGACTACTTTGAGTATTCTGAGGCCTATTTCAAGGAGTTCCTCAGCGATCCGAAGAACATGACCAACCTCAAGGCCGAATTCTTTATCCCCTTAATGGTCAACAAGCTCATCGTTGAGAAGACCGCTACAGTGAAGGTGCTCGACACCACATCGAAATGGTTTGGTGTGACCTATGCCGCCGACCGCGAAGGCACTGTAGCCCGCATCCAGCAACTCGTCGACGAGGGTGTCTATCCGAACAAACTGTTCTAAATGAATATCGACATCCTCACGCCAGAAGAGTGTAGCCGGCTCAGCACACTGATTGAAACCAGCCAGAACATCGTCGTCACCTGCCACCGCAGTCCTGACGGCGATGCCATTGGTTCGTGTCTTGCATGGGCGGAGTTCCTCCATTCGATGGGCAAGGAACCTACCATCATTGTGCCCGACCAGTTTCCCGACTTCCTTCACTGGCTACCCAACACTGAGAAGATCATCCGCTACGACAAGCATCGTGAGCGCTGCGACCTGCACCTGCAAATCGCCGACCTCGTATTCTGTCTCGATTTCAACACGCCGAGCCGTGTCGACGAGATGGAATCAGCCCTGCTTCGGACACCAGGCGTCATCGTGCTCATCGACCACCACCTCAATCCTGATGTGCCTGCCGAGCTCACCATCTCCCACCCCGAGGTATGCAGCACCAGCGAGCTTATATTCCGCATCGTATGGCAACTCGGTCTGTTCGACAATCAGAGCAAGCATTTCGCCATCCCTGTCTACTGCGGCATGATGACAGATACTGGCGGCTTTACTTTCGCCTCCACACGTCCGGAGATTTTCTTTATCATCTCCCAGCTGCTCACCAAACGCATCGACAAGGACCGCATCTATCGAAATGTTTACCACAACTATTCTGAAAACCGTCTCCGACTGATGGGTTTTGTCATGTACGAGAAACTGGTCTATCTGCCCGAATACCACGCTTCGTTCTACACCATCTCCAAAGACGACCAGAAGCGTTTCAACTTCATCAAGGGCGATGCCGAAGGGCTTGTCAACATCCCTCAGCAGATCAAGGGTTTGAAACTCTCTGTGTCATTGCGCGAGGATACTGAGAAAGACCAGGTCATCTGGGTTAGTCTGCGCTCCGTCGACGACTTCCCTTGTAACGAGATGGCCGAGCAGTTCTTTAATGGTGGCGGACACCTGAATGCCTCCGGCGGACGTCTGCAGTGCTCTCTCGAAGAGGCTGTCGAGATCACCCGCAAGGCCATCACTGCCTTCGGCGAAAAGCTCAAAAGTTAAAAAATAGCAAGGAATAGTAACTTTTTCCCCATTCGCCACTCACTATTCACTAAAAAATTGCTACCTTTGCACCCAACATGAAAAAAATAGTATTGATATGCATGGCCGTCATTTTCGTTCTCGCCAGTTGCAACGATTATGAGACCTACGGCGACAAGAAAGAGAAGGAGCGCAATTCCATCTCCAAGTTCGTGTCGGATAACGGTATTATTGTGATCGACGAAGACCAGTTCATGCTTCAGGGAGCTACCACAGATATCGCCCGCAACGAATTTGTCAAACTCAACAAGAGTGGCGTCTACATGCAGATTGTGCGTCAGGGCTGTGGCGATAAGCTCAAGGATGGCGAGACGGCTAACATCTGCTGCCGTTTCCAGGAGTTCAACATCGAAGCCGACACCATAACGCTCCGCAACGATCTCGATATCAACTCAGCAACTGTCGACGTCATGCGCGTCACCAATACCAGTGGCACCTTCTCAGGTTCGTTTACCAAGGGCATCATGATCTCCGCCTATAGTACGGCCTCCGTGCCAGCAGGCTGGCTCGTGCCCCTAGCCTACATCAAGGTTGGACGTCCCCAGAGTCTTACTGACGAAAAAGCCAAGGTGCGTCTCATCGTGCCCCATAGCCAGGGTCACACCATTGCCGCACAGGATGTGATACCCTATTATTATGAGATCACGTTCGAGAAAGAAGCATAACGATTTTTTATCAAAAATATCAGACAATGACACTTATAAAATCTATCTCCGGCATCCGTGGTACAATTGGCGGACAGCCTGGTGATACACTCAATCCTTTAGACATCGTAAAGTTCACCACCGCTTATGCTACCTTCATGGCGCGCAAGACTGGTCACAGCGGCAAGATTGTCGTGGGTCGCGACGGACGCATTTCCGGCGAGATGGTGAAAAATGTGGTCTGTGGCACCCTGATGGGCTGCGGCTGCGACGTTATTAACATCGGCTATGCTACGACGCCGACCACTGAGCTTGCTGTCCGCATGAGCGGTGCCGATGGAGGAATCATCATCACAGCTTCGCACAATCCCCGTCAGTGGAACGCATTGAAACTGCTCAATGGTGAAGGTGAATTCCTGACGGCTGCCGATGGAGCCGAGGTTCTCGATATCGCTGCACGCGAAGATTTCGACTATGCAGAGGTTGACCAATTGGGTCGCTATACAGAGGATTTCTCCTTCGACCAGCGCCATATCGACAGCGTACTTGAGTTAAAGCTGGCCGATCTTAAAGCCATCAAAAGTCGCAAGTTCCGCGTTTGCGTAGATACCATCAACAGTGTGGGCGGCATCATCCTTCCAAAACTTTTCGACGCCCTTGGTGTCAGTTACGAGATACTCAATAGTGCTTGCACAGGCGACTTTGCACATAATCCAGAGCCCTTAGAGAAGAATCTGCACGGCATCATGGACAAGATGCGTCAGGGCGGCTTTGATTTGGGTATTGTCGTCGACCCCGATGTCGACCGTCTGGCTTTTATCTGCGAAGACGGCACCATGTTCGGCGAGGAGTACACTTTAGTTTCTGTGGCCGACTACATACTGAGTCACTCCCCAGGCAATACCGTCTCTAATCTCAGCAGTACCCGTGCTCTGCGCGATGTCACTGAGAAGTATGGCGGTCAGTACTTTGCCGCTGCTGTGGGCGAAGTCAATGTCACCACCAAGATGAAAGAGGTGAATGCCGTCATTGGTGGAGAGGGCAATGGTGGTGTCATCTATCCCGAGAGCCACTATGGCCGCGACGCCCTCGTGGGTATCGTCCTCTTCCTGTCCAGTCTAGCACAGAAGGGCTGCACCGCCAGCGAACTCCGCAAGACCTTCCCCGATTATCAGATTGCAAAGAACCGCATCGACCTCACCCCTGAGACTGATGTCGACGCTATTCTCGTCAAGGTGAAAGAAATGTTCGCACAGGACAATAGTGCGAAAGTCAACGATATCGACGGTGTGAAGATTGATTTCGCCGACCGTTGGGTTCACCTGCGCAAGTCGAACACCGAGCCCATCATCCGCGTCTATAGCGAGGCGCCCACAATGGATATGGCCGACGAACTAGGCAAGAAACTCATGCAAGTGGTCTACGACATGCAATAATTGAAGAGCCCGCCAATTGGCGGGCTCTTTTTATTTAAAAAGGTATTGTGCGAACTCATGTAAGGATTTACGCCATACCTGCCACTCATGGTCGCCAGGATAGGAGTTGAAACGCACCTCTACCCCACCGTCGCGCATCTTCTTCACAATCTCACGCGTATACTCGATACGCGGATCCTGCTCACCGCAGCTCACGAAGAACACATCGAACTGCTTGTTAAACGTCTTCGTATCCGTCAGCATGCCCGGCACCTCTTTCTCCAGATCGAAATTCGAAGCGCCACGAATGCCGCCAAACATACCCGTTGAGAACACGCCCACGTTGGCAAATACATCAGGATCGCGCAAGCCGATATAGAACGACTGTCCACCACCCATCGAGAGGCCACACATCGCACGACTCTTGCGATCCTTCTTCACACGATAGGTCTTCTCCACAAACGGAATAACGCTCTCCAACAGTTCGCTGCGGAAGGTCTGCATACCCTGCCAGCTGTAACCGCCACCGCCGAAACCACCACTACTGCTCCGGACATTACTGTTCGAGCTCACCACAACCATCGGCACTGCCATGCCTGCGGCAATCAGGTTGTCCATGATCTGCGCCGTACGTCCCTGCTCCATCCAACCGCGATGATCCTCACCACCACCATGCTGGATATACACCACGGGATAGTCCTGCTTGCCCTCGTCGTAGCCGGCAGGCGTATACACCATCAGCGGACGCCAAGCCTTTTCCACATTCGAGTAATAATGAACGGTACGCACCTCGCCATGCTTGACAGCCTGTACCTCGAAGTCGTCCATGCCCTTTTCCGGAATCTCAATGGCGCTCGACCAACGGCTGCAGCCATAGAACGACTGACTGGCGGGATCGGCTACTGACACACCATCGATGATCAGCGAATAATAGTGGAACCCAGGCACCTGAGGTTTCGATGTCATCATCCAAGTGCCACGCTCGTCCTTAGTCATGTCGTACTTCGTACCGCCAAGGTCCACCTGCACCTGCTGCGCCTCTGGAGCACGCACGGTGAATTTCACGCTGTTGTCACTCAACAATTGCGGGCCATTCGTCAGGCTGATGTTCGTCACGGGCACTGTCGTTATCCCGTCTACCTTCATCATGCCACGTTGTCCCTGCGCTACCACTTCCGTGCAGCCAACGGCCGTCAGCACCACGGCCAGAAATAGTTTTTTAGTTCTCATAAATATAATTGATAAAGTTGGTAATTATATCAACTGACGGGCGCGGTCGAGGGCTATATTGATGTGCGAACAGATATTGTCCTCACCTAACATCGTGTCGAAGCCGGCTTTGTGGAGCACAGCCTGAACGGTAGGATTAACACCCGAGAGCACCACCTGGATACCCTCAGCCTGTGACATCAGACAGAGGTTCGTGAGGTTGTGGATACCCGTAGAGTCGACGAAGGGCACCTTACGCATACGAATGATGCGCACCTTCGGACGCTGATGACGCAAAGCACCCATAATCTCCTCGAACTTATTACCTGCACCAAAGAAATAGGGACCGTTGATCTCATAGACCTCGACACTCTCAGGGATCGTGAGGTGTTCGAGATTACCCAGTTGGAAGTCACTATCCTCTTCCTCAGGATTGATTTCATCGCTGATGACCTTGACATCTGTCGTCTCGGCCATACGACGCATAAAGAGCAGACAGGCGCAGATGAGGCCTACCTCGATGGCGATGGTAAGGTCGAAGATCACGGTGAGCAGGAAGGTGACCCAAAGCACGATGACGTCGCTCTTGGGATTCTTCAGGATGGAAACAAAACTGCGCCAACCACTCATGTTATAGCTGACGATGACGAGCACACCCGCCAGACAGGCCATCGGGATATACTGTGCCAACGGCATGAGAAACAGGAAGATGAGCAATAGCACGGCAGCATGGATGATGCCAGCCACTGGCGTACGTCCACCATTGTTGATATTGGTCATCGTACGGGCGATGGCACCTGTGGCAGGAATACCGCCAAAAATGGGGCTGGCCAGATTGGCAAAACCCTGTGCGATCAACTCTGTGTTCGAGCTATGACGGTCGCCAATGACACCATCGGCTACCGTTGCCGACAACAGCGACTCAATGGCACCAAGAATGGCGATGGTAAAGGCCGGAGCCACGAGTCCCTTGATCACATCCCACGTAAGCTCGGGCACCTGTGCCCCAGGCAATTGATTGGAGATGCTGAAACGATCGCCAATGGTCTCAACAGAGGCCACACCTGCATACTGTTTGAGCAGAAGGACACCAATGGTCATCACGATGATGGCGATGAGCGAGCCTGGCAATTTCTTCAATACACTATTGTAGCGGGCGATTTTCGGCCAGAGGGCGATAACGGCTACAGAGCCAATACCCACAGCAGCACTCCACCAGTCGATGCTAGGAAATGAACCAATATAAGCAATCCACTTCTCGATGAAATCGCTTGGTACAGAAGCCATCGTCAGTCCAAAGAGATCCTTGATCTGTGTGGTGAAGATGGTCAGGGCAATACCCGAGGTGAAGCCCACCACGATGGGATACGGGATATACTTGATGATCGTGCCCAGATGGAGCACGCCAAACATGATGAGGAAGACACCTGCCAAAAGTGTGGCGATGGTCAGACCCTCGAAACCGTACTGCTGGATGATACCATAAATAATAATGATGAAAGCACCGGTAGGACCGCCTATCTGGACCTTGGAACCACCAAAGACCGACACGATCAATCCGGCTACGATGGCAGTGATAATACCCTTCTCAGGGGTCACGCCTGAGGCAATACCGAAAGCTATCGCCAACGGCAATGCCACAATGCCGACAATAATACCGGCAAGCAAATCTGTTGTTAGCTGCTTCCGATTATAATTCTTCAACGTCGAAAACAGCTTTGGTTTGAACTCTAATGTTGTCATTTACTGTTAATTATCTTGAAATCGGCTGCAAAATTAAGAAAAAAGTTAAAAATCGCAAAAAAATTAGACTAACTTAATAAAAAATAACCTATATTTGTTGCCGAAAATCAAGTCCCCCACTTTGTGGGGGCAAAATTTGAGAGAGAAATCAATTCATATTATTAACTATTTAAAAGAAACGATTATGAAGAAAATCATGTTTGCTGTGATGGCAATGTGCGCCATCGGTTTTACCGCATGTGGTAACAAGGCTCAGGCTCCTGCTGACGTAACAGATTCAGTTGAGGCTATGGTTTACAATGCTGAAGAAGAGGCTGCTGCTTCTATCAACCAGCTGACCGAGCAGATCGAGGCTCAGGATGCCAGCAAGTTCAATGAGGTGCTCACCGCTATCCAGGAGAAGATCAAGGACATCATCGGCTCTGATCCTGCCGTGGCTAAGGAGTATGTTACCAAGATTCAGGACTTCCTGAAGGAGAATGCCGACAAGATCAAGGCTTTTGCTGGTGAGAACGAGGCTGTACAGACCGCTCTGGCTGCACTGACCGCTGCACCTGCTGAGACTGTAGTAGATGGCCTGATGCAGGCCCTCACAGGAGCCAAGGATGCTGCCGTTGACGCTGCTAACGATGCTGCCGACGCTGTTCAGGATGCAGCAAGCGATGCTGCTGACGCTGCCAAGGATAAGGCTGGTGAGGCTGTCGACGCTGCCGCCGATCAGGCAAAGAAGGCTCTGGGAATCTAATAAAGTATCTCAATGAAGAAACTATTCTTAACGATAACAGCCCTCATGACCTGCATGGTCGTGGGGGCTGCCAATATAGTAACCATCCAATACAACGGAGCAACGGCGGATGTTGATATTCCTGATGCTTTGACCGCTTATGTAACATGCTCCAGCGGTACGTCATCACATGTGCAAATAGTACAGTCAGAAAACGTTGCTGATGGTGCACCTGGCGAAATCACCTACCAACTCTCTGGCAGTAGCGATGACGGAGGATTCGAGATGAAAGGCAGTTACAAGTGTACCATCAAACTGATGGGTTTGACACTTAACAATCCCAGCGGTCCTGCCATCAATATCGATAATGGCAAGCGCATCGAACTGAATGCCAACAAAGACGGAGGCACTAACACGCTTTCTGACGGGGCAAACGGTGATTGGAAGGCTTGCGTTTATACCAAGGGTCATTTTGAGTTGAAAGGTAAAGGCGCCCTGACTATTGTTGGCAATACAGCCCATGCCATCAGTTGCAAAGAGTATATGCAGGTCAAGAACCTGACACTCAATATCACAGGCGCCAAGAAAGACGGTATCCACTGCAAGCAGTATTTCTGGATGCAGAGTGGCAAAATCAACATTTCAGGTGTCGAGGACGATGGTATTCAGGTAGAATTGGACGGCAAAACCTCCACCGGCATTCTTCCCGATCATGAAGATGCTGATGCCGACATCGATGAAGATACCGGCAACTTCTATCAGGATGACGGAACACTGTCAATCAAAGATTTTGGCAAGACAGCCATCAAGACAGATGGTCAGGTGATCATCAATGGCGGTACTCAGGACTACGACGCTAGCGCTGTGTCTGAGAACAACAATCCTGCCACTGCCATCACAGTCCTGCGTCAAGACGACACGCGTCAGAACAACACGAAGGATGAAGTGATTTACGATCTGACAGGCCGTTTGCTGAAGGATATGAGGAAAGGAAAAGTCGTTATCATCAAAAAAGATAACGAAATCAAGAAAGTGATCGTTCAATAAATAATAATCCCAGCCGGTTGGCTGGGATTACTATTTTTACCAAATCTGTGCACGTTTCTTCTTGGCGAGGAAGAGTTTGTCGCTCTTCTTGATACCAAAGGCATCGTACCACTCATTAATGTGTGGCAGGGCTGCATTCACACGAGCCTTGGCAGGTGAGTGTACATCGACGGTAATCAGATACTCCAGATACTCAGGACGGAAGTTTCCAGCCCATACACGCGCCCAGCTCAGGAAGAAGCGCTGCTCAGGTGTGAAGCCCTCGATCTTGCCGGCAGGCTTCTCCTTCAGGACATTCTGCAAAGCACGATAGGCAATATTCAGACCACCGTTGTCGCCGATGTTCTCGCCCAGTGTCTGCTGGCCATTGATCTTCTTGCCAGGTACAATCTCGATGGTGCTGAAATAGTCAGCCAACGCCTTCGTACGTGCATTGTAGTTGGCTTTATCCTGATCCGTCCACCAGTTGCGCTGGTTACCAGTCTTGTCGAACTGCGAACCCTGATCGTCGAAGCCGTGGCTCATCTCATGACCAATCACACCGCCGATGGCACCATAGTTCACAGCATCGTCGGCATTGGGATCGAAGAACGGCGGCTGCAGGATAGCGGCAGGGAAGCAGATCTCGTTGGTCGTGGGGTTATAATAGGCATTCACCGTCTGCGGTGTCATGTGCCACTCCGTCACGTCAACGGGCTTATTCACTTTACGATTCAGCACATCGAGCATTTTCCACTCGGAGATATTTGCCAGGTTCTCATAGAGCGACAGGCTCTCGTCGACCTTCAGACCACTATAGTCCTTCCACTTGTCGGGATAGCCGATCTTCACAATAAAGTTCTCGAGCTTGTCCTTCGCCTTGGCCTTGGTCTCACTACTCATCCAAGTAGCCTCGTCGATACGCTGGCCAAGCGC
>Ga0310690_10013132_pt1 | contig 10102 bp, 13 predicted proteins | sample AusTroGonzalo_MG_2_FD_207661 | JGI IMG/M metagenome (GOLD analysis project Ga0310690, IMG submission 207661) | Bovine rumen microbial communities from tropical cattle in Woodstock, Queensland, Australia - Gonzalo_04 (v2) (version 2) | ecosystem: Host-associated > Mammals > Digestive system >...
AAATGCTTGTATAACTTATCACGGGCTTCTTCTTCATCATAGGCTTCAATAAGATAGTATTCATCTCTACCTACGGATTCATCATCAAATACTTCGGCACCAACGCCAATAAAATAATGCTTTCTCATAATGCTATATACTCCTTACCAAAGCAATTTAACATATTCTTTCGGAATATCGCCTTCATAAATGAAATAGGGATTTTCCGGATTATACTGATGGTCAAAATCAAATTCTACTTTATCATCATTCCACCAACTATACCGCCAATCACGTAATCTATAATTATCAGGGATAGTTACCTCAAATAGATGCCCTCTATCTGTATATAAAGGCTTTGCTGATAGATACACACTATAGTCATCGTCAGCAGTTATACCGTTTTCAAGAACATAGTCCCTAACACGATCATCGCGTACCCAATGATATAGCGTTTTAATATTATCTGTATCATAATAACCAAAACTATCTAACGGAAACATATCTCCGGCTTTTATATAGTTACTTGGATACTTAGTGAACTTACGCATATATTAAACCGGTATCCAAATTCTGTACGCGTCACAGATATCAAAGAGTTCGTCAAGACAATAATTCATCTCATCTTCGAAATCTTCGTCATATATGTCCCAAAGCTCTGATTCATCTAACAAACTTTCCATATCGTACTCTGCGTCCGGTACATGCGCCTGTATCCAAGAACATACTTCGACGAACTTGTTACAAACTTCAGCATAGTCATCTTCTTGGATAGCGTTCCTAAATTCCTCAGCGAGTGTATTGGGAATAGTGTATTGCCACTTCATAAAGATAGTTCTCCTTATTAGTATTTGTTATATATAAATATAAGGTTAAACATTAGAAAACCCTCGAAGAAAATTTCTCCGAGGGCTTCTACAAGGACACAAGATTACAAAAACTCAGGAGTCAATCACTTTGACAACTTCGTTATATGTATCATAATCAACTTTGTTATAGATCAGGCGTAAGATATTGTCGCGCTTTGCCATAATGCTATCGCGCCCGGACGGAGTATTACACTTTTCTATAACATCTAAAGATTTCGCCAACTCACTGACATTAGACACTTCCGCCGGAATATTATTGACATCAAACTTCCGGCTCCGGATATGTGATCTCTTTTTCTTACTTCCGGGATTTTCTGCAATCCACGCTTCGTGGGCTTTATTAAATTCTTCTGCACCGATAGCATAATCGATACCAAAATAATCACAAATTTTAACAGATGTCGGTGTAGATGGTAATTGCATACCTGTAAAATAGTGAGACAGCGTAGCCTGATCTGTGTTCAACGCCGCACCCATTTCTCTGAGGGTGACACCTTTCTCCCTACGTAGATCATTCCAAAATGTATCTTTATCTGTAGTATTTCTCATAAAACTCAACCTCCTGTTATAATTGATTGTTTCTTAGGAACTTTTGCTTCCTGAGTATTATAACGATTATGGTTTTAGTTTATTTTATGTTGTATTATGTAGTTAATTGCTATATAATTATAATAACTAATATTAAGGAGAAAAATAATATGACAAGACCCAAGAAACCCGGAAAATATAAGTACCTCAATGTAGCTATGCCGGAAGAATTACTAGTTAGATTAGATGATTACTCTAATGCTACAAGAATACCAAAAACGGCAATTACTGAAATGGCGTTAAAGGAATTTCTCGATAAAAGACAGGAAAAATAAGATGATACCTAAATATAAAGACAAAATTTGTGAACTGTGCGGTAAAATATTCACCCCGCAAGGTGGTGTAGCTAAATACTGTAAATCTCCGATAGAAAAGACCTGTATTGTATGTGGAAATACATTTACTACTGTATGTCACCCGAAATCATCTGAAGTCTGCGATAACCCAGAGTGTAAAAAGAAATCGGGATTTGTAGCCGCAAGTAAATCAATACACCGCATATGTAGAATATGTGGTGAACCGTTTGACGCACATTCAAGTAGACAGTTAGATTGCGGAAAAGAAATAACTAAAATATGTAAAATTTGTGGTAACACATATAAATCAAAATGTGGACTTAGATGGCAAGAACATACTTGCGATAACCCAAAATGTAAAGCGGAGTATACGCATAAAGGTCAGCAATCACATTATTTATCTACAACTAAAAAGTGTATATGGTGTGGAAAAGAGTTTCACCCTATAAATAATAAGCAATTACTATGTGGTAAACCACATATTGTTATCTGTAAGATTTGTGGAAAACAATTTGAAGTTGACGCTACATATACTCCGGATACCGCACCAAAATATTGCTCAGATGAGTGTCGAATGACAATGTTCAAATCAAGACCTAATACAAGCACCCCGGAAAGCATTGAAAAGATGAAGCAAACTAAACGGGAAAGATACGGAGATAACTACGGTGCTATAATCGCAGAAAAGGCGCGAAAGACTTATCAGAAGCGCACCGGATATTCACATCAAATATATAATATAGAAACACATTATAAACGAGCAAAAACGCGTAATCACATAGCGTCTAAGGACGGAAAATCCTTTGACAGTTATTATGAATGTCAAGTATACGATTTTGTGTTCGACATACCGGAGATCAATATAGATACACAAATTCCCATAAAATATGTGTATCAAAATACAAATCATCAAACTTGGGTAGATTTTAGAATTAACAACATTTTATTTGAAGTTAAGGGTTCACATCTATTACTCGGAGTATATAGTTATACCGGTATACCAATAGAGATCAAATTAGGTGTATACGAAAATAATAATGTAGTTGTAATTACAAATAACAATAAAGATACAAGAGATAAAATAAACAAATACAAAAATTTAATTGGAATAGATATAAACTTATTCGATGATAAACTTCCGTTGCAGGATAGAACAAAAATATGGGCAAAGATACAACAAGCCATCAAACTAAAAATCAAATTTATTGACGCAACAACATTAGCAGAACTCCAATAATAAAACACCCCTGAAATCTCAGGGGTGTCTTTATATATCGAAGTGAAATTTAGTTTATTTTAAGGTTGCCAACAGTGGTCGGGTGTCAGCAACCGATAATTCAATCAATTATCAGAATGTGCCAAGGATCTTACCGGATACGATTGTGGCCGGGTTGACAATTCGTGTGCCATAACAGGTCGCAACTCCCTGCTGAACGGAAGCATTTGCAAGTCCGATAGCGTCTGTGTTAACCATAGGCATGTACTCACCATAGAGTGCAGAGTTACGTCTGATGTCGTTGCTCTTGCACAGCATTACCCAAGTATTTGTATCGTAGTTAGGATCAACGATGATCTCGTCGAACTGACCCAACTTACCAAGCTTGTAAGGTCCTACTGTCTCATCAACAGAATCAGCAACGAAGCCCTCGATCATCTGAAGGTACTCAGCAACGGTTGTACCAACGATAAGTCTGTTAGGTCTTGAAAGTCTTGTCTGCTGATAGATAGAAGCGGCGGCCTGACCTAACTTCAACTTGAACATGTTGAGGTAGTCAGAAGGAACAACAGCACCGGAAAGAACAGGAGCGGCGTCCCAATTGAACTGAGGCTTATATGTAGCAACGTCAGCAACCTGCTTGAAGCAAGCGGAGTTGATCTCTGCTGTCATTTCAGAGAAAGCGGCTTCCTTAGCCATCTCACCGATATTTGAACCCCACTCTGTCTGAGCGGCAAATGCAGAATAGATAGACCAATAGCAAGCAAGCTCATGTGCTTCTGCGATCATGTTGATCTCATCGAGTTGGAGGTAAACCTTACCCATCTTAGCGCCATATGTGCCATTCTGGGGACCTACTGTCTCGTTGTCATACTCATAAGTAGCAACAGCGTTAGCTGTAAGTGTAGAACCTGTGTCACTGATAAGACCGGAAGCGTAGTCGATTGTTACGCCGGAAAGTGTAGAACCGTCAGCACCAACGAAACCGCCCATGCTGTCATCAACATACTTTGTGTCGTTGATGATAACTGTTACAGAACCGGGGAGGATAGGTGTATAAGCGAAATAGCCTTGCTTATCCGTAACAGCAACAGTCTCATTCTTAACAACTCTACCTGCGAAGTTAGGATCAACACCCTGACGATTTACGAAGGGGCTGTTGATGATATCACCGGCTTTTGTCTCGCCCTTTGTATTCTCAGCGATTACCTTGAAGTAAGGAATCATCTGCTGACGAGACTTCATAGCAACGGAACCGAAAACATCGAGAACGAGCAACTTCTGAACGAACAGAGGGAGAAGTTCGATGAAATCAGGACGAGCCATGATGTTATTTGTATTTGTAGCCGCCATAACGGACTGCATCTTACGAGTATTAGCCATCAACTGATTAGCGAAAATTCTCTGCTCAGGTGTAAGCTTAACGGAAGAAGCGGAAATACCGGAAGGTCTGCGAGCCATTCTTGACTTAGCGGAAGCGGTAATAGAAGTACCTGCGTTAATGCTACGCGGTGCAGAATAACCTACGCTACGAGCGGGAGCGGGTCTGCGAGCGGGCATACGGCTAGAAGCGGTAACGCGTGTAGAGGGTGTAACTCTACGTGTTGTCTTTTTAATAGCCATAGTGTTAAATCTCCTATGTTAATAAAGTATTTTATAGTGTTGCCAAAGTGTCATCGTCCAAACCGTCAACCAAGCCTACAGGACTTCCTATGAAGTCATCTTCCGTGATGGCGTAAGCCGGCATAGCGGAAATATTGGCTGTGTTAGTAGCTCCTTGAATAAGGTCTTTCAATTCGCTTACCGATGTGGACGCCGTAATAGGCAACCCGGATACAGAAGTTCCAAGAGCGATTGCATAAATATCAGCATATGCTTGCTGATATTCAAACAACATTTCTTCGCAAGCTGTGATTCTTGATTCAAGATCAGAAATCGTAGCGCCGGAAGAAGATAACTGAGATTTAAGCGACTTCACTTCGTCATCACGGTTTGATGCTTCCTTCTGTGCGGTCTTACTTGCAACAACGGTTTTGTTAAGTTTTTCCTGCAAAGAAGAAATCGTGGCGTCCTTATCTCTGATATCCGCCGAAGAACTTTCTATCTTCTGTTTATATATAAGGTTATTTTTATTTACCTTGTCTAATTCCGTAGATATTTCGGAATTTTTGTTCCTGAGTACGGCTTTGCTTGCCTTGATCTTTTCGACTTTATGCTCAACATCAGCCAACTTATTAGTGAGTTCATTATTAGAAGCGGTGACTTTCTGTAACCTATCTGACATCAACTTATTCTGACTAGCGGTAATTCTTTCCAAACTCTTAATCTTGCGATCATAAGAAGCCTTGACCTGTCTAAGTTCCGCCTTAGTAGAAGCCAAAGTTGCTTCTAATGCCTGATTCTTCTCACATTCCTCAATATACATATCAGTCATACAGCGAAGTTTCTTTGCTGTGATTTCTTCTAACTCATTAACGTTATCTTCGTCAGCAATATCTTCTTCGTCTTGAACGCCGATGTCCTGTTTCCTTGCTTCGAGTTTCTTATACTCAGCCGAATGAGGATTAAGGTTTGCCTGAATTTCGTCAATGGCAGTAGAAGATGTGATGTATTCCAAGTTAGTATCAATAGCCGCCTTAATCTTCTTATACTTAGGGTCAGAAGAAGCCGCAATTTCAAGGAACTCCGGTACAGCGTCATTGTACGCAGGGAACGCTACAAGGTCAAAACCCCGGAAAATAAAGGTATCGGGGTCAACATTACCTTCTGCGTCTACATCACCGGCACCGCGGATTGAGATACCAAACTGTACTCCGGCGTCAATAAACGACTTAACAACTCTACCAACAGGGGTATCAATAAGATCAAATGTACCGAAAATCTCGTCATTCTCTTTGATTTCCATAGAGGTCATTACGATACAACCATCTTTGAAATCCTGACAATTCGGATCTTCCGGGTGTCCAAGGAAACCGATATAGTATCTATGTTCCATAGCGTCTTTGTATTCATCGGAATCAATAAGATTCTCAAACAGTTCCCTGTCGAGTTTCATATCATTGTTGTTGAATACTGCGGCGTCACAGCACTTGCCGGTAAATGTACCTAAAACGGCTTTGTTCCCTTCAACCTTAACTGTCTCAGCCTTTATTGTCTTTGTAGCCATTCTATCGCCTCCAAATATTTTAATTACATATAGTAATCATCATCGTCATCATTATAATGCTTTTCTTCTTCTCTACGAACATTATTCTCAATAATATCATCTAACCAACGCCCACCGATAGCGAATCTTGCGGTGATTATATTACTAAGATTAGTAATGTTATTAAGCGGAATACTTACGATATTAAGGTCATCGGGGTATCTGTTGTTACCGGTAAGATTGTAGATTTCATTCATTGTTGCGCCTTTTGTCAGGTAAACTACTTTCTCCTTCAATTCGCAACCATGATCGTTTAACCAATCTACAAGAAACTCTAAATCATCACCGTCAATATCAAAGCCCTCAAATGATAATGCACTACCCAAAGCTTCAAGTTCTTCCTGAGTAGTACATTCAATAATGTCAAATGCAAAGAAATTTGTATCACATTTGATCGTCTTAGAGCTTACAATAGCCTCGGAGTCATCATTATACAGAGATTCGAGAACTTCCGGCGGGTAGTAAGAAGCCAATTCATTTAATACTTGCTCTAATTCTCTTACAGAAAGAGTATCAGTGTAATCCCACTGCGGGTCAGTCAACTCTACGCCGTCATTAACATCTACAATAGAATAGATTGCATAGTATTCTCTACCCTCATCTTCGGATTTGTTGACACAAACCGCAAGGGCAACTGTGTCACCGTCCGGTGTTTCATAAGACGTTAGGTTGTAGTATCCTGAGTTATCAGTAATACTAAACGAAGCATTTTCGAGATCATAAGCAATCTCATTGGCTATTGCCGTATATTTTCCCATTAGAAGTAAATCTCCTTTTATACGCTTATTATTTCATATAAAAGGTTAAATAAGAAATAAAGGTCAGCTATGAAGAACTGACCTTATAATATAATCCGAATTATTTTATAACTCTGCGTTTAAGATTTCATTGACATCATCTTCGGAGATTACCGCTCCTGTATCTTATCTTCCAATAAGGAAATCGCAAAATCTTTTATCTTTTCACGCCAATCAGGTTCCCAATAATCAATCTTGTATGAAGTGAACTACCACTCACCTAAAGGTAAGTGGCTTCTAAGAGCCTTACGGCTCTATTTAAGAAGTTTGATGTTTAAGTTTCCACCTGAAAATGTCAGGCAATCCTTATTCTTACGGGTGTGTCCACTTCACCCCTACCGTATAGGATACTCATATCCACAACGCTACTTTTACACATGATGTTTAACGCTCCGTTAACGTCGGCATTAAACAGTTTGCCATCAGATGTTTTGTAAAGACCACGGTAAACTCTGCTACCACTGAAAGCATATTCTTTGGGATTGTCATTATTATAGACAGGAATGATATCTTTATCCCAAAAACTTGCTTTTGAAGTGTAAGACTCTTCCTGCTCTACATAGACAATATCATTAAGTTCACACAGATAAGATAACTTATCACGCAAATGACCGTATGGAATATTTACAAAGTTCTGATTATTCTGCTTGCCGATATGGCTACTTCTCTGAAAGGTTACATTATAACCTGTTATGAGAGTTCCTATATCATTTGCTATACAGTAATCTATGATAATACGAGCTGTCTTATTCATATAATCATTAACTTTGTTATTACGGTCACGGGCTATCGCTTTTTGACGATTAGTGGTCTTTTTACCGTAATGCTGTTTATCCTTAATAGACTGTAAACGGGCATTTTCCTTATTGAACCATTGGTTTATAGATTTAAGTCTCTTTCCGTCTATGATGAAAGATTTACCTGTGTTTGATACCGCTGTAACGAGATTATTTATACCTAAATCTAAAGCCAGTGCATTTGATGTATTTAGATTTCTTTGAATACAGTCAGCTTCGTAAATATACTGTATTTCAAAGAACCGGGCATTTGCTTTTGGTATAATGCGTATCTCTTTAACTTTTTTGTCAAGTAACACAGGCGGTATTGTAATTTCTACAGGTTTATGTGTTTTCTTAAAACTGTTAGAAAACGGAAGTATGAGCTTATTGCCATTAAGTCTTACAAAACCAATGACAAGCGTAGTATATCCATCTTTCGGAAGATAATGCGGTAACTTACAGTCTTTGAAAGCATACCTACCTTGCTTTGCAAGGTTTAGTAAACCAAAGAATGATTTAAAGCTACCATCTACCTCTTTAAGAATCTGCTGTGACATGTTTGAGTTTAATACCTTGTAGTTATTACTATTCTTTAGAAGTGTATAGTTCTTCTCGTATTTAAGGAATTTACCTTCCGTAAAATAGTATTGCCTGACATTGTATATAGCTTCGTTTGTAAGGTTTTTAGCTACATGACACAACTCTCTAAGAGACTTGTAATCTTCCTTAGACAGATGCTTAACTTGTTGTTTTATCGTTAGATACATACAGTTTACTCCTTTCGTTAGACTCGGATTACTCCTGTATGCATATTATATCATATATTTTACTGAAATACTATGTTTTTAGTAAAATATTAGTTTGAGTGGGCTTGCATCCCATCACTCAAGAGTAATGGGTTTTACACCCACATTTTATAAACTCAGACCAAACTCTGAACTACTTCGGTTTCTTCTGCGTTACCACAAGTAAATGTAATATCATACCAAGGGCGATCATAGAGTTCATCAAGCTCACCGGTGTTGAACATCTCATGGGTGATTGCTACTGCCTCATATTCGTCAGCGGCTTCGATCTCAAAATTTTCTACGTTAGTTGTCGTCATTGTTACTGTGTACTTCATATTATTTTTATTCTCCTTTAATTATTCTTCATCGTCATCTTTTATTTCGATAGTCCAGTCCCAAACAACACACTCAGCCTGAGATTTAGACAATCCAAATTCTTCTGCTACATCCTCAACAGCCTGATCGTAGTCAGCCGTGTAGAAGGTGTCATCTAAGTATTCATAAATTTCTTTTATGTCCTTAGCACTAAGTTTAACTTCACCGAAAATGTCATCATCAGTTGCGGTTTCTACGGGATCAAGAACAGTAATCTTATCTTTATCTACTACGTAGGTCTTTGTCAAACTTGTCTGTCTCTGTGTCTTATTTCCCTTAAACGGCTTATAAGCACTAACCTTGTTTAAGACATATGTACCATCTTCATCACCGATATCGAGAAGTTTTATCCAATACAGATCATTTTTATAGCCATTCTTGTAATAAGCCTTTTCGGAAATTCTCACCTTAATCCACATATCAGTATCAAGATATTTATTCAATAAATCAGTCTTACTACTTTTGGACGCGTTTACTTTTGTTGAAGGGTATTTAGTAAACTGTCTCATAGATCATTTACCGAGTAGCGTATCTGCTACGTCCTTTCCTAAAAGTTTGCTTGTAAGTCTAACCATACCACCGACAGCAAGAGTTTTAAGAGCTTCACTGATGATACCGCCCTCTACTACCTCTTCCTCATCGGTAATCTCCGTATACTCAACATCATCAAGTTCTTCGAAAGTAGTTTCTGTGATCTCGTTGACTTCCTCTACGACTTCCGGCTCAACTTCTACTTCTTCTGCGTCGTTCTTATTGATGGTATAGGTAGAATCACCAATCGTAACTGTAATAGAAGTGTCATCTTCGTTTACGATAATGTCCTTGTCGGACAATTCATCAATCTGTTGCAGGAAATCAAGTAATGACGCTGATGTAAATAAAATTTCACTATCCATTGTTTATGTCATCTCCTTATCAGCCGGCATACATCGTTGCTGTACGCATAGCCTTATTAAAATTACTTTCTGTCTTGAAACGAACACCATGATGAATTATGTCATACAGGCAATAGCCATCACCGATGTCAACTTCTTCTATGTACCAAGCACCGTCGCCGGATCTCCAAATGATATCAGACGCCTCTACTGTAGTACCTCTAACATATTTTCGTGGGAAGATTGTAAAACTTCTCATTAAGACTATTCTCCTAAAAATAATAAATAACTTATCTTAATAAAAGGTTAGTTACCGATTATGTCGTTTATATCTT
>Ga0310690_10013133_pt1 | contig 10101 bp, 10 predicted proteins | sample AusTroGonzalo_MG_2_FD_207661 | JGI IMG/M metagenome (GOLD analysis project Ga0310690, IMG submission 207661) | Bovine rumen microbial communities from tropical cattle in Woodstock, Queensland, Australia - Gonzalo_04 (v2) (version 2) | ecosystem: Host-associated > Mammals > Digestive system >...
CAAGCCCAAGAACTGCGGTGTAATAGTACGTACCGTAGCAGAGGGCAAGCGCGTGGCCGAGCTGGACAACGAGTTGTCAATCCTTTACCAGCGCTGGGAGGACTGCCTTACCAGGGCAATGAAGGTTGAGAAGGCCCCCGAACTGATATTCGAGGAGACCAGCCGCACCATAGCCATCCTGCGCGACATGCTGAACTCATCATACGAGTCGATTCATGTCAACGACGAGAAGACTTACACGGAGATACGTGATTACATATCACTGATTGACCCCGAGAAGACCAAGATCGTCAAACTCTACAAGGGAGAGTTGCCCATATTCGACAACTTTGCCATAACCAAACAGATAAAGTCATCATTCGGGCGTATCGTATCATACAAGAGCGGCGCATACCTTGTAATTGAACATACCGAGGCTCTTCATGTGGTGGATGTCAACAGCGGACACCGCGTAAAGGCAGGCACACAGGAGGAAAACGCGCTTGAAGTGAACCTTGGTGCGGCCGATGAACTGGCACGCCAGCTGCGTCTGCGCGATATGGGCGGTATAATAGTAGTGGATTTCATTGACATGGCCTTGGCCGAAGACCGTCAGAAACTCTACGAGCGCATGTGTCAGAATATGGAACGTGACCGTGCCAAGCACAACATACTGCCGCTGAGCAAATTCGGTCTGATGCAGATTACGCGCCAGAGAGTACGCCCGGTAATGGATGTCCCCGTAGATGAGACCTGCCCCACCTGTTTCGGCACAGGCACAATCAGGCCTTCGATACTCTTTACAGACCAGCTTGAAAACAAGATAAGCTGCCTGAGGAACCAGATGAAGACAACCCACTTCACGCTGTTTGTCCATCCTTATGTATATGCTTACCTGACAAGAGGCCTGTTCTCACTGAAACTGAAATGGCAGCTGCGTTACGGTTTCGGCATTAACCTGCTCCCCGACCAGAATCTCCCCTTCCTTTCATACAGGTTCATCGACCTTAAGGGCAATGAGATTGACATGAAAGAGGAGCACGAAATACTGTAATTTCCTTTTTTATCATTTTTTCTTTACTGACGCATTAACACTTTCGGGGTTGATGCGTCTTTATGTCGGAAACGGTCAAGAAAACAGATGACACCAGAAGTCCTGACGGAAACATATAAGTCTTTGAGCGACGGGCTCTACAGGGTGGCGTATTATATTCTGGAATCTCAGACCGATGCCGAAGACGCCGTGCAGGATCTTTTCATAAAGCTCTGGAACAGCCGCGACCAGCTTGACACAGTGCTTAACCTGAAAGCCTACTGCACGACACTGATGAAGAACCTCTGCATAGACAAGCTGCGCAAAGAGCAGAGAGTTCAAAGCATGGAACCCGGACCCGACGTAGCCGAATCAAGACTTGTGGATGAGGACTACGACGCCCGCGAGAAACTTGAAAGGGTACTGGCCGCAATAGAACGGCTGCCCGCCCGCCAACGTGACGTGATGAAGATGTATGTTCTGGAGGAGATGTCATATGACGAGATTGAAGAGAAAACAGGAATGTCAAACCTGACTTTGAGGGTACTGCTCAGCAACGCCCGAAAGTCATTAAGGAGCCAGATATGAAACGATTGGAAGATATTGAGAATCTGAGTATCAGCGAGTTGGACAAGATAGCGTCCGACGAGAGCATAATGGTACCTGCCAGACTCAAGCACGACATAGCCGTAACGGCACGTGCACTGGAGATGGCATCCAAGGAAGAGGAGGAGACAATGGATACCCGCGCAAAGAGCAAGAGGTACCGCAATATCCTGAGGATGATCTCCTACCCCGCAGCAGCAATTGCGATCATAACCATAGGAATGCGCCTGTCATTCCAGGATTCAATCCCCACTCCGAAGGATACGTTTGACGATCCGATGATGGCTTACGTACAGATGGAGCAGGTATTCGGATTCATTTCAGAGAAGATGAACACCGGTATGGACATTGCCGATGCAGCCGAACCGGTAATTGATAAAACGATAAACGTACTAAGATGAAAAAAATAGCAGCATTTGTGGCAGCAATGTTTCTGCTCACCGCCGGTGCCTGGGCTCAGGACGGCAAGGGAATCTACAACAAGTACTCCGACAACGAGGAAGTGAGTGCAGTGTATATATCGTCATCCATGTTCAAACTCATGGGCAACAAGATGCCCAACATGGACCTAGGCGAAGGCAGTTCAATGAATCTGGGATCGATTATCAAAAACCTGAATTCAATGTATCTGTTGGACTGTGAAGACCCCGACCTGTGCAAGGAAATCAAATCAGACGTCAGCAAATTCATCACCAAGTATGACTTTGAGCTGCTGATGGAGATCAAGGACAAGGGCGAAGTGGTCAGGATATACACCACCGGAAATGAAAAGACCGTAACCCAGTTCATCATGACGGCATCAGAGTATGATGCGTTCACGTTCATCTGCTTAGACGGCACAATGAGCCGCGCCGACTTGGAGAAGGCGATAGCGAAAGCAACGCAGAATATGGAATAATCAGCGAAGAAGGAGGGTCATACCCACAGAGAGGGGATTCTCATCAGACAGATGATTACGTTTGGCAAGAGGATTCATCTTAACCCCGAACTGCTGGGAGATTGACCAAAGGCTGTCACCCTTCTTTACGACATAGGTCCTGTGCTCTTTATCGGCACGGGACTTTTTTCTTTCAAGATAAATGAGAGTTCCCACCGGCGGTACGAACTTTCGGTCCGCCTCATTGAACCGGCGCAACAGACTGAGCTGCATACCGTATTCACGGGCTATGTCCTTGAGGGTCTCGCCTTCACGCAGACGTACGCAACGCTGACCGTTGACAATCAGAGGCTGATGCGGAATCTGTCCGGGCTTAAGACGTACACCGTTCTTGGAATCATAGCGATCCAGCCCGTAGCGTTCGATAAGTTCGATGAGCTTATCGGCATACGTGGGGCTCGTGGCATAACCGGCCGCCTTAAGTCCCCTGGCCCATCCCTTGTAATCGGTACTGCCCAACTTGAAAAGTGACTGGTAGCGCGCTCCGTTTACAAGAAAGAGCGAATGGTCACGGAAAGAATCATCGGCATCACGGTAACAGCGAAAACACTCCTGACGCGCATCGTCATCATGATACATCTTACGGCCGGTCCAGTCATTATGGCACTTTATGCCGAAATGGTTGTTGCACTTGGTCGCCAGAGTGCTGCGCCCCGCATCGGACTCAAGAAGTCCCTGGGCAAGCGTGATACTGGCCGGGATTCCGTATTTTTTCATCTGCTCGACAGCCATACCGCTGTAACGGGCGATATAATCGGAGTAGGCATCCTTGGCCGCAGAATGAGCGGGTAACGCCTGTTGTGAGACAGAGCAGGATGCCAGCATAAGCGGAAGCACGACAGCAGCGAGACGAAGTATTTTCATTACGTGACGTATGGTTACGCGAAGTTAGTGAAATATGCCGAAAAACGAGTAACTTAGCACCCGGATAATTGACCTAAAGCATATGAAGAGATTCAGCCGTACATTAGAGTGGAATGTTTTGAATCAGGACGAACTGGCAGGCGATGACCTGATGCTGGTAAACGCGGCAAAGGAAGCCACCGCCGGAAGCTGGTCACCGTATTCCGGATTCAAGGTCGGAGCCGCACTGCTGCTTGACGACGGCACCGTGGTGACAGGCAGCAATCAGGAGAATGCAGCCTATCCTTCAGGATTATGCGCCGAGAGGACAGCTCTGTTTGCGGCAGGTCACGCCCACCCCGGCAAAGCCGTCACAGCCCTTGCCATTGCGGCACGCAACGGGAACGGTTATACGGCTCAGCCAATCACTCCGTGCGGCGCTTGCCGTCAGGTCCTGGCCGAGACCCAGCAACGCGGCGGAAAACCGATAAGATTCATTCTGTACGGTACTGAAGGCACTATGGTGATTGAAGGCGGAACGGACGCCATCCTGCCCTTCTGTTTCGGCGCCGACTCAATGAAATAAGTTTATGATTTTTTAATGTGTCACTGTGTCACCGCAAACTGCCGTGGCACAATGTTTGTTGCATACAAGGTGTTACTGAAAGGAAGATTGAAATGAGTAAAAGAAACAAACATAAAATGTCAGAAAATTTCCAATCCGAGAAGGAAGAAGAAAAAGAGATTCTGAACGGCGCCGAGCAGGAGCAGGAAGCACCCCAGGAGCCTCAAGAGCCCGAGGAAGAGACCATTGAAGCCAAGCTCGCCAAGAGCGAGGCTGAGATTGAAGACCTCAAGGACCGTCTGCTGCGCCAGATGGCCGAATTCGACAACTACCGCAAGCGCACCATGAAGGAGAAAGCCGATATCATTCTGAACGGCAGCGCAGGCGTGGTTACCGACATACTTCCTGTCATCGACGACTTAGAGAGAGCAATTGCAAACTCTGCAAAATCTGAGGATTACAGTGCGCTCAAGGAGGGCGTGGAGCTGATATACAACAAACTGATGCATATCCTGGAGCAGAAAGGACTCCAGAAGATAAGTCCCAAGAACGAGCCTTTCAATACTGATTTCCACGAGGCGATAGCCATGATTCCGGCACCCGACGAGGCATCGAAGGGCCTGGTTCTGGACTGCGCTATTGACGGATACAAACTTAACGACAAAGTACTGCGCCATGCAAAAGTGGCCGTAGGAGAATAACGATATGGCAAAGAGAGACTACTACGAGGTGCTTGAGGTCCCCAAGACCGCAACTGCCGATGAGATAAAGAAAGCTTACCGCAAGAAAGCTATCCAGTACCACCCTGACAAGAACCCCGGCGACAAAGAGGCCGAGGAGAAATTCAAGGAGGCTGCCGAGGCGTACAGCGTATTGAGCGATCCCGATAAGAGAGCCAAATACGACCAGTTCGGATTTGACGGCCTGAACGGTGCAGGCGGATTCGGCGGTGGCGGCGGTTTCGGCGGTGCCGGAATGTCAATGGACGACATCTTCTCAATGTTCGGCGACATATTCGGAGGCGGCGGATTCGGCAGTTTCGGCGGATTCGGCGGCAGCCGTACACGTCAGCGCGGAGAGCGTAAGTCACGCGGCGCGGACCTGAGAGTGAAGGTAGCACTCACGCTTGAGGAAATCAACACCGGCGTAACCAAGAAATTCAAGCTCAAGAAACTGGTTCCGTGCCAACACTGCAAGGGAACCGGCGCCAAGGACGGATCGGCCGCCGAGACATGCCCTGACTGCCACGGATCAGGCGTAGTGATGCGCACGCAGCAGAGTTTCTTCGGCATGGTTCAGACTCAGACCGTATGCCCCCGTTGCGGAGGTGAAGGCAAGATCATCAAGGACCGTTGCCCGCACTGCAGCGGTGACGGCGTAGTATATGGCGAGGAGATCGTGGAGATCAACATACCGGCCGGCGTTGCCGAGGGTATGCAGCTCTCCGTCGAGGGCAAGGGAAATGCCGGCAAGCACAACGGCTACAACGGCAACCTGCTTGTCCAGATTGAGGAGATCCCCCACAAGGATCTGGTACGCGACGAAAACGACCTGGTATACAACCTGTTGCTGACAGTACCGCAGGCCGCATTAGGCGGAGCCATTGAGATACCCACGTTGGACGGTGCGGTAAAGCTCAAGATTGAGCCCGGCACACAACCCGGCAAGATGCTGCGTCTGCGCGGCAAAGGCCTGCCCGAGGTCAATTCAACCCGTCGCGGCGACATGATCGTAAATGTAAGCGTATATATACCGGAGACGCTCTCCAAGGAGGAGAAACAGGCAATGGAGAAGTTCCAGACATCGGACCATTTCCAGCCCACCCCCTCCGTAAAGGAGAAGCTTTTCCGCAAGTTCCGAAGTTATTTCGACTGATAAACCGATAGACTGATGACATATCAGGAAGCTGTAGAGTATCTCTACACACAGACACCCCTTTTCCAAAACGTAGGCCAGGAGGCATATAAAGAAGGCCTGTACAACACGGTGACGATTGACCGCCACTTAGGATGCCCCCACAAACTGTTCAAGACCATACACATAGCCGGCACCAACGGCAAGGGTAGCGTATCGCATACATTAGCCGCCATCCTGCAGGCTTCAGGTCTGAAAACCGGATTATACACATCACCCCATCTGACCGATTTCCGCGAGCGCATAAGAGTGAACGGAAAACCGGTGAGCCCCCAGTTCGTTGTAAATTTCATTGAAAAGAACCGCGAATTCCTGGAGCCTCTGCATCCCTCATTCTTTGAGGTTACCACCGCAATGGCTTTCAGCTGGTTTGCCGATCAGGAGGTCGATATAGCCGTAATAGAAACAGGCCTGGGCGGCCGCATGGACTGCACCAACATCATCAAGCCTGTCCTGTCCGTCATTACCAACATCGGCTTTGACCACATGAAATTCTTGGGACAGACAATGCAGCAGATTGCATTCGAGAAGGCCGGCATAATCAAGAAAAATGTTCCGGTGATAATCGGAGAGCATGACGACACCACCCGCATTGTGTTTGAGCGCAAGGCCGAAGAGGTTGGGACAAAGGTGATTTTCGCACAGGATAATTGTAAGATTATTTCGCATAAATACATAAATCCGTCAAAGGTCGTTTACGAGACCGCGGCACTGCCCGCACTCGAAAGCGGACTGGCCGGAATGTGCCAGGAGAAGAATGCCAATACCATCCTGACAGCCGTTGACGAGCTCAAGCGTCATAAGTTCAGCATAACCGAAGCATCCGTCAGGAAGGGATTCAAGGACGTATGCCGTATGACAGGACTGCGCGGCCGCTGGCAGAGAGTCGGAAAGAAACCTGACATAATCTGTGACACCGGTCACAACAGCCACGGACTCAAGTACATCGCACAGCATTTAGAGGAACTCTCCTCAAAACCCGGATTCGGTCAGCTGCGCATCGTGATGGGAATGGTCAATGACAAGGACGTGACAGACGTTCTGGCTCTCATGCCCAGAAATGCACGTTACTATTTTACCCAGGCATCGGTCCAGAGGGCACTCGACGCCGGCACCCTGAAAGAGATGGCAAAGCAGGCCGGACTGACAGGCAGCGTCTATCGTACGGTGGCACAGGCCGTAAACGCGGCACAGCGTGAAGCATCGCCCGAGGACCTGATATTCGTAGGCGGCAGCACATTCGTGGTGGCCGACCTGCTCACCATGCCCGAATTCTTCATCCAGGGCTGATTTTTTTCACCCAATCGCTTGCAATAGTATCTGAAATTGGCTTAATTTGCGTGTTTTATTTTTAATAACCAATTAAGCTAATCATACTATATGAGCGATTTCTTTGTAAAAGACAATCTGGCCGGCCTCAAGAGGGAGGATTTTCAGGCAACAGTCGAGGGTAAGAAAACAGATCTTTACATACTCAAGAACAAGAAAGGGGCTGAGATAGCCGTAACGAATTTTGCAGGTGCCCTGTGCGCCGTGATGATGCCCGACCGCAACGGTAAGATGGAGAGCGTGGTCTGGGGTCACGACAGCATCAAGCACGTGATGGAGAGTGAGGAGACATACCTTAGCGTGCTCATCGGCCGCTACGGCAACCGCATAGCAAACGGTAAGTTCACATTGGACGGCAAGCAGTACACTCTGGCCATCAACAACGATCCCAACAGCCTTCACGGAGGTCCCACCGGTTTCCACAAGCGCATCTTCGACGCCGAGCAGACCGACGCCCAGACAATCAAGCTCCACTACCTTTGCAAGGACGGCGAGGAGGGATTCCCCGGCAACCTTGACGTGAACGTAACATATCGTCTGACCGATGAGAACGAGCTGGTCATAGAGTATGAGGCAACAACTGACAAGAAGACCGTAGTATGTCTTACCAACCATGCCTACTTCACACTGAACGGCATGAAGAAGAACCCCCTGACGGTTCTGGACTACGACCTGACAATCAACGCAGATCATTACATTCCAATCGACAATACAGCAATCCCCCTTGGCACGATTGACGAAGTTGAGGGCACCCCGTTTGATTTCCGCACTCCGCACAGAGTCGGCGACCGCATCGAACAGGGCATTCAGACCAAGAACGGCAACGGCTATGACCACTGCTGGGTACTCAACAAGCGCGAGCCGGGAGAGCTGAGTTTTGCAGTAAAGTGCGTGGATCCCGCAAGCGGACGCTCACTGGAGTGCTACACCACCGAGCCCGGCGTACAGTGCTACTCCGGCAACTGGTGCAGCGGAAGCACCTGCGCCCACGGATCAACACTGCCCAAGCGCTGCGCAATATGCTTTGAGGCCGAGCATTTCCCCGACAGCCCCAACCGTCCGTATTTCCCCACCACGGTGCTGAATCCGGGAGAGGTCTATTCACAGACAACAATCTATCGTTTCGGAGTGGAATAATCCCTTAAGATGGATACGACCACTCTGAGAAACAGGTTCCGCCAGCAGTTCGGCACGAGCGGTGACCTATACTTTTCGCCCGGCCGCATAAACCTGATAGGCGAACACACCGACTATAACGGCGGTTTCGTATTCCCGGGTGCGGTCGACAAGGGCGTTACCATTGAAATATACCGCAACGGATCCCGCAAGGTCTGCCTTCTGGCTCTTGACCAGAAAGAGCACCCTTACGTTGAATTCACGCTCGATGACACCTCAAAGCCTGAGGAACATTGGGCGTGTTATATTTTCGGGGTGTGCAAGGAGCTTGAAAAGCACGGCGTCACCCTGGGAGGATTCAACGCTGCCATAACCGGCGATGTCCCGCTGGGTGCGGGCATGTCTTCATCGGCCGCACTTGAAAGCGTATTCGCATTCGCGCTCAACACGATGTTTGCCGATGGCCGCGTCGACAAGTTCGAGCTGGCCAAGATAGGCCAGGCCACCGAGCACAACTACTGCGGAGTGAAATGCGGCATCATGGACCAGTTCGCATCCGTATTCGGACGCGAGGGGTGCCTGATCCGCCTGGACTGCCGTTCATTAGAGTATGAGTATTTCCCGTTTGCCCCAGAGGGTTACAAACTGGTGCTGATAAACTCCATGGTAAAGCATTCATTAGGCAACGAGTACAACGAACGCCGCGAGAGCTGCGAGAAGGCCGTCGCACTGATGGACCGTGAGTTCGGAGGCGTAGAAACTCTTCGCGATGCCAACTACCAGATGCTTGACTCGGTAAAGGGTGAGCTTACCAATGAAGACTATCGGCGCGCCAAGTACGTTCTTGATGAGAAAGAGCGCGTAATGGCCGTATGTGCCGCCCTTGAGGAGAACGATTACGAAACCGTAGGCAAGAAGATGTACGAGACCCATTGGGGCTTGAGCCGCGATTATACCGTCAGTTGCCCCGAACTGGATTTTCTGGTTGAGACGGCACAGCAGTGCGGAGTGACCGGAAGCCGTGTCATGGGTGGCGGATTCGGCGGTTGTACCATCAACCTGGCGCGTGACACCATCTACGAAAAGTTCGTATCAAAGGCCAAACGCGAATATGCACGCAAGTTCGGAATAGTGCCCGAGATTTACGACGTCACGATAGGTGACGGTTCCAGAAAGTTGCAATAATTTATTAATCAACTAAATAACAAACAAATGAAAAGATCAAGTTTTATCGCTCTGATGGCAGGTATGCTCGCACTGACAGCCTGCTCACAGAAGGAGGCTCCTGTCCTGAACAAGGCTGACTTCCAGATGGAATTTACAGGCAAAAAGACTGACCTGTACACACTGACCAACAAAAACGGCTGCGAGGTTTGGGTGACCAACTTCGGCGCACGTATCGTTGCCATCATGGTTCCTGACAAGAACGGCAAGATGCAGGACGCTGTCATCGGTTTCGGCAACATCAAGGATTACACCACCCTGTCAAGTGACTTCGGCTCAACAGTAGGCCGTTATGCAAACCGTATCAACCAGGGTCAGATCACTCTGGACGGCGTAACATACCAGCTGCCGCAGAACAATTTCGGTCACTGCCTGCACGGAGGTTGCGACATCACCATTCCTCTGGGTTGGCAGAACCTGGTATGGGACGTAAAGGAGGTTAGTAAGAACAGCATCACCTTAGTCATGAATTCTGCCGACGGTGAGGCCGGTTTCCCGGGTAACGTAGTAGCAACTGCAACCTACACTCTCAATGACAAGAACGCCATTGACATT
>Ga0310690_10013135_pt1 | contig 10101 bp, 11 predicted proteins | sample AusTroGonzalo_MG_2_FD_207661 | JGI IMG/M metagenome (GOLD analysis project Ga0310690, IMG submission 207661) | Bovine rumen microbial communities from tropical cattle in Woodstock, Queensland, Australia - Gonzalo_04 (v2) (version 2) | ecosystem: Host-associated > Mammals > Digestive system >...
CAAAAGGTATACCACATTGAACAGCTATCATGCCAGGGACATAATCAAAAAACTCAGGATTAGTGTTTAACTCAGGTAATCCATTCAATGTTCTATAGTACTTATTTTTTTCTACATAATTTTCAATTATTTCTTTACGGCGAAGTTCTACTAAATCATGTCTATAACTAGTTCCTTCACCAGTTTCAGCATTATAATTATCAAACGGAATATTTGATTTATCCGCAATACATTTTTTTCTCATATTATAATCATATATACCAACTTCAACTAATTCATCATCAGTGAATTCAGCATATGTATCAAATGTATCAGTCTTTTCTATAGCATCAATATATGATTCAGCATTTCTTCGTTCCTCTTCAGTTTCACATGCTATAGCTTTAGATGTATATTTAATAACTATATTATTTAATATCTTTAGAAATTCATTATATAAATTTGCCATTGGATTTAAATAATCTAAACTCATTTTTTTTTCATCTCCTTAGAGTAATAAAAAGGTTTATTAAAGAATTGTCAACGGTATTTTACTTTTTTGTGGACTTACAAATTTATAAATAAAATTTATAAGTGAGAGGAGAATTTTAATGCCTAAATCTTTGCCTGATATTATATATAGTAAAACACCTAATAATATAATAATTGATTCTCATAATTCATTTTATAATATTCCTTATTATAAAAATATTGATTATTTTGCTAATTATGAAAGCTATGTTAGATTCATAAAAGGATGTGAAAGATTAGTAAGACAAAATGATAGGTATAATAAATATATAAGATATTTAAAAAAAGAAATCAAACTAGACCATTGTCAAGTTCTTAAAAATATAAGTGATGAAGATGCTGATATTGAAATGCATCACGGTCCAATATTTAATTTGTTTGATTATTGTGCTATAATATTAGAATATTTTATATTAAAAAAATGGAAAATAAGTACAGCAAGAATTGCAGATATGGTTTTAGACGAACACCAAAAAAATAGAATACAGATTGTAATGGTTAGTTCTTCAATTCATGAACAAATACATGCTGGTAATATATTTATAAATTATAGACAAGCTTATGGTAACTTAGAAGAATTTATTGATAAATATGCAGATGCTATTAGTGATGAATATAGAGAGCAATTAAATAGGTATATTGATAGATCATTACTATATGATTCAAATGATTTTGGCGTACTTGAATTAAATAAAAAATTAATGTGAAAAAAAAGCTATGACGTTATTTCTAACGTCATAGCTTGATTTTTTAATTATCAATTTGGTGTACTACCCGGACAGGTATGTACCGGACAGAGCCTTCCCCTACCTCAGCACATATATTTATCTTGCCGGATAAATCTCCGATATTGGAGATCACCTCCTTTTCGGAATAGTATTTCATGGTATACGGGTATTTTACTCGTATATAGTCTAATACCCCCGGGAATGATACCCTGTCTAAATCATTTGGATTTATCCAAATGATTTCCGCAGTCATCCCGTCAGCTAGTAACCTCTGGTCTTCAGTTGGACGAGTGATGATTCGTCCTATACCAAAAACCACCGAGAATATCATTACCGTTAATAACAGTAATGATATTATTTTAAATTTCATTTTAACTTTTCGGTATAGGACGAGTTTCTTGCGATATTGTTTTTCTATCGCAAGAAACTCTACCGCATGTAATGGTTCTATATCTCTATTCAAGCATTGCTTGAAGTATTCTTTATACTTCTCGTAATACCTGGCATAGTTTTCATTACCGTAAGATAAATCGTTTCTTACGGCAATTTCAATTTGCCTCATAGCATCACGATGCCTCCTCTCTGTAGATGAATCTACGGAGAGGAAATAGAGGTGAACCGCTCGAATAACTTCGTCAGTACTGTGTCTTCGATATATGTCCTCATCCATGTCGTAGAGGACCAGGAACTTGTCCTTCGATGTAATGGCATCTTTTATACGCCCAATACTAGGTGCGTATATCGAAACCCTTTTCTCCTTATACTCCTCTTTTTCATATGTTTTCGCTGACGCAATTTTATTGCCCAGCTTGACAATTGCCGTTGATGTTGACGCGGTTGAGGACATACTAGTGTTATTTTTTTCAATAATCTGATACATAATAATCAGATCCTTTCTTTGAAAATTTATAATTCTATAAAGTCGACGCCTTATGTCTTACTTTCCTCTATTAGGAATGCATAAGTAGACTTCATAACAATTACAGTATAATGATGTATAATTCATTTTTCATCATTTACACATATATATAACCAATGAATTTTAAGGAGGTTATCATATGAGTTTTTTACACGATACTAAATTTATAGATATTATGATATTAATATTATCTACTCTGGGAGTAGTCACAATTATGTTTGGGTTTGTAGTCATAATGACTTTACTTAATCAAATGAGAATAAGATTAAAGCAAAAGACACTCGTTGAATATAACCAATTATTACAACCTAAAAATTTATTAACTGCTGATAAACAAATTGAAGTAACGAATAATATGTTGATATTTATAAGTAAATTAATAGAAATTGAATGTAATAATACTATGAAAACTAATATAATCTTAAATCAAAAATACGAATTTACAAATGCTACGGAAGATATAAAAAATATATCCACCACAGTATATGAAGGTTTAAATCCAGATAATGTATTTGGTAATCCGAATATTCTTCTTAAAGATGAATACCTAATGAAATATATTTCACAACAAACTACAATTGAGCTAATAGGTCAAGCATTAAGGTTAAATGAAGCGAAAAGGAATGAGATGCCAGTTGCTAGCACGGGGTGAAATAAATAATCAGACATGGACACTATGAATGTTTCCATGTCTGATTATTTGTCGTTTATTTAATATTCCATAACTGATTGTGTATTGCTTTAGCTACCTTAGCATCAAACAGAGCATTATGCTGAGTACCTTCGGGCATAGTAGCACCCATATCTTTAACAGCCTTATCTCTATCAATATCAAATGCAGCTCTTATAGGAACCAATCCAATTGGTTCCTTCGGATTGACAAATACATACGATGACATATTCTGGTTTATATCATATAAACACGGTGAAATATATTCAGGTAAATCAAGTGCTGTTTTATTGGGGTCGTTAAGAAGTAAGTCAATTAATAATACGAAATCATAATGACCTACATCTGCAACAAACTGAACTGTAGTTTTTCCCTCAGCGAGAATCTTAACCCACTCATTAAGTGCTGCACTTATTTCAGACCTGTTTCCAGTAATTCTCCAATCATTTCCATCTGTAACATTTTCAGTGGGAGTATCCAGATAAGGAATTACATTTTCTTTCAACCAATCAGTAATCTTACTATCATCGTAATCGTTAAATACTGCATAGAATGATCTACCAATATTATCAACTAATCCTATAGAAATAGGCTCAGCATTACGGTTTAACCCAGTAAACTCCATATCAAAATATATGTAACAATCAGGTTGACCTAAAGTTGCTGGAAATAAGTAGTCAGAAAGGTCTTCCCCAGCGTCTCCATCGTCTGGTTCAGGGATGTAAGGGTCAACAGCCGCAACCCCATTTTCGGTATGTTTTCCACTAATATCAATTGATTGATTTGCATTACGTATTTCTATTTTATCTGCGTCTTTATCTGTTAATATACTATGGTTGATAGTAATCCCCGTGGGCTCGGGAATTACTTCAGCTTTAATCTCATTTCCATTTTCATCAACTAAATTAAACTGTTTCATAATCATTAATTCCTTTCATAATGGTATTTTGATTAATTTTAATAATATATTAAAATAATTATATGAAATATCTAATGACATTTTATCCTCATCCCAATATTCCATATAAATATTATCATCATTAAAAACGGTAAAATTAGATTCGTGATTAAAATTTCTATAATAACCAACGTCTAATTCCCTATTTTTATACTTATCTATAAAATGACGTAAAAATATAATTACATCTTTATTATCACTTGTTTCCATCTTTTTAAAATATAAATTAATGAATTTTATTAAATAATCAGAATGAAGCTGAACTTTATCATTTCCTATACCTTTTACCGAAAGCTCGGTGGGACTATAGTAAAATTCAACTTTTTTATTTAATCTGATATATGAACTATATTCATGTTTAGGTCTAAATTCTATATAATCACCAAACTTTGTAGTCTTACAATATTTAGTGACGAATATAGCATCTTTCTTTATAGAAATGATATCATCATCTGATAAGTCATTGATTTCAAAGAATCTTCTTCTGGCATTCTTAAATGCTTCTTTTAATCCTGACTTTAGGTTATCATTCTTTATTTGTATTTTTCCTATTTTTATTTTTCTTTGGTCTTTACCCATCTTTTTTAATTCTTCTATAGTTTTATCATCTAATAAATGATATTCTTTTATAAGAGAAAAACCTGCTTCTCTCATATCGTATTCAATAATCTCTTTATTGAATAAATAAAATATATTATCATTTATATATAAATCTTTTTCCCATATCTTCGAACTCATTTTAAAGTAACTATCCTTTCATTTTTTATTAAAAAAATGTGTAACGATTTATAAATCGTTACACATTTTATTTATCGTAAAAACAACTCAAATACTTCATCCATCTCACTATTATCCATACCGTTATAATACAGATTGCGTTCAATCAGGATTTTTCTTTTCTCTTTTTTGCTTTTACTTTTAAAATCAGACATTATAAGTTTACGTCCTTTTTCAGTCTTCATGTTTTCTGATGTTTGGCTATTCTTAAAATACTTTTCCCAAGCTTTAATTTTTCTTCGGCATTTTACTTCATTAACCTTAATAGGTTCATTATCTTTCTTTATAAAGTTTTTATAATATTCTTTATAATTATACACGGGATATTTAAATTTATCCTCAATAAATTCTGCAATATATTGCAGATGTCTGAGTTTCCATTCATTCTGTGTACAAATAAAAACTATTGTAAAATTCTTATCAAGAGATAATAATACTAAGGAACTTAGTAAACCTATATTATTTTTTGTCAGAAAATCCATGTAGGCTTCTTTTTTATCCTCTTCAGTATTTTTTATCATAACTTCAGACGGTGGATATAAAGAGTTATATGCATACAGAATATTTTTTACACTCTCTCTTTTTCTAATCCTGGACGAAACTATAATGTATTGTGTGTTCAAGATATCTTTATCTCGTTCATGAACGAGATAAAGATCTTGAAACATTTTCGAATTCATTATGATCATCCTTTACGATTTAGACCTGACAGGAAAATCGGTAGGAAGTTCATCGTCATCATCTGATGAAGAAGTAGCAATATTCAATTCCATATCATCAGTTATATCAACGATTTCTTCTGAATCAGATTCGTCTTCTTCTTCCCCTTCATCGTTGTCTGATTCATCACCTTCGGTGTCTTCTTCTTCCTCTTCCTCTTCTGAGTCATCATCGTCATCTGATTCATCTTCATACTCTTCTGCATCATCTTCCGTGTCTTCTTCTTCCTCTTCTTCGTCATCATTCTCTAACTGATACTCACCAATACTATTTGGTATAAATACCGGTATAGTATTATCATCGTCATCTTCGTACAAATCCATTTCCTGGAAGTAGCAAATGCTAGTTGCTAAATCATGTGCGTCCGACTTCATTTCCAGATTAGTAAACGCCAATAATTTAGCAACATCAGTTGGTGTATTGGTGTTTTCATCGTAGATAACTGTATTAGGGTCATTATCAATCATATCGAGTAACTGTCTTGTTATATTATCAATATTAAATCTGGTATCCAGATAATTAACCCATGCCGCAACATATTCTTTAGACTTAGCATCAGAAGACATCTTGAATACATTAGATATCTTATTCCCCTCAATAGCTAATACCGCAAGGAATCTTAATAACTGTCCAATCCCCATTTTATAATAATTAGGAATCGTGTCCATTATATTATCTTCTACTATGATAGGAATATACCATATAGCGAAATAATCGCTATCATCAGACTCCAATATTAAGAATCTATTAGGATTTATATCCTGATACTTCCTAAACTTCTTCAGGAAATCATCTCTACCTATCACCAGAGTCGGATGAGTCGACGCTATTATATACCTGAATAAAGTATATCGATAGTCATGAAATTCATCAGATGTTAACTTAGTAGTATCTATCGTTATCTTATAATCTTCCAAATCATTCATATCTATAGAATGAGGACTAATAGAATCGTTAATTATAACTCTATTCATTCCAGGTATAAACACTACTCTGGGTGATAACAACAGATTCTTATCATTCTTCTGTACACGTGTATTATGAGGAGACGGCCTGTTAGTCATACGATTTTCTACTGTCTTAGCAGTCATTACATGATTAACAGATTTATTAGACGTACTCGTCTCGGTTAAATTATCAGCGGGGTTTTCATCATTAGAACCGTTCAGATTTGCCATAGCTCTCATGGCTCTCTCTTTAGCTTCCTGCTTCCGCTGATTAATAATCAGATAAGAAGGTAAATCATCATCATCACGACGAATACGCTTATCCTTCTTATTCTTGTTAAAATTCTTCTTACCCTCGAACTTGTCTTTATCCTTGTCCTTATCATTTTTATCATTTTTCTTACGCTCTTTAGCCTTTTCCAACCGAGCGATATTATCGAAAAACGTAGACTCAGAGTCAGCAGCCCAGGTAACCTTATCCTTGCATTTCTTATTCTTTCCCATTTTAATATACCTCCTATAAAATTTTTTATATGGGACACATAAATGATATATAATAAAAGGTGTGATTAATATTTTTCTAAATTAATCACACCCTAAATTATTTACATTTTACCTTTCATAATCTTACGGTATTCTTTATACGATATACCGTTCAATTCTTCAAATCGTTCGTTAAAATTGTCTTTCCCAGCTTTCTTTTCTAACTTTTCTTTATCTTTCTTTTTCGTCTTAGTGTCATGAGATATTTCAAACTCGGGATTTATTTCAACTTCCTGAACTGAACTTGTTAAATTATATCCTTTCGTTCTAATATCTCCAATCTCTTTTTCTTGTGCTGCTCGCGTTACCTTCTTTCTAATTTCGCCAAACGTATATACCCTACCACAATTCGGGCATTTTAGTTTAACAAAATCTTTATCATATCGTACTAATGTAGAATTGTCACACGAGCATACAAATAACTTATACGTTATATCATAAATATACGCAAAATCAAGTATGCATATTTCATTATTTGATCTAATTCCCCAATTAGTATAATTCTTAGAGGTTACGCCAACATCTCCAAGGAGAAACTGATTCGAGATATACCCAAGTATTTCTCTCATATCATCCTGACGTGTATGAAAATCATCGAGAGTAAACAACGATACATATTCACACACTTCAACTAAACCGCCAGGCATACATTCATATACCTTTACAACATACGGTTGAAGTATTGTCGTATACAAAAACTCTCGACGATTATCAATCATACCATCCGAATCCAGTGCTATTTTAACAGCATATCCATCTATTAAAACAGCCATTCGATTCGTCCCAGAACCGAGTGGAGTATACGGAACATTAAACTCAGTCAATAGCTTCTTTATCTGAGTTGCCCTTTGATTATTATCCCACTCAAATGTTCTTGTTACTTCAATTATTTTAATATATAAATCATCATTAAAATACTGAAGTATCATGCTTCTTTGAATCTTTTTACTCATCATTATCGCTCCCTGTAATCGAGTCCCATGACCAATCTAAAGATTCTTCTTTATAATCACGAAACTCCATATCTGATTTTCCAACAGTATGCAGCAAGATAGTATCAGTTTTCTCTTTTATATCTTTCTTATACTGTTTAACTGATTTTTTAAATTTATCTTTTTCAATCATCACCCCCTTTCTTCTTATTTTTCTTTTTCTTTTTCTTACGAATAGCTAATGCACCAGTAGTACGCTCAAGCCTTTTAGTCGTACTATCAAGTTTCGCTTTAAGTTTTCTACAACGCTTCTCATCAGCCTTTCGTATCTTCTTTAATTTCTTAGTCTCATCGCGATTGGTCGCAAATGCCATTATATTCCAACCGCTATCGCTAAGCATATCCTTAAGTTCTATTTCTTCGATTTCTTCAATCGATAACATCTTTCCATGATAATTGAACTTAATTTGTGTACGCTCATAATCATCTAACTCCGCAATATATTTATCAACACTTCCTCCTTTATACTTCGGAATTTTATCAGAATTTCCCCTACGATAACCTCTCGCCATGTCATACTGCTGAATCTTGCTGATATCAGTTACTGACATATCATAGATTAATCTATCCATATTAGATTTCTCAGATGACTGACGCTTTATCGCTTTAGCTGCCGATACTATTTCAGGAGAATTACGAACTAATGCAGCATTCTTTTTCTTAGATAATCCTTCGACAACCCAACATTCGTCAGGATTAACATACTCCTCACGATCACTTCTAATCGTATCAGTGAGATCCTTCAATTCTTCAGGTGTGAACAAAGTATTTCTAATATGCTCTTTACTAGCAATCGTCGTCACATTGTTCGAGTTCATCATCAGCTCTTTAGGATCTTTATCTGACAAAATAAACTCTGTCAAATAATCAGCAGATAACGTCTTTCGATTCTTTCCTTTATACTTAGGAAACGATAAACCAAATATTTTTACTTCACCTTTCATCACCATTTTCTTAAATTCTTGAGGATCATACAAACCATTATTTTCAGCAATTACATCAATACAATGTAGAATCTGACGCATAGCTATAACATATTCGTCTATCTTTCTAATAGTATGACGCATTTTTCTTATCGGTTTGAAGACCTCATAATACTGATTCTTCTTCTTCCTTTCTTCTTCGGTCAAATGATACTCATCCCCGAAATCATGCGTTACCACACAATCGTAAGCTTTTAAATAAGCCTCTCGCTGTGTCTCAGAAATATGCACTGCTTTAATCTTAGGCATATTCTCCAGTGTGACTTGAAGTTTCTCTCCTTGGAGTTCTTCATTTTCACGGGGTCTTTCACTACCATTATCACCAAATACTAATTTTACCATGTATAATTACTCCTTTCACTTAATAATTTTAGTACATGACTTCAAAAAATAATATATAAATAATGAGTAAATCTCTATGAAAGTTATTATGAGGTTTTAATATTTATATTTTTTAAATCATAACAAAGAAATAAGTGAGAAATTTATAACGCTTACGAATCACGTCCGTTTAAAAAAATGAAGATTAGTTCAATTACGAACTAATCTTCATTTTTTATACAGCTTGAGAATTGGTATTCTCAAGTTTAGTAACATCATCAAATCCTTTAACATCAATATATGTGAATTCTTTGCGAATTGCATCAAATGAATCAGCAGTAAGATTTTTAGTCATATCTATTTTCTTCTGAAGCTTATCATACAATTCATCTGAAATATACGATTCATATTCTTCAAGAAATTTAGAATATTCACCATACACCATATTCAATGGAATTAGAATTTTATTTGAATTATGAACAACTTCATGCATGGTCTTAGACAAAGGAACTAGCCCAACTTTATTTTCATAATGAAGTTCGAGTACTTCATCGGCTATTAGTAAAGCATTCAATTCTGTTCCATTGTCCAAATACTTTTCAATTATCACATCCACATAGTCTTGTAATGTAAATGGTTCATGATGTAATTCAATAGATACTTTTCCACGGGTTGTCTTTTCTCCATTTATATTCTGAAAGAATGTGCACTTATTTAAATCCATATTTTCTTTCAGAAATTGAATATAATCCCTGTATTCTGTAGAACCTCTGATAATTTTTTTAATTTGTTCAATAAACTTTTGTCTATCTTTCCCCGTTTCAATATTAACATGATACTCCATATTTTCAGGAGTATCAATATTCATAATTTTAACATAGTCTGATATAGATTTTTTCTTCATTTGAACCATCTCCTTTATTTGAATGTATCTCCATATAACTTTATAAAAATTTCAACTTCATCAATTTCAATTTCAGGAGCAGAATAATCGTCATCTTCTTCATCTATAATATCCATGAGTCTGATATCT
>Ga0310690_10013136_pt1 | contig 10100 bp, 13 predicted proteins | sample AusTroGonzalo_MG_2_FD_207661 | JGI IMG/M metagenome (GOLD analysis project Ga0310690, IMG submission 207661) | Bovine rumen microbial communities from tropical cattle in Woodstock, Queensland, Australia - Gonzalo_04 (v2) (version 2) | ecosystem: Host-associated > Mammals > Digestive system >...
TACTATAAAGATAAAAAATTCTATAGATTAGAATAGGAAGTAAGTATTGAACAAATATTTGAAACTAATCCAGAATTATCTAATATTACTCCAGTTATTGATTATTATTTCTTAACAGCTAGATTAAAGAAATGTTTTATAGATTTAAGTAAAGAAATCTTTAATACTTCTAGATGTTTTAAGAATGGAGATTCTGAATTAATATATAAAAGAGATTTAGTTTGGTCAGCACTTGGAGTATTAGAATTTTTAATTGAATCAGATCAATATGAAGAAGCTCAGAGATTATTAGAAGAACTAACAGAGTGTAATGGACTATGTTAGCCAACAGAAACACATCATTGTAATTGCAGAAATAGAAATGAGAACTAATTGCGGATGCCGATAGGTTGAACACTATGAAGAATCTCCTATTGTATCTTCACAAGGAATTACTTCTCAAATTCCTAAGGTAGGGTTTCCACAAACTACTGCTGAAAATGAATTAAGAAAAGAAATTATTTAGGAATTTTGTAAAATTCTAAATAATCTGAAATGTGGAATACATTAGGATTTAGATTATATTTTATCAAAATTAGCTTTAGTTGCTAAAGCAAAATATGAGCATGAGTTGGAGCCATCTTCTTAGTTAGAAGATGTGCTCCGACCTATATTCAATGAGCTTCAAGTAGATTTAGATAATTTAACAGCAGAAGATATAGAAGAATTAATAAGAAAATATGAGAATGTTACTCTTTTATTAAGAGGTCCTAGAGGATTTGATGGAACAGTAGCATTCGAAGATTTAACTCCAGGACAAATAGAATCTTTAAGAGGTCCTCAGGGTCTTTAGGGAGAACCTTTTACTTATGCTGATTTTACTCCTGAACAAATAGCTATTTTATAGAGTCCTGCTACAGAAGCTGCAGCAACTGTTAATCAAAGAATACAAACAGTAGATTAGAAAATTATAGAAATAACTAACGCTATAAATTCCTGGACTAATACCTATGTTCCCGATATTACTAATAAAATAAACGCTGCTAATACAGCTACAAGTAATGCTAATGAAGCTACTTCTGCTGCAAATACTGCTGCTGGAAATGCTAATACAAAAGCAAATTTAGCAAACGAAGCAGCCCAAAATGCTAATTAGAAAGCTACTGAAGCTGGAAGAGTAAATATTTCCATAGACGGAACTACAATTTCTATTACTGATAGAAATGGAAATATTACTACATCTAATATTAAAGGTGATACAGGAGAAGGATTCCATATTTATAGAACATATGCTTCTATTACTGCTATGAATGCAGATAAAGCTAATGTTGCAGAAGGAAAGTTTGTTTTAATTGCATCTAATGTGGAAGATGAAGACAATGCTAAATTATATGTAAAAGGAGCTGAAAACTTTACATTCTTAACTGATTTAAGTGGTGCCCAAGGTATATAGGGAAATACTCCTATTATATAGACCGGAACTATTGCTACTGGAAATCCAGGAACTTCAGTTGTAGCAACTCTTACTCCAAATGGAAATGATGCAAATGGAAATCCTATTTATTTATTAAATCTAACTATTCCAAGAGGAAATCCTTTTGTATATTCTGATTTTACTTAGCAACAATTAGAAGGTTTAAAAGGAAAATCTGCATACCAGTCTTATGTAGATACAACTTCAGATAATCCAATATTATCTGAATCAGATTGGATTGCTTCCTTATACGGTACTGATGGTATAACTCCTCACATAGACCAAACAACAGGAAATTGGTTTATAGGCAATACTAATACAAATGTTAGAGCTAGTTTTAGTAATCTTCCCGCTGCTGAAGATGGAACTGACTTATCATTAGTGTCTACAGGAGAAAAGCATTTATGGAACAGGGTTTCTGATGTTTTAGGAAATATTGCATATATTAATGAAAATATAGAAGGACAAGAAAATATTCCAATAATTCCAGATAGTCCTTCACAAAATACTTCTATTGATTTTATTGTTGATGTAGAAGAAGATGGATTCTATTTTATAGATGGATAGGGTAATATTGGAGCATAGTTAACTGAAAATGGTTTTAATGCGATAGGATTACATGATGTATTAAGAATAACAAATTATTGATATGGGAAAAGCACTTATTATTCCAAATGTTTCATTTGCAACTAATAATCTGGGACAGATAACGTTCACAGAAGACCAACTGCGAGGTATAACGATCGTAGGTTCAGATTCTATTAGTGGTGTATCAACTTATACTGTAGCATACAATCCACGAAATACAGAACACCCTGGTGTAGAATGGACAGTATTGAGTGGTAATGCAACAATAGGTCGGGATACTGGCATACTTACCCCATCAGCAGATGGAACAGTTATTATACAAGCACAGAGTACATATAATCAATCTATTGTAGCGACTAAAACTATCTCTGTTTCAATTACAGTGCCACTCACAAGTATAAGTATTTATGGTAGTGATTCTATAGACGGAGTATCTACATATTCTGTAGTATACAATCCACAGGATACAACACAGACAGGTGTTACATGGTCTGTTTTAAGTGGTGATGCGACAATCGATTCTGATACTGGCGTACTTACCCCAACACAAAATGGCACAGTAGTTATTAAAGCAGAGAGTACATATAATTCGCTGATATATGATACAAAGACAATATCTGTAAGCGTAACAATTCCAATAACAGATATTGACATTGTTGGAAGTAGTACTATTGCTGCAGCTACTACATACAGCATTACATATACTCCGAATAATACAACTCAACAAGGAGTAATATGGTCTGTAGATAGCGGAAATGCTACTATAAGTCAACAAGGTGAACTTTCGCCCACTGCTGATGGAACTGTTGTAATTAGAGCAACTAGCACTTACGATTAGTCAATTACAAAGACAAAGACTATTACAGTTGATTCGACTATTCCTGTAACCGGAATCACCATCGTAGGACCAGGCACTATTGAAAACGAAGCTACATATTCTATATTATATAGTCCTACGAATACGACACAGACTGGAGTTAATTGGGAAGTCACTAGTGGTTATGCAACAATAACTTCCGCCGGTGTACTGACATTGACCGGCGTTAGTTCAGAGATTACTATCAGAGCTACGTCTACACATAATAATCAAATTGTTAACACAAAGACTATTTCTGTAGATACTTCACATCATTATGAGAGAGACTATATTACTATAGAATCGTTGGATGACGATAATACAATTAGTCTAACTAACTTCCAAGGTCTTACTAATCCTACGTTACAATACTCTCAAGATGGCGGACAAACGTGGACCGGTGTTACGTCTGTAAAGAATCAAACGATTGACGTAGTAACGATCAATCAAGGAGATGTGATTCTGCTGAAGAGTAATAGAAATAATGTTCCTTGGGCAAATAGTAGAAGTGCATATAATGGAATTCGGACGTCTGGACGAATTAACATTTCTGGTAATATATTATCATTAATGGCTGGTGATAATTTCTTATCTTACGACGAAAGTGTTCTTCCGTCATACACATTCTTACAGCTGTTCTCGGGGGCCAAAGTTGTAGATGCGTCTAATTTGGTATTACCTTTGATCACAGGTACAAGTTGTTATGACGGAATGTTTAGAGATTGTATAACACTGACTTATGCTCCAACCCTTCCGGCAACCACATTAAATGTCGATTGTTATAGAGAGATGTTCTATGGTTGTACGTCATTGACTACAGCACCGTCTTTGCCTGCTACTACGCTTGCGAGTGGATGCTATAGAAGTATGTTCGACCGATGCTCGTCGCTGACAAACGTACCAAATCTGCCAGCCACGACACTTGCTTCGGATTGCTATCGGGCCATGTTTAATTTATGCGTATCGCTGACAAATGTTCCGTCAGACCTACTGCCAGCAACAACACTTGCAAGCAGTTGCTATAAGTATATGTTCTGCGACTGCGAGAACCTTGTGGCTGCGCCTGTATTACCTGCCACCACGTTAGTTAATAACTGCTATGAGTACATGTTTGGTTCTGACATTCAAAATCAGAACTTCAAACTTGCGTCTATAGTTTGTCTCGCTACCAGCTTATCGGCAACAGACGCGCTGAAGAATTGGGTGAGTTGGACTTTAGCACAGAGTTCCATCGCTAACGGCACCTTTACTAAGGCGGCAGGCGTGACATGGTCTACTGGTGTTAGCGGCATTCCGACTGGATGGACCGTGGAAGATTATGTAGAACCTAACAACGAATAAAAATGAAGACAAGTAAAATAATTGAGCAAGGCGCAGTGGTGAGTCCGCTGACTGCCTTTGAAAGCATCAAGAACGTTGCACCCCTGCTAACATCATCACAAATAGTAGGTCCTTGGACTTATGGTGGCAACGAGATAGAGCTGCCATATTCCATCAATGGTATTGATGGACAGACGAGCAGCTACGCTAAAGGAGAGTGGGAATTTAATTCTTTCATTACTATACATAAACTACAACCAACTTATCTGTGGTTTGACCATGCTGACCAGAGTGCTGATATATATATTAATGAAACAAAAGTGACAACTCATTGGGGAGGTTACTGCTCATTCTTTGTAGATATTACAAATGCGATACAGGTTGGAACGAACGCGTTGAAAGTTATATTGAATAACCAAACGCGCGATGTGTTAGCTCCTGATAGTGCAGACTTTAATTTTAACGCTACATTGGGTGTAGTTCGTCTTGTGACAAGTCCTGTACTGCCATCAGTAAATTATGGCTATGACGGATTCCATATTTCATCTGTTGTGACAGACGAAGAAGCCACGCTGACTATTAAAACAAACATTCCAACTTATGCAGATGTAGTGCTGCGAGTGCAGGATGAAGATTTTAGCTATACTGAACGCAAGTTTGGTAAGGATGAAATATAGTTTGTGGTGACGATTGATAATCCGCACTTATGGAACGGCAAATTGGATCCACATCTATATGATGTGACGCTTGACCTCTATTATAATGACGAGTAGTGTCATCACTTGACGAGAGCCTACGGATTGCGCTACTATACCGCAGATAATACTGGTTTTACGCTTAATGGTCAGTCATATTTATTGCGTGGTGTGTGTATGCACGAGGACATTGTGGGTAAAGCCAACGCTCTGACATCAAAGGATATTGACTAGGAGTTTGAGATTATTGAAGACCTTGGCTGTAATTTCATCCGTACTGCTCACTATCCACATCCGCGTCAGTTCTATGATTATTGCGACCGCCTTGGTATTATCGTACAGACGGAAATACCTTGGGTAAATAAATGCTGGTCTAGTTAGCCGCAAGATTATTGGACTCACCTTGCCTCTTAGACGGAAGAAATGGTGCGCCAGCACATAAACCACCCAAGTATTGTGTTCTGGGGTCTTGGTAATGAGGTATCTAACAAAGGAACGTTCAATGGAACACTTGCAGGACAGCAATTAACTACCCTACGCGACAAAGTTCTCTCGATAGATACATCGCGTCTGATTGGCTTTGTTTGCTCGGATGGTGTATCAAACCCGTTATCCAACTACCACATAAATACTGTAGATTGGGTAGGTGTGAACTGTTACGTAGGTTGGTATCACGACAAAACCAGTAATGACCCGACAAGTCTGTTGGAGGATAGACAATCGAAGATGGACACCAAGGCGCTTGCTCTCAGCGAGTATGGATGTGGCGGTACGCAGGATTGTCACAGTGACAACCCAAGTGAGACTACTAATAAGGGTGCTGGTGGTGCAAGGCATGACATTGAGTATATGATGTGGATTCATGAGGGTTATCTGGCGGCTATCCGTCAGATGCCGGAGCTTGTATTTGTCTCCGCTTGGGTGTTATTTGATTTTGCAGTCGAAAGCCGTAACGAAGGTTACAAGCTCTGCTTGAATGGTACTACAACTACGACCGACGATGATTTGCGTAGGCTTAACGACAAGGGGTTAGTTATGCGTGACCACGTGACTAGGAAGGACACGTTCTATTTGTATAAAGCAGAATGGTCGTCTGAAAAGTTTGTGCACATTTGTTAGAAGTCATATACGAAGAAAGCTGATAGAGTGATTAAATGTTACTCAAATGATGGAACCTCATTTACATTGAAAGTTAATGGCACGACTATAGAAACTGTAACAGCATCTGATAACATTGTTTTGTTCACAGCATACACTTTTCAAAGTGGAGATGAGATTACTGTAGAAGGAACTACAACAAGCGATACATTTGTTATACAATAAAACCATGAATTAGGTATTTATAGAAGATCAAAATGGTAATAAAGTACTTCCAATAACATCTTTTTCTTCAGTAAGAGACACTAATGGAAATAACTTAAATTAGGTTTTAGCTACAAAAATAAATAGTTCTGAGAAAGGATAGAATAATGGAATAGCTACTTTAGATAATAGTGGAAAAATTCCTTCTAGTTAGATTTCAATAGATAGTACTCCTACAAATAATAGTGATAATCCTATTAAAAGTGGGGCAGTATATGAAGCTTTAGAAGGAAAACAAGATACAATAGATAATAATCATAAACTTGATGCTGATTTAGTAGATGATACAAATTCTACTAACAAGTTTACTAATTCGACTGAAAAAGGAACTTGGAACGGAAAACAAAATAAAATTACTGCTAATGGATTATTAAAAGGAGATGGTAATGGAGGAATAGATGCAGCTACTGCAGGAACTGATTATGTTGTTCCAGTAAGCGGAAAAGGATTATCTACTAATGATTATGATGCTGGAGCAAAAGATAAAGTAGATGCTATTCCTAATAATCCTGAATATACTGATACTAAAGTAACTTCTGTAGACAATCATTATAAACCAACTTCGGATCCTACAAAACTTACAGTAGGTATTTATAAAGTTAAAATAGATGCAGCAGGACATATAACAGAAGCAACTGCTATAGAAAAATCAGATATTACTGGATTGGGAATTCCAGGATCAGATACTAATACTACTTATAAATTAACTATAGGTTCTACTACAAATGGAGATACTGTTAACGGGACTAGTTTAGGAACACTAGAAAGTAAACAAGCATCAAGTGGAGGAACTGATTTATCATTAGTAACTACTGGAGAAAAAGATAATTGGAATAACAAGCTCAACAAGCCGCTGAATGTGACCTACGCCTAGCTGAAGGCCCTGCGTGACAGCGGGGAGCTGGAGGCAGGCAGGCTGTACAGGATCACGGACTACGTGACTACGGTAGGCAGTCAGATTACCAATGCAAGGAGCGCTGGGCACAGGTTTGACCTTGTGGTACTGGCTACGAGCAGTAACACTATTGCAGAAGAGGCACAGGCTGTTAAGCATGAATATCCCTCAGACTATATTCCGAGTGATACTTCTGCACCTGATTATCAGGAGAAATATGACGAGGTTCATTATTTTGATAATGTTCCAATGGAACGTTGGAAGATTGAGTATTGTCTTGACAATGATACAAGCAAGTTTGAATGGGCTTGTGATGATGACTATACGTTTATCAACATCACTTCTAACCCTGCTCCTTATAATGAGCATCTTCTTCGCTATGCTGCTGGCGATGCCGAGGATGCTGCTTATCCCTACTGCTGGGGTGACAGCTTCTTCCATGTCTTTACGGCAAGTGAGACTCCTGCTGTAGGCGATACTGCCTATGGTGCAAGTGACGGTACTGGCAATGAATATACCCTTAATAGCGTGAGAGAGATTGCAGGCAAGGGTGTCATCTATCACATGATTGATGATAATAATAATGATATTCCCTACGACTTCAAGAACATCCAGTTTATGCGACATTCGCTGACGGGCCGCACAGGGTTGGTAACGGATGCCTCGATGCGTGAGCAGGCTACCTACGATGCCGAGGCGGTGCAGGCTATGGCCACCATTGCCGCACTGTTGGGCACGGGCATAAGCTCTTCGAACTACGGCTACTATTACGCAATGGTCACCGACAACGCCGTACTCGGCAGCACGCTGACATCTTCCTACGTGGATTACCAAGGCAATGCAGCCACTATCGACGCAGAAGCCTACTACATGCCGATGTACTACGTGAACAGCAAGTATATCTACTGCAAGTGCAGCGAGGCCGTCTATCTGTTCACCTTCCACTTCCGCACGAACAACGTGGACCGCAGCTTGACGGACAAGAAGGTCAACGACAACGTGATACGCCCGTACTTCAACAGCGGCAAGCGTACGCTGAACAACAACGTGTTCATGTTCTATGACATGTCGAACTACGACACCTACGGCAACTCGTTCGGTTTCAACTGCTATAACAACACGTTCTCGCAGCAAACCTATCTGAACACGTTTGGGACCGGTGTTTTCAACAACACATTTGGGAACGATGTAAGATATAACACGTTTGGGAACAACATGTATAGGAACACATTTGGGAACACAGTGTATAGGAACACATTTGGGAACGCAGTGTATAGGAACACATTTGGGAACGAGGTAGCATATAACACGTTTGGGAGCAGTGTGTTCTAGAACACGTTTGGGACCGGTGTGTTCTACAACACGTTTGGGAACGCAGTGTATAGGAACACATTTGGGAACGAGGTAGCATATAACACGTTTGGGAACGAGGTAGAATATAACACGTTTGGGAACTACGTGTATGGTAACACATTTGGGAACGTTGTTCAGTATGTTGTTTACGGTCAGAGTGTTATGTCGCTCGGCTCGTACTTCTATTATAACATCATCGAGAACTTCAACCGGTACTTGCTGATAGACTGCACGCAGACGACATCCTCGTCAATTCGTTGTCAGAATATCAAAGTGTCGCAGGGTGTTAATAACACCACAACGCAGAAAACTATCACGGTGGATGTCGTTGGGCAAGACTATCAAATAGAGTTTAAGCCTATCAATAGTGAAATAAGGAACGTATAAGTATAGGAGGTTAAGATATGAAACAAGAAGGAAGAATTTATACGGCTGATAAAGGTAACTTTATCGTTAGAAAGAGAGATGGTTTCATTATGGGTGACGGTATATGTCTTGGCACGCAAGACACCATAGACAACTATGAGGAGAGAGAGTTCACGAAAGAAGAGATAGAAGAGTTCTTCCGCAGTATAGGCATGGAAACTATTGCGGAAGAGGGGGATGCTTAACTTAAAGAGAAAGGAGTAAATTATGGAGATTATATTTAACAATCCTACCGACGACCTCATATTGAAGGGGGTAGGCAAGAAAACGACAAAGGTATATGAGAGGCTGCAACAGCTTACACCTTATGTTGATAATGACTATTGTGTAGATATGGGTCTTCCCAGCGGTACTCTGTGGGCTAAGAGGAATATCTTTACTGGTACTGGCAATGACAATGGTTTTGCTCCGAGTGAGTATTGTTATGACAGCACTTTCTTCTCATGGGGCAACGTTGACGGCCATAATCCTATCAGTGAAAGTGCCTTCGACTATGACTTCGGCATGGATAACGCAGGACCGTATGCCAGCACTCCGGGTGCTGCGCTGACAGGTAATATCAGTCCGAGCTTTGACGCTGCCCGTGTGAACTGCGGCGCTCCGTGGCGTCTGCCTACAACGGAGGAGTTCGGAGAACTGTTCAATTATATTACCTATATAGACGCTAACGGCGATGACATTCCTGTCGCTCAGGACAACAAGCTGACGACGGTGAACGGAGTCACTGGCTTATTGCTAAAGTCCACGGTCAATGGTAAGACCTTATTCTTTCCTTGTTCAGGCATCGGCAACGGCTCCTGGTGGGACAACCGTGGTGCGAGCGGCTACTACTGGGCTTCCTCGCTTTACTCAGAGACGGTCTGCAGGTCACTGAGCTTCGGCTCAGGTGGTGTCTGGCCGCAGGACAACAACCTTCGGTTCTACGGCTTTACGGCCCGCCCTGTAATGTAAACTAATAATACATATAATATGAATAAAGTATGTGGTAAAAAAGAAGACTTTGCTCTTATCAGAGAAGATGCAAGTCGTATAATATTCAGCTATAGTTACAAGGCTATAGATGATAACCTTGGTGAGTGGTATGAAGTGTATGTATATAAAAAGCAATTCAACCAGATTGCTGCTAATATTACTATTTCTGCTGACGAGAAA
>Ga0310690_10013137_pt1 | contig 10100 bp, 11 predicted proteins | sample AusTroGonzalo_MG_2_FD_207661 | JGI IMG/M metagenome (GOLD analysis project Ga0310690, IMG submission 207661) | Bovine rumen microbial communities from tropical cattle in Woodstock, Queensland, Australia - Gonzalo_04 (v2) (version 2) | ecosystem: Host-associated > Mammals > Digestive system >...
AACTATCATATTCTACAATTCCGAAATAACCATTAAAATTACTAGGATCAATTATATTACTGATAACGACTTTCGTTATTTTATATCTACCAGAACGCTTTATTCTATTATAGTATGCATTCCAACCAGTATTCTCATATGCGCCGTTTTCACCTTTCCAAGTAAGTTTATTAACGAAGATATGTTCTTCACCAATAGCAGTAAATGAACCACCATCAAGTCCACCGCCAAGTGTTGACATATCATACCACTTCAAATTTAAGTCACCGTTTACTGTTATTACGGCATTACTACAAGCCATTGTTGCTACCCAAGACACAACTTGTCTATATGTAGCGTTTTCAGGTCTCTTTGTAACTTTAAGGTTATAATTGGTAAATGTCTGACTATATGCTTTTCCTACACCACAATCATCACAACATTTATTCAATATTGTTAATAGAGAAACACCACCTGATACGGAAAAATCAAGGTCACATTCATCAAATGACTTATCAAACATATACATATTATCCACACCAGTTATCTCTATTGTAGCACCATGAGATGTGGGTGTAGTAACTGTAAATGTTCCTATAGGAATAACTTGGTCAACAACTGATGTACCATAATGTGTAGCATTTGGTAAATGTATTCTTAATTCAAAATATGCCATATAAAAATCATACTCTGAAAATTTACCATGATGATAAACTGCTTCGGTAGAACCAATTGTTTCTACTCTACCATCTGTATTATCAAGAAGTATTGTAGCAGTTTTACCTATTGTAGTACCTATCTGAAATGCTTCACCATCTACCCAATCATCTGTGAATGAATTTCCTGCTATACGAAAATCAGATGGTGTAAGTTCAAGCACTTCTCCATTAGATAAATGCATAGTGGCGTAATTGACAAAATTACGCCTACTATTCATGGTTATTCTTGTTTCGTTATCAATATTTCTCATGCTCTAACTCCATTATGGGGATATATAGGTCTGATATTTATTCTCAAACCTTTCCAACTTTCTTCGTTATAAAGTTCACCTTTATATCTGTACTGTCTTAATCTTACACCATCTACATTGAAATTACTAGCGTAAAAATCTTTATAACACCAACCATCGAATATGTCAAAATGATGCATATTGAAAGAAGATTTATTTACCATTAAATCTAATATCATACGTACATCTTCTGTACTCATATCACCCCATACCATGTCATATCCTACGATTGTTCCCATTGGTGTGTTATGCATTACTAAATCTTGTGTTCTATCACTATCTTCGGTAGAAGTAGTGGCAAGAATAGGTTTATATTCAATAGGTGCTTTAATTCTAATATAATCGCCCACTTGTCCATATTTACCTGTATCATCTCTAATATCAAAACTTGCCATGTTTTTCTCCTTATGCTAACTCAAACGGATTTTTACCTGTACTTGTCTGTATTATCTTGCCACCTTGTATTGTGTACTGTGCAAGAGTACGTCTATCAGGAAGAAGGAAGTTAATTGTTGTAACACCGCTATTACCGCCATTTTGTCTTAATGCAGTATTGAAGGCTTCAATCATAGTATCAAGCGGTGTTTCAATGTTTGTACCACTCTTCTGGTCACCGAGTACTGCCATGAACTCTTTGTTGGGTGGTATAACTGCCCCTTGTGCCAGAGCAGGAAGTCTGGGTAGAGATATAGGTTCTATATTAAATCCTATGCTACTTGCACCTACAACTTCTTGAGCCCAATCCCAAGGTACAGGAATTTGTATAGCATTGAGACCGCTTATGATTAAGTTTATACCAGCCTCAAAGATACTTATGATACCATCAATAATACCTTTGAATATATCTTTAATACCCTGCCATGCTTTTTCCCAATCACCTGTAAATACACCGACAATAAACTCAACTATACCATTCAAAGTTTCCATCAAAGAATTTATCAATGAACCTATGAATTTAACTGCGGTTTGTATTACATCACCTATAACTGCGAATGTTCTTGAAAAACCATCTTTCAGATATCCTAACACAGGTTGTATTGTATTCGTCCAAAGGAATTTTATAACTTGTCCTAATAACTCAAGTGTAGGTTTTACTTTTCTTGTCCATATGTCTTGTATAAATGTCCACAAATTATTTATGATATTCTTAATATAACCTGCTATCGGTACAATATAAGTCTTATATACGTTTGAAACTTCTTTTCCTATTGCATCTAGTGTAGGTTTAATATCACTATTCCACCAATCTACGATAGCATCTATAAGTTCACCAACAACTTCTTTGATTTTATCTACTGCAGGTTTAATATTTTCTTCATACCACGCTACAATAGAGTCCCAATTATCATGTATCGCTATGACTATCTGGGATATTGCAAATATTATTCCGGCTACTAATGCCGCTATTGCCGCTGGTGCGCCAAGTATTATAACCCCTATTGCCGCAAGTGCTATTCCCAATGCTTCGAGTATAGTTGATAAACCATCCCATCCTTCTGTCCACATATCAAAGAACTCTTTAACTGCAAGAACTAGACCGCTTATTACTGCGGCTATGCCACCTAATGTTGAAAGTATTCCGCTTATTGCGCCCCAATTTGATACTACCATTGAAATCTCTTTTATAGCAAGTGCTATCTTACCAAGGACACTTCCTACAATGGCAGCACCTTTCAGAGCAATCAAGGCATTAACAATACCCCAAATTGTGCCTTCAACATCTTCTGCTGTTATACTGTCCATAAACTCATTTAAGTTATCTATAAGTTCATCAAGACCGCCATCGTTTATAAAGTCTGCTATCTTGTTCATTACATCATCAATGAACATTATCAGACCTTCGCCGACACGTTCTGCAAACGGCTCAAGGTGTTGCCAGAGTTCTGATAACTTCGCACGAAGTCCTTCCCAATCAACTTTATTATTGAAGTCCTCAAACACACCAAGTATTTCAGGTAAGCCTTTTTCTATTGTCCACTTTGCTAACGGTAACATAACCTGCGTATAGAAATCCTCAAATACACCTGCTATGTTATCAACCACAGGTTTCAGACTTTCAAGGAATGAGTCAAACGCATTAAGCAACGGTGAGAAATCAAGGTTCTTTGCCCATTCAACCGTTGCATCTGTGGCTTTCTCTATATGTTTGATAATGATAGCAAATATATCTCTTATCTTTTCAAGAATATGTAAGCCAACTTTATTCTTATTCCATGCTTCATCAAAGTTCTTTGCAAGGAAGTGTACTACATCACCTATATTGGCAATTATTCTGAAAATATCACGGAACATTTCAACGGTTTCTTCTTGATTCCACATTGTAAGGAAATCTTTACCTATATCAATAAGAAGTTTCTTTACGCTATTCCATGCACGTTTCCATGAAGCCGTTACTATCTTGCCCATATCATCCCATGCTTTCTTGATAGGAGCCCATAACTGCTTCAATACGTCTGCTATCTTCTTTGCAAAGCCGCTTACAGGTGTTTCTACCATCTTGTAGCCAGCACCTGCTCCAGCACCACCGCCATCGTCATCATCTTTCTTTGACTGGTATTTGTTTATCTCATCAATAGGCGATAAGTAACCTTCAAGTTCTTTCTTCGCCTTCTTTGCACTTGCACCAGTCTTATCAAGACTTGCGGCATAATCTGTCTGTGTAGCAACTGCCTGATATATCTTACCCTGACCTGTGAGTGTAGCAAATACACCACCAATCAAACTCATAATACGTGAAATGAGATTGGCAATTTTTTCAAGTACCGGAACAACCACTGTAAGAAGTGGCTGAATTGCAGTACCAAGAGCACCTTTCATCTGATTGAGTGCAGTAACGGCTCTCGACATCTGCGTGTTGACCTCAGGAAAGGTCTTGGCCATCTCTCCAAGGGCTTCAATAGCATACTTTCTTAATCTTCTGAATAAGAAGAACAGAGACCTAATTCCAAAGCCGTATTTGAGTATATTTGTAAGAGCGTGTTTGAACCCATTGTTAAGTGATGTTGTGGTTCTCTTTGACTCTTTATTCAGACCCAACATACTCTTGGCAACATTGAGCATACCAGAAGTAATCTTTTTGAGTTTTTCCTGAAGTGAATTGAGTCCTCTCTGTATATCGTTAATGATAGTACGCATGAGATAAAAGCCACGTGTGTATGACGTTGCTCCTTTATTACCACCGAGTTTATTACTGTCTTTCTCAAGGTTCTGTATTTCAAGGTCAGCGGCACGTATCTGTACTGCCAATCTTGCAAAATCTTCAAGAAACTTCTCATCACCCAAAACAAGTTCAGTTTTGTTGAACAGGTTTTTTATGCCTATAAGTTCTTTGAGTTTTACACCCATCGACTCATACTCGGCATCTATCTCTTTTATCTTCTGTTTAGCGGCTTCAATATCTTCTGTTGACATGGCAGTTTTCATCTGTGATTTATAACCTGCCATTTGCCTTCTTGCGGTTGTCATGGCTTCTGAAATGCGTTTCCACTCATCAGAACCTTTACCGCCGTCTTGCTCCAACTTGTCTTTTTCAGCCTTTAAGTGTTGCAAGTTAGCCAAAGCATTTTTATATCCTTCGTTCATGCGAAGCCAATAATCATTGACACCAGAAGCAGGAGCCTGAAGTGCTTTACGCTCCGCTAATAGTTCTTTCATTTTGGCACGAACATTGTCGATGCTCGATGACAATTCTGCCTGTTTTTCAGGAGAACTCCAGGCATTACGTGCAGTTTCACGCTCAAAAACTTCCTTAAATGTTTCTTTCATTCCAAGAAGTTTGCCTGCAGTTTTTGACATGGAATCCTGTAAACGAAGTATTTTTGAAGATGTGGCGTCAACTCCTTTTCCGTCGAACGCTTTTGTCATGCTTTTTTCAAAGCCATCAAGTATTCTCTTCGCGGCAGAAAATGCTGACACATTAGCCTTGGTCTTTTCGGAGAACTCTTGTAAGTCCTTCATTGCCTCGTCTGTGTCAAGTTGTAGTTTAAGGGGTATTGTAACCTCTGCGCCTTTTTTACTCATGTATTAGTACCATTATCCCATAATTCATACATTAGGGCATCAAGTTCTTGTTCTTCTATGCTCTTTGAGTTCCAATTGAAGTAACTGGAGTTCTCTTGCCTGAACTTTTGTTCCCACTTCTCTAACTTCTCGCCACTTAAAATCTTACTTCTGATAGACACTACGGTAGCAAGAACACTCTCCCCTACTGCCATATAATAGCCTAAAAATGTCCACCAGTGCATATATTTTTCGGCTCTTATCTCTTTACCCGCAACTTTATTGACGGCAGACATTATCATCTGTTCATCTTTATCCCAATCAATAAGTTTGGGTCTCGGCTTATCAGAAGTGTCATCACTACCACAATTAAAGAAGCGAAACATTTCTTTGGTCAGTTGTATAAGAGTATCCTCATCAAGGTTATATAAGACATCAAGGTCGAACCCATCATAAAAGATAATAAGAGAGGCGAGAATCCTATCATCCTCGCCCAATTCTATGTCGCCTAATGCCGAAAAGCAATCTAAAACAACTCTGAAATCTCCCGCTTCTCGTATCTTATACTTCTTGTCCTCAATGAAAATAGAGGTGGGCAAATCATACATATAGTTGTTCCTTATTTTCTCTTACGGCTCTTTGTGTATTTGGCAGTATGCTTACTGATATTCTGCTCACGCAGTTTCTTTTCCTTCTGCCACTGGTCACCATATAATGCCATGAGTTTGTCAATGATATAGTCATATCTGTACTGACCACCAATGGGATCATACATTGAACCACCATCACAACAAAGTTCACATACACCAAAGTCGAAGATACTATCAACAAGGTCTCTCATCTTCTTGTCGATAGAACGGAACTTCTCTATTGCTTCATCTACCTTCTTCTCATCTTCTTCTGACTCAATAGAGTTCGGAACTTCGGCAGAAGCCAACTCAATAGCCTCTGCCTGTAACTCGTCAAGTTTTGCCTTGGCATCTTTGGCTCTCGTCACGATGTTAAGGTCTGTCAAGTTTAGTTCCAGAACTTTTGTGCAGTCACCGTTTACCCATATCTTGGTTCTCGCGGTTTCTGATAAGTCAAGGTTTATAGCATTGCTATTGTTCTTTACTTCCTCAATCATTTCTTTTCTCCTTCATTCCTTCATTTTAGACATCCGGTGTGAACACAAAGTCGATGCTCAACTTGTCAACATGACCGTTTGTAATATCGTTACTAAAGAACGCTGAAATGGGCATGTTTACGTTTGCATCACCACCGAGTGAATTGTACTGGATCGTACAGTTTACGTGCTTCTCTGCTCTGTATCCGTTTACACTATCACCAACGTAAGCCGTGATGAGATAAAGCGTGAACTGTGAAAGTTCGGAAAGAGCATTTCTTCTACGTATATCATCAAGTTTAGCACCGAGTTTCGAACCACCAAGGATAAGGTACGGATCGAAGTCCTGCTGAGGCTGGGTCTTGTTGACATCTGTGTAGTTGATACCAAGGATATCGGTTGTAGTACTCTGGTCTGCATTGTATTCAACGCTGGAATCCTCTGTTCTTCTACCAAGAAGTTCTCTCTCTGTGGTTGTTCCTTCTGTCCATTCTGCTACGGTAAGAAGTAACTTACGTTCTGCTCTCTGGTGCTCTGCCAGATTAAACTGTGCTACTGACATTTCTTTTTCTCCTCTCTAATTATTATTTCCAAAGTTGCTTGGATGTGTCCAAGTATGTTATTACCAAACCGACACTGAATTGTGCCAAGGGAGACTCTAACGAAACATTCACCCCATTAAATGTTGGCCTATTCGATGTTGTTTCTACGCTCTCTATTATACACTCATTTCCGAAGTTTGGAAAGTGTCGATTTTCATTTTGTTCCTTAATCCAATCAATAAGAGTCTGACCGTCTACCATATCTTCGATATTCTCATTTGGATATAACGGCGAAGGCGATACTTTACCCGCACTATCTTCCTCTATAACAATTGGATTGTATGCCACTGACTTATACATCAGTATTTCGGCTCGGTACACTCTTTCGACTGTGCCATCTATAAACTCTATTGCGTCACGTGGTTGTTCTCTATTCACCAGAAGTTGATTGTTGTTATCCTTCTCTTCGGCTACACCAAAATACATGGGATCTTTCGCAACAACGGGACATTCATATATGTAGTCAAGAATACTTTTGTTCAAATCTACCGTTGCCATTCTATCTCCTCAAAATCTCTCTGCAGGCTTCTACTACTTCGTCAAAGAGTTCACCATCTTCTTCTACGGCTTCTGTCCAGTGCTGAACACCCATAGGTGAACCCGGATATTGGTCAAGATACTGTCCTGTTTGATATTTTTTCTGACCCTTTGGACTGAAAAATCTATAAGGTTCTCCTATTCCTACACGTCTGCCGTCGATGTATTCGTATTTCTCAAATACTGGTATATTCGGTCCGTAGATTAAGCCTTCATGGAAATAATGTGCCAAATCTTCTCCATTTGTACCTTTCAGTACATAGAAGTATAACTGGTTGGCATATACTTCCCAATCTGTATCATCTGGTAAGTAACCGTGGCTTTCAAGTATTTCTGCTATGGCTTCAAGACATTCTGTTCTTCGGGGCTCCATTACGTGCTTTACATAATCATCTGCCTCCTGTTGAAGCACATCCTGTATGGCTCTTGTAGGCAATCTGAATGATATAGCACTCATGTTATTTACCCTTTACTAAATAATGCTCGTTACCTCTGCCGCCACCCACGTTAATGGTGACCTTGTCTATCGTCATACACCCTTGTAGGTCTTTGTACTTGTTGACCAAGTCAGTGGACTTATGCCCGGCAGAATACTCATCAACTTCATCTTCTACCTTGTCACGAATAATTATATCGCCTTTACCAAGTGTGAAATATTCATCCATCTCATCATTCGGCAGGTTTATCCATTCATGCTTCGGTAAAAAGAGTTCATCTATCCGCATTCTGCAAATGATGGTGTCTGTTTCTATTACAGTGGTATCAATCGTGACTTTATTGCCGATATTTTTCCAGAAAGCACCGACTACTACGTGTCTGTGCCAGGTTATCAGTTTTGTCAACGGATCGGTATATTTATTGTAAACTGTAACAGTTTCATCCCACCAACTCGGGTAATGGTTCATCACTCTTCCTCAGTCTTTTTCTTGCGACCCCTTTTGGCCGGCTTCTTTTCTTCTACAACAGGTTCCTGAGCAGGTTCTACTTCTACTTCAACTTCAGGCTCCTTCTTTGCCTTAACCTTCTTTTCTGCGGGCTTTGCCATCTCTGCAAATGCTTCATCTACATCAGCCTGTGTTTCGTAAGGCATAATCATCTTCGCGGTAAATGCAGGTCTTCCATACTTCTCAATAGCAACTGCAAGGGCATTATTGTTTTCTTCGCCAAAGTAGTTTTTATCGAACGATACCGCATATCTCTTGCCCAAATATGTTTCGCCTGTCTTTGTGTTTGTTGTTTCAAAAATGTAACCGTACATATTATTCTCCCGGATATATTCCACGATAGAGTAAACGTCTACCTAAATCATTGATAATGTTACTCAAATACCTATCTATAATATCCTTCTTCGGTCTTGTGCCTTGTGCATACGCTAACAATTCACCCGAACTCAAAACATTGTACTCTGTTGTAACACCATCGTTGCTCTCTTTTGTTATGCCAGGCTCTTTAGTCCAGCCAAGTCCACCGCCACCAATGCCACCAAGTAGCAATTCATTCTCTAACTGTTTTATCCTGATAAGTTGGTAAACACACCTTTTCAATGCTTCTGTGTCAAGTGCATCTGCCCATTCAGGTCTCTGCAATCTATTGAATGTGTACCAGTTTACGGTAGACTCTGCATCATACTCCAAATCTTGAAAGGAGGTCTCGTCTAACTGTCCTCCATATGCAGTATATTCAGCGTAGGTAAGATACATCAGACTGACCTCCTTCTATAAGATTTATATTAGCCGAGCGAGATAATCCTTGAAATAGGAATAGCCTTGTGAGCAATGTACTGTTTGCTTACACCACCTGTATTAACGAGTTCCCAATTCGCGCCAACTTCAAGTTCAGCGTTCGTAGGTGAAAGCGTTGACATGGTGTTCTGTGTGAAGGAGATACCATAAGGTGCCCAACACTTTCTCTGACGAGAAATAAGTGTATCTTCACCACCGTTCTTGTAAGGATCACGGCTCATTTCGTAAGGAACTTTTGCTCCGCAGTTCGTGAACTCGATTGCACCACGTCCGAATACGTATGTAACGTACTTCTTCGTAGCACCTGTTCCAGTACCAGAAGTGATAACAGGCATATCATCATCAATGATGACAAGACGTCCGTTAAGCGTTGCGATGTTGGTATCTCTCTGCATACCATTTTCATCGTTGTACTTCAGGTATGTAAGCAGGTTCTGGTTCTCAAGGTCTGTTGCAACCTTTGAGTGCATGATTGCAAGTGAGAACTTACCCTTGTGGTCACCAGCAGCCTTCTGAATAGCGGTGTTAAGCGTTGTAGCATCCATGTAGCCAAGAACGCCTTCAGTATTCGTTACTGCGGAAACATCATGTGTATGCTCCTCAACGAACTCTGCACCAGCCGTATCTGCCATTGAGAATACACCGTTCAGGATAGAAATAAGAATGTTCTGGTCCTGCTCTGTCCAGTACTCACTAACCTGCTGTGCTACGTTCTCCATGAAGTCAACACCACCAGTGATGTCATAAGAGAAGTCCTTCTCTGTCCATGCTTTAGCACGTCCAACAACTACACGGCTATGTGAGTATGTTGCAGTACTATCAGATGTAATGTTGGTAGCACCGTCATAGTTGAGCGGTGTTCCACCAATGAGACCCTTAAGCGGGGTTGTAAGGAAGTTACCACCAACCTGGTCTGACATAGCAGATGCGAGTTCAGGTCTTGTGATAATTGCTCCTGACTTGATGAGTTCGTTCAGATGAACGTTAGGGATACGGTCTACGTACTTCTGGAATACTTCACCGTTAAACAGTTTGGCGTCAAAATACTTGCCCATTTTTCATTCCTCCTATAAACTTTTGTTAAATGTCTGCGTCCGGATTTTCATTCTTCATCCGCATGAGTTCTG
>Ga0310690_10013140_pt1 | contig 10100 bp, 7 predicted proteins | sample AusTroGonzalo_MG_2_FD_207661 | JGI IMG/M metagenome (GOLD analysis project Ga0310690, IMG submission 207661) | Bovine rumen microbial communities from tropical cattle in Woodstock, Queensland, Australia - Gonzalo_04 (v2) (version 2) | ecosystem: Host-associated > Mammals > Digestive system >...
ATAAAACTGAAACTGTTATGATACCAATAGTCATCATATCCCAACGATGAGTCATACTCTTGTACGGCAATTTCATCAAAGGAACTATACTCGTCTTTTCTTTCAAAGAAAACGCTGTGAGTGATTTGTTGCCCGGAGTATGATTGCGTTTTGGAATAAATGTATTGCTTAAAGTCTGCAGTAATGACGACAGGAATTAGCCCATCATTTAGTGCTGTGAGTATCTCCGCAACTGTCTTGTCGGCAGTATATGTGCCACCACTCTCTGTGACATTGACTACGAACATTTCTTTTGGCGCATTTGCCCAACTCGCATCTGTCCCATCAGTAGTCAGGAACTCTCCGCTATGTCCCGTCTGTGAAGGAAGTGCATCTACATTCTGCAATGCCTGCGTGATGACCTTGTTCTGCACAGGGTTCAAAGAGGTAAGAGACAGAGCATCGTCAACTGTGATACCTACGATGGACTCTGCCTGATCCTTGTAATACTTGGCATTATTGTGATAGGTAGGATCGGTAGACGGAACGTCTACGCCATTGCGCTGACCAACCGCCCACGCTTCAGAGTCAAGTTTGGACGAAGATGCAGAAGACGCAGAACTGCTTGCAGAAGTTGCGGACAGCGCCGCCTGCTCCTTATAGTATTTGGAGTTGTCGGTATCTTCTCCCGTCCTACTCCCCGTACTTCCCTTTGCGTAGGATTGCGCCTCAGTAGCGGATGCACTTGCTCCCGTTGCAGAAGTAGCCGCCTGCTCAGAGTAATACTTTGAGTTGTTGTGGTAGGTAGCATCACCGCTCGTTACGGCAGAGCCTCCGCGAGTTCCTTTTGCCCACGCTTCTGCATCTTTTGCAGAGCCATCGGCTGCGGTCGCGGATGTAGAGGCTGACCCTGCATACAATTCAGCATTATCCTCTGCGTCTTCAGCCGCCCCTTGCGCCGCCTCTGCCTGAGTCACGAGTCCGTCAAGCGTATCCTTGTAGTCAGGATCAAGTTTGCTCCCCGTGATAGAGCCGTCCTTGACTTCTGCCGTGACAGTTTTGCTTCCATCACTATTTGTGGTCGTGGTGAAGTCAATGGTCGTGCCGTCCGTAAAGGACACGGCATTAAACAGGGCGCTAACGTCGCATTCGCTGTAAGAGCCGTCCTCGTTCGTGATACGTAATTTATACGTACTACCGCTCTGTATGATGGACACGGATACGGGAATCTTCTCAATATCCGTGTCGATGGTCGTGGTCGTTCCGTCCTGCGTCTTGATGGTGAAAGTGCCCGTTCCGCTCGCATAGGTAATGCTCTTGACAAGTTTATCCGCATTTGCGATGGTCTCAAACTTTGCATCAGCCGCGTCCTTAGTGTACGCATTGCCTGCCACAGTAGCGGCGAGGTTCTGCGCGAATGCCGTGGTCGCGATCTGCGTGTTGTTCGTGCTTGGGTCTGCGGTCGGTGCAAGCGGAGTCCCCGTAAAGGTCGGCGATGCAAGATTCGCCTTCAAAGCAAGAGCCGTCACGAGCGCATCGTAAAGTCCGTCTGCATATGCTTTGGTGGAAGCATCCGTGCTGTCGGTAGGAGTACCGAGTCCCGTGACCTTATTGCTCCCCATTGCGATGTTGCCCGTCATCGTACCGCCCGCCTTGGGCAGATAGTTGTCTTCTCTCGCAAACGCGGGATGATAGGTCGTGCCATCCGTGGAGTATTCGATGTCGCCGTTTGTCTTTACGCGGATGATCTTGATATCCGTACTTGCAACGCCCCCGATATCGTTGATGTCGAGACCGCTGATGTTCATATTCTCTGTGCTTACGCCTCCCGCTTCACCGCCTGAATGGACGGCGTTCGGGTTGAACATCTTACAGAGTTCATCGATATCGTGCGAAAGTTGTTCAGGCCCCATCGTATCCGTAGACGGATTGCCTTGCGTACCATTAAAGGTTCTTTGTGGTTTGTAGCTCATTCAAGCAACACCTCATCTTTCAGTATGGTGGGGGTATAGAAGTCTGTTGCCTCATAGACAAAGCCTATGGCGACGACAGTAAGCGGGGAATTGAGTTTGTTGTTCTTGACTTCCAATTGGAATGTATTGGACATCTGCGTGAGTTCCACCATCTTGACGATAGCCTCGCGGAAGCCCCAGATTCTGCCCCAAGTTCTTCCCCAAACAAGGGACTCTGTAGTATTGACCGTGTTAAGGCTGTATTCGAATATCTGATCGTTGTAGCCCATGATCACACGGCAATCAGCGTCAATCTCCGTAACCGCAGTAGTCTGCTTGAAGATGATGCCGACAAGACGAACCACCTTGTTCACCATCGGATTGCCGAAGTGATATTCCTTCGTCTTGATGTGTAGGTTGATTGGCTTATCTTCGCCCGTTTCCACGTCAACATCGCAAGTGCCGACTCCGGTAATCATTAAATAATTCGTAGATGCGAAGTAAAATCCATCGCCGTCCTCAAGCCATGCATTTACTTTCCATCCTGTAGTTTCCGTGAAAGACTTGGTCTCCCACTCAAACTTCAGAACTCTTGTATTGCCATCGTCCTTATCCGTGTTGTAGGCAAGATAGTAAACGTTGTTGTAGAAATAGCCGATGCAATCCTGCTTCGAGTCAATCGAGGCTATCGTATTATCTACACGAGAGCCTGTAATTTTATTGATTACCTCGTTGCCCTGTAGCAGAACAAGCTCGCTGTTCAGGATGGATACGGACACATTGTAGATTCCGTCTTTGCCGAGGAACAGGAACGAGTGCGGGGTAAGCGCAATACTTCTATCGCACATACATCCATACGGCAAGTTCAAAGGCTTCCATCTTGCATCTTCGAGTGCGTAGATTCCGCTCCATACATACCATCCATTCTCATATGAGACGAGGATAGACTCTGACAACTGAAGCATTCCCGTAGGTCTGCCGTATTCGTTTAAGCCGTATACTTTGTTGTATTCGCTTTTGAAGTATGTAGGATTGCCGATCTCAGAGTAATAAACGGCATTGTCATCAGGATTTCCTGAAGCGAATACTCTGTAGGATGCAGTATGAACCACGAACATTGTGCACTTTTTGATCGGCGCAAGATCGTTATCATTTATCTTTCCCTCTTGCTGCGTGGTGTATGTTAAGACGCATCCCGTCTCGCCCGGATCGACATACCCATTTGTTACGAGTCCGTTTGTGCTCTTCGTGAAAACGACAGAATTGCCCTCTTTCTTGGATGTCCATCCGGTAACCGAGACCGCATTGATTGCATCTACTATCGTGTTGATGGATGCATTCGCACCAACTGCAACTGTGTGCGCACTATCATCAAGATAGATAGTCACAGTTCCCGCCGCAGTTGATCCGCTCACAACAGTAATGTAGACGACTTCAGGTTTGGACGGATCGTACGGAGTGACGGTTCTCGCCACGTTCGACGCAAAGTAAGGTGCTTCCGTAACGTCTGCCCAATTCGTAGTATTGGTATAAGCCTCTGTAGCGAGGTCGATGTTTGTCCTTGCTGTTTTCGCCTGATAGAAGTGTCCAAGCACGCCCGTCGTGGAATTGTCATTATTTCTGACGATCTGCCCAACGGAAACGGACACAGTTCCCTCTTCAGACGAATAGTCATAATCGCCGATGCAGTACAGTTCGCTCCCATCGCCGAAATAGAATCTATTGTAGACCACGAACGGATGGATGCGCTTTGCTCCATTCGTAAGACTTATCGCAAGCGTCAGCGTGTCGCTATTCTGATCGTAGTCATACAACTTACTGTTGATTACAAGGAATCTCTTGTACTTCGAGCCGATGAACCAGATGTGAGCGTCATCCACCTCGACCTTGGCATAATAGACGTTAACTGTTGCCGTGCTTGGGATAAGAACAATCTTGTCTCCCGCCTTTGGAGTTCCCGTTACAGATAAGCCATAGTCAGAAAGCGTAACTGTAATCTCTTCCAAGTGCCACGCGTTGTCCTCATAGTAGAACTCGTACTTTTCGTCTGTCAGCGTACCTGGGTCTGTATAGGTAACTGTCAGCGTATCGCTCGCCATTGTGCGGAGTTGCTTCGCAAAGCTGTCCGTGTTCATTTTCGTACTGCCGGGTCTTGTTTTGAAGGACTTGATCTCAGCTGAATACTCTGCGTTTTCTGATAGCACGACTTCGCTATCCTTGATGGAGATAGCCGCAACGCTATCATTAAAGCCTCCGCTGAAGTCCGAGTATATGCCTTGATTAAATCTATCGATCTTTCCCGCCATAATCAGTACCTCGCGGGCATACGCCTATATCTTCTGCTGACCAAATCCATCGTTGCATCCATTTCCTCCAACTGATTCCAGAACAGTTGGTCATAGGTCTGTGCATCAGGATCGCCCTGTCCGTAGATTCTGCTGCGCATCCGCGCCGCCAAGTAATACTTGATCGGTTCAGCGTAGCGGTCAGGAAGCGGAACTTCGCTGTCTACGGTCTGCGGTGCATCCGGCATATACCGATAAGTGATGTCGAAATCGCCCGAATGATAAAATGTAACATCATTCTGACCATATTCATAATACGGAGTCGCAATGGGTCTGCGCTTTCCGTGTCTTGCGATCTTGTTGAACTGAATGACTTCTTCGCTGATCGTACAAGTGTCTCCTGCATCTTCAGTACCATTCGACGTATATTCAATGGTCTTGATTGGAGCGGAAAGCGGATGCGTTCTTGCGATGTACTTGATCGCATCCTTTACCCATATGAAACCCGTGATGCTTTCTATCTGTAAGCCCGTCAGCAACTGGGCATCAACTCTTATTTCATTGCTTGTCATTGTTTAGATACCCTCCATGCGTTCTCTTGTACGAACCATTCAGTTCGTCTCTTTCCTGCGCAAGAGATACCTCCTGCGCCGTTTCATAGGAAGCGGCTTCCATTTGATTCTTAAAATCATGATGCCTCGTTTCATCCAACCTCGCGTTGGATTCCTCCAACTCTCTCAATAATCTGTCCGTGTTTGCCACAAGCGTCCGTTTGCAGTAATCGAGCGTTCTCGCATCAAGTTCATCATAAGGAACGATGAAGCAATACGTGCTCCCTTTGTTGTCCGCGGAATGCACCTCATACTGCCCCGACTTTGTGTTATATACAATAAAATAACCGCTCTCAATGGCGGTTATCCGTTCTGCGATTCCGTAGAGATCGTGTTGTATGAGACGAAGCCACGGACGTTGAAGTATCAAAGCGTCCGCCGCCTGTCGTACTCTTGTTTTCATTTACCTCTCCTCAAATCAGAAGCAACCCCCACCCGGCTTTTGCTACTGGCTTCCGCCCATTGGAAAGGCAGAGACATTTCTGCCTCTGCCCTCCAATTGCTTAGTGAACCGAATTAGACTTCGGCGATGCCGGTGATTCTGCCGTGAGCGGCGGGCTTGGTGCAGAGCAGTTCTGCATACTCGACGAGCGAGCCTTCGTAGGCTGCCTTGTCGGTGATTCTGTGCAGGATCGCGCCGTCCAAATCCATCCAATCCCAATCGGCAAGTCTGCCGAGGTACAGCCACTTCGTGTTGATGAAGTCCATGATGTTGGGCTTCATATACTTCTCCACGGAGATGGGTACGTGTGCATAGGATACCAGATCGTAACCGCCCTTGACGTTCATAAACTCCAGATTTCTCTTGTAGGTGTTCTGCTCGTCAATGAAGGCTCTCTGTACGCCGTAGTCGCAGGCGATGAAGTTCGGCTTCTCGCCGATTCTTGCGTCGATCGCGTCGAGCGCTTCCTGCATCCACATAGAGTCCAGAGCCTGCGGAGTGCCACCGCTGTCCTTAGCGAGTTTGACAGGCTTGAACCAGCTGTTGGAACTTCTGTTGATACCATACAGCGTGGTAGCGTTCATGATATCTTCGATGCCGGTGAGTTCATTCATAAAGTTGCCTGCGAGCGTGATGTAGTCGTTTGCGGTCAGGGAGGTAGTCGCGCTCAGCGTGACAGTACCAGCCGCATAGTCCACATCCACGACTTCGCCCGCGGTAACGGTCTTGGAGAACGTAGTGCCCGAAACAGAGCCGATGTCGAGGTACTGTCCGGGATAGAATGCGTTGATGCTACCGCTTCCCGCCTTCAGAGTGAAGGTTGCGGAAGAGGAAGTGTTCGCGCTTACCTGACCCATATAGCCTGCGGACGAACCGACCATATTTCTGCGGAGCATATCGTTGCCGTCGACAACGAGGTTGTCCATCATTTCGGTTACCTGATCAGCGAAGGATGCCTTGCTATCCTTCGAGGTACGGATCATCTTGTCGGTCAGGCTGAAGCGAGCGTAGAGGTTCTTGGAACTCGCCGTGCCCTGTGCGTAGTTACGTGCAGAGGGGGACGGAAGATCGCCGTCTTCTGTTCTTGCTCCAACGCCACCGCTGCGTCCATACTGGAGCGGGAACTTGAATGCGTTGCCGACAATATATTTGCTGCCTTTGCCTACGGCAGCGAGGATCGGGCCGGAGTTTTCATCAAGCTGTTTGATGATCGGCCCAAGATAGTACACCTTCAGGGCATTCTGAAGGGTAGTAAGGGTCTCAAGTGCCATTGTGGTATTCTCCTTTTACCTTCTTAAATCGCCCAGGAGGAAGTTTCTCGCTTCGTCCATACTCGCGGGAGCTTTAGCCGGGTTGCCCGGAATCTGTGCGCTTCCACCGCTCGTGATGGTTGCGGGACGACCGCCCTCCTGTAATTCTTTGAGATAGTTTTCAATCACCTTGGACTTTATGTTATCGTCCGCAATGATCTGCGCAACGCTGTTGTCATCAGCGAGATAATCTGCGAGGCTTCTGCTTCCATCTGCATTTGCCTGACGCAACTGATCGATGATACCAGCCTGCGACTTCAGTTTCGATTCTCTATACGCATCAAGATACGATCGAGGATCATCTGCAGAAAGATTGTTATCGTTGACATATCTTGCGATGTCATCGAAGTAATCGTCTGCATCGGGGGTGCTATCGAGGAACTCGCTGAGTGCCTGCTTTACCGATTCCCTGTGTTGAGCGGCTTTTGATTCTTCCAGTAAAGGTCTCAGTTCGTCCTGCAAACCGCTGAGACGTTCCATCACGTTCTTGTTGGCGATCTTCTCGGCCATCTCGCGGATCGTGGCGGAGGGGTTTGCGTAAAACCGTTCGTTGAAGGCTTCCTCGTCAAAAGGTTCTTCCTCTTCAATCGGTTCTTCCGCCATTTCCTCCTGCGCCGTTTCAGCGGCTTCCTGCTCTTCGCGAGCCGCCGCCTTTTCCGCCTGATTGCTCTTTACGATATCCAGAAGAGTGGCGATCGTGTTTCTGTAGTCCTGCATCTGATCCTGCTGAGGCATAGCCTCAACGGGAGGCTGTTCTGCCGCAGGCATACCCATCGCCTCTTCTGCCGCCTGAACTTCGGGAGCGTTGCCGACTTCTTCCATTGGAGTTTCTGTGTCCGCGGCATTCATATCCCGTAGGAACATCTCTGTGGGTGATAACTCTTCAACTGCTTCGGGAACAGCAGTTGCCTGTGCTTCGTTCATTTCATTAGGCATTGTATTTCCTCCTTATTACTGAACCCCGCCAAAGGTTGCGGGAGACATCGTTGAACGCTGGATGTACGGAGCATCTGTGTTCATCATCTGCTCAGCCTCCGCTTTCTTTTGAAGCGCCGCGATGTGTTCGTTGACATGCGCCTCAAAGATTTGATCGAGTTCGGGAGTCTTCCGTACATAGTCTTCGTACTCAGCCTTGAGTCTGAAGTTGTTGTGGACAGAGATGTGGATGATATCGTCATCGTACTCTGCGATCTGCGCGGGTTCGCCCGTAATCATTGCGTTGTTCTCACGCTGCGCTCTCCGCTTCTGATCGTCCTCTGCCTCTACGAAGCTCTCCCAATCGCCGAGTTCGAGCATCTCGAATACCTTCGCTCTGCCCTCCGGCGTGATGTTGCCCGTTTCGGGATCGTTGAACAGACCGCCGTTGAGCAGTTCCACCACCTTCTGTCTTCTCTGGGACAGGGTATCGCTGCTTTCGGGTTCGCTTTCGATGAATACATCGAAACTCGTAAGATCGTTTCCAACGAACTGTTCTATTTCGAACTCGTTGTTACGGCCAAGTTCTTTGACCATTCTTGGGTAACTTACATTTGTATGATATAGGTTCAGCCATTTCTTGCCGACGCGGATCAGGCATTGCTTGATGTTCTCCGCTTCAAGACCGATTCTCGTATCGTCCTGTTCGGAAAGACCCGCAATGGCAACGCCGCTCGTTACCTGAGACGGAACTGTGGATTGCTTTGCGAGCTGAGACACTCCGCTGTATCTGTCGAATGCGGAGAGCAAATCCTGCTCTTCTCTGCTCACGTCATCAGGGAGCGAATCCATTGTCATAAAGCGAGGCGCATTCGCACCGCGTCTGTATACGATCATCGAACCCGGCTCAATGCCGTTATCAAGCAGATAGTCCTCGTCGACAAGTGCATTCTCTTCTGCCACCAGAACGCCGATGGTAACGCGGTTGATGTAATCCTGAATCCTGTTCTTAACGCTATTGTAGCGAATCTGCAGAGGGATCATCCGCTCTACTACCGAAGTGCCGAAGAATCCGTCCGTCTTCATTGATTGCTGTACGTCGAACGGAAGCATATACTCGCCGTTGTCGCCGTATGTATCGGGGAGCGTTCCGTAGAACAGCAGATGCTCATCCGTACAGATGATGAGCCGTCCTGCGGGATAAGTCGCCGATGGCATCTCCCATTCCTCATACACCTTGACAACGTTCTGCACCTCGACCGTAGTCAGCAGGAATCCGCTCGATCTGCCCGTAATAGACGAGCCGTATGCGCGGTTATCCGAAGACATTATCTTGTAGGTCTCGTGCTCCTTGCCTTCCTCAATTACTCCCCACTTCTCGAAAACCTCTTCAGGCGACATCAGCACCACGTGCATGATCCGCTTCTGAAGTCTGCAAGGAATGGATATGTTTTCAGGAAATATCTCGAACGGAGAATGGATGGTAGTCATCACATCTCCCTCGTGAATCTTTCGGTAAACTACTCGCTTATCGTTGCCGAGTAGCATCTCCTCATATTCCTTGAGCGGAGAAATCTCTTTCTCTTCCTCGCTCATATTCCGTACTTCGAATCCTACGACCCGACCCGCGGATTTGTCCCATACTGTCTTGTATACTGCCGTGCCCGTAACCCCGGCGATGAACGCGGCTTCCTGCTGAAGTTCGCTCATACCGAGTCTGGTGCGTGTGCTTGCCAGAACTTTGTTCCCGATCTTTGCAGACGTTCTATCTTCGCTGCTCGCACTTGCGGGTCTGTTCTTGAGGTTATTCTTCCTCTTTGACAGGATTGCAAGCCGGGTCTCGATAGAAGGTGCAATTTCGTTGAAAGCGTTCCGCTCTTCCCATTCATTCAACGGCAGTACCTCTTCAATGTCATTCTTATACGCATCGATGCGTGTGAACTGATCCCCATTGAAGAAGTTGATGTTTAGGCGCATTTGTAATTCGATTGGGTTTCTCTGCGTCCTTCTTTCTTCGTATTTCCGTTTGATGTCGGAAATAACGGTCTCTTCAAACTCGCTCTTTACACTTTCGCGTGCAGCATCATCCAGTAATGCGACTTCTGCGGGATTCTCGGATTCACCGCCAAGGAACGTTCTCATAAGCTCCTTGGCTTTTTCAATTCCCCACATAAATCATCACTCCTGTTCATCAAATTGCTTTTCGCGTTCAGCTCGCCTCTTCAAAGGCGTTTTGTACTCTCTCTTTGTTCCCGATATGTTTTCGCTCAGTTTGTAGTCCGCATAGTCCCTCGATGCGATGATGCCAATGAGGAACTTGCGTTCCTTTACTCCTGCGACAATGCTTACTACGAGACAGATAGCAAGCACGACATTACTTGCTATCAGATACATCATCCTTCTGCGTGCTCCTTCTTGCAGGCTTTGCAATGAGCCATAAACTCAGCCTTGGTCATTTCGCTCTTCGGGAACTGCTTACCGCAGTATTTGCACGTGTAGAAGCCTTCTTCCTTCTTAGGCTCTTCCGCCTTGACCTCGATCTCCTCGATCTTCGGCTCTTCCTTTACGATCTCTTCCGCCGGTTCTTCGGGCTTTTCTTCCTTCTT
>Ga0310690_10013141_pt1 | contig 10099 bp, 7 predicted proteins | sample AusTroGonzalo_MG_2_FD_207661 | JGI IMG/M metagenome (GOLD analysis project Ga0310690, IMG submission 207661) | Bovine rumen microbial communities from tropical cattle in Woodstock, Queensland, Australia - Gonzalo_04 (v2) (version 2) | ecosystem: Host-associated > Mammals > Digestive system >...
AAGACGAGAATTACATAGTGGTGGACAAACCTTCCGGCATGCTCACAGTGGCCACCGGAAAGGAGAAAAAAACGCTCTATTCGCTTCTGAACGCGTATGTAAAGGTAAACGCCCGCATGCAGCGGAAAGAGGACCTGATCGCCGGCCGGGAGCCGGACCGTTCCACCGCCAAAATCTGGATTGTGCACCGCATCGACCGCGGCACGTCCGGCGTTCTGGTCTTTGCCAAGAACGAGCGTGCCAAGGACATCATGCAAAGCAAGTGGAAGGAACTGGTGGCCGAAAGAAAATACATCGCCTGGGTGGAAGGCTCTTTTGAAAAGGATCAGGGAATGATTCAGAGCTGGCTGGTGGAGAATCCCAAATCCCTGATCATGAAATCCTTCCCCGACGAAGTCAAGGACGGCCAGCTGGCCATTACCCATTATAAGGTACTGGAGCGTGTCAAGCACTATTCACAGGTTGAATTCCAGCTGGAGACGGGCCGAAAGAACCAGATCCGCGTCCATGCGGCCGATATGGGCCACCCCATCGCTGGAGACGAAAAATACGGGGCCGAAACAGACCCTGTCCGCCGCCTGGCCCTGCACGCCGCCACCCTGGTCTTCCGCAACCCCTTCTCCGGCAAAATGGTGCGCTGCACCTCTCCCCTTCCGGAATGCTTTGAGCGATTTGCCCGCTACTAGACGCCAACTTGTGCGTTTTGAGCCGTTTTCGCCCCTGTTCACGTTCTTTTGGACGCCAACAGGGGCGATATTGCCACTTTTTGCCCCAGTTCACGTGCGGTGGAGCAGACAATTTTTCAGATTGAAAAAAAAGTAGTACCTTTGTTGCGGGAAAGTCTTATACGACCAGCTCCCTCCGAACTCCCCCAGGGCAGGAATGCAGCAAGGGTAGGTGGTTGTAGCGGTGCGATATAAGTAGCTTTCCCTTTTTTGTTTCTTTTCCGTATTTTTCCCGTTTTTCCTCCGGTCACGTACCCCGGTACGCTCCCTCCGGAAGAAACGGAAAAAATCCTGGAAAATATAATCATTTGTGATTGAAATGATTGAATAATATGATTTGTGTTTACACTATTACCAGCGGGCTGCATAATGAGGAGTCCGTGGCGAGGATCAGCGACGAATTCCTGGCCGGGGTGTTCCCGGATGGGAATTATGTTTTCAAGGGGACCGATTTCGGAGACTTTGGCACCCACGACCTGGACCTGATTTACGTGCGTACCGGCGGTGCCGAGGGCATTTTCAAGGCCCTGCTGCCGGAGATGCTGGCCCGGGGCATCGAGCGTTATTACCTGCTCACCAGCGGCAAGAGCAACTCCCTGGCCGCCTCGCTGGAAATCCTTTCCTACCTACGCCAGCAGGGACTGAAGGGAGAAGTCCTGCACGGCAGTGACTCCTATCTTCAGGAACGCGTGCACACGCTGGAGACGGTGGCCCTGGCCCGCAAGAAGTTGCGTGGCACACGCATCGGCGTCATCGGCCAGCCATCGGATTGGCTCATCGCCAGCCATGCCGATCCCATGGCCCTGATGGACAAGCTGGGCGTGAAACTAGTGGAGGTTCCCATGGAGGAACTGCTGCAGGAGATAGGGAAGGCGCCTTCCGACCTGGCTCCCGCCGAGGTTTCCATGGCCGGCCAGGTACGGGAAGCCTATCCCGGCGCAACGCAAATCTACCATGCACTGGAGGTGCTGGTGAAAAAGTACGACCTGGGAGCTTTCACCCTGCGCTGCTTCGACCTTCTCACCGCCCTGGGCAACACCGGCTGCCTGGCCCTGGCCTCCTTCAATGCCGACGGCATTCCCGCCGCCTGCGAGGGAGACGTCCCGGCCTTGCTGTCCATGATGATTGCACATGCCCTTATCGGCATCTGCGGCTTCCAGGCCAACCCCTCCCGCATTGATGTCCAGACCGGCCAGATGCTGTTCGCACACTGCACCGTCCCCTTCAACATGGTGAAAGACTGGCAATACGACACCCATTTTGAGAGCGGCATCGGCGTGGGTATCCACGGCAACCTGCCCGAGGGCCCCGTAACCGTATTCAAGGTTTCCGGCAAGCTGGACCGCCACTTTGCGGCCGAAGGAGAACTCCTGCGCAACCAGTACGAGGACAACCTGTGCCGCACGCAGGTGGTGCTGCAGCTGAGCCCGGAAGACGCCCGGTACTTCCTTACGGATTCTATCGGCAACCACCATATCATCCTGCCCGGCCACTGCAAGGCCCTTTTGGAGGAACTGTTGTAATGGAACTGGAAGAACTTTTTGCCAAGCACGGCGTCAAACCCACCGCCAACCGCCTGCTCATCGCCCGCGCCCTGCAACAGGCCGGCCGGCCGCTGTCCATGACCGAACTGGAGGCGCAACTGGAGACCATCGACAAAAGCAATGTGTTCCGCGCCCTCACGGCCTTTAAGGACGCCCACCTGGTCCATGCCCTGGAAGATACCGGGGACGGCGTGCGCTACGAACTATGCCACAGCCACCACCAGGACGATGACGACGACATCCACGTGCACTTCTACTGCACCCGCTGCCACCGTACTTACTGCCTTCACGACACACCCGTCCCGCCGGTAACCGTACCGGAAGGCTATGAACCTGAAAGCGTGAGTTATTTAATTAAGGGCGTGTGCCCGGACTGCCGATAATTCCCGATAATAACACCCCCCTGTTGAAAACTTTGGCGGGAAAATATTTGAATAAAAGGACAAAAAGCGCTACCTTTGCCAAAACAAGAATGTCATGAGAAAAACCGTCATAATCGCCAGTTCTTCGCCTGACATACATTATTATTTTTAGACAGCCATTTATGGTTGTCTTTTTTTTGGTTATATGGTAGTAGACTTACCCGCTTTCTGCGACATCCATGTCCACTTCCGGGAGCCGGGCCAAACCTGGAAGGAAACCATCCGCACCGGGTCCCTGGCGGCGGCACGGGGCGGTTACACACTGGTTTGCGCCATGCCCAACCTGGACCCGGTGCCGGACAGTCCGGAACACCTGGCCCTGGAGCAGGCGGCCATCGACCGGGACGCCATCATCACCGTACTTCCATACTGTTCCATCACCAAGGAGCGCAAAGGGAAAGAACTCACAGACTTCCACACCCTCAAAAAATACTGTGTGGCGTTCTCGGACGACGGCAGCGGCGTGCAGGGCAAAGAAATCATGCGCGAGGCCATGCAGGAAGCCGCCCGGGAAGGCGTCATCCTGGCCGCACACTGCGAAGATGACACGCTTCCGGGAGCAGACCCCCGCAGCGAATGGGGGCCCATCGAACGGGACCTGGAACTGGCCGGAGAAACCGGCTGCCGCTATCATGTATGCCATATTTCCTCCCGGGAAAGCGTACGGCTGATCCGCCAGGCCAAGGCCGCCGGCATCCGCGTCACCTGCGAGACCGCGCCCCACTATCTCACCCTCTGCCAGGAAGATGTCCTGGACCATGGGCGGTTCAAAATGAACCCTCCCATCCGGACGGCCGATGACCGGGAAGCGCTCATCGAAGGCCTCCTGGACGGCACCATCGACGCCATCGCCACGGACCACGCCCCCCATTCGGCCGAAGAAAAGGGCAAAGGCTTCGCCCTCAGCGCCAACGGCATCGTGGGCCTGGAGACCGCCTTCCCGGTGCTTTACACCCGGCTGGTGAAAACGGGGCGCATCACCCTGGAACGGCTCACCGAAGCCCTTTCGGAGGCGCCCCGCCGCATCTTCGGCCTGCCCCTGGCGCCGCAGGACCGGGTTCTCATTGACCTGGACACCCCCTTTGTCATTGACAGCACGCAGTTCGCCTCCATGGGCCATTCCACCCCCTTTGACGGATGGGAGGTATACGGTCTCGTGCTGGAAACCAGGAAAAACGGAATAACAGTATATAAAACAACTTATGATCAGACCCTCTAAAAAACTGGTTCTGGAAACCGGACAGGAGTTCTGCGGCGAGTGCTTCGGCGCCTCCTGCAACGTAGTGTCGGAGGTTATCTTCAACACCTCGGTGGTGGGTTACCAGGAGATTATCTCGGACCCCGCATATGCCGGCCAGATTGTGGTGATGACGTACCCCCTCATTGGCAACTACGGCATCACGGACGAAGATTTTGAGTCCAGGAGTTCTTTCCTGGGCGGGCTTGTGGTTCGCGAGTGCTGCGACACCCCCAGTAACTTCCGCGCCACCCAGACGCTGGAAGAAAACCTGGAGGAACACGGCATCCCCTGCCTAAGCGGCATCGACACCCGCATGCTCACCAAGATTATCCGGGAAAACGGTAAGGTCCGTGGCGCCATCGTAGACGCCGACATGCCCACAGAAAAGGCCCTGGAACTGATTACTGCCACGCCGGCCCCGTCCGAACAGCTCCAGCGCGTGAGCTGCCGCAAACGCTGGGTCGCCCGCACGCCGCAGCACCGCTTCCACGTGGTCGTTGTGGACTGCGGCCTCAAAAACAGCATCCTCTCCCGCCTCAAAGAACGCGGATGCAATGTGACGGTGGTCCCCTTCAACACCGCCCCTGAAGCCATCCTGGCCTTCCATCCCGACGGCGTCCTCCTCTCCAACGGGCCCGTTTCCGGAGAAGAAGCCCCCGAGGTGCGCGCCCTCTTCGCCGCCCTCAAGGGCAAGCTCCCCGTCATGGGCATCGGCCTGGGCATGGAAATCATCGGCCTGGAATATGGCGCCAAACTGGTTCCCATGGGCTGCGGCATCCACGGAGACCATCCCGTGCGGGACTGCGCCACGGGCCGCATCAACGTGGCCGTCCTCAACCAGAGCCACCGTTTCGACACGGTAGAGGGAACCTCCCTGATCCCCACCCACACCCTGGTACCGGAAGGCAGCGTGGCCGGCTTCGAGAACAAGGCCGACCAAGTCTTCGGCGTCCAGTTTAACCCGGAAAGCGCCCCCGGCCCGCTGGACAACGTAAACCTGTTTGACAAATTCATAACCATGATGGAGGACCAGCGCCATGCCTAGAAGAAAAGATATCAAGAAAGTGATGGTCATCGGCTCCGGTCCCATTGTCATCGGACAGGCCGCCGAATTCGACTATGCCGGCACCCAAGCCTGCCTGGCCCTGAAAGAGGAAGGATACCAGGTGATCCTGCTCAATTCCAACCCCGCCACCATCATGACGGACCCCAACATGGCCGACAAAGTGTACATGGAGCCCCTCACCCTGGAATATGTGGCCAAAATCATCCGCCACGAGCGCCCGGACGCCCTGGTACCGGGCCTGGGCGGCCAGACCGGCCTGAACCTGGCCGTACAGCTGGCCAAGAAAGGCATCCTGGACGAGTGCGGCGTAGAAATCCTGGGAACCTCCTTCCGGGACATTGAGAAGGCCGAAGACCGGGAACTGTTCAAGGAACTGTGCCTGAGCATCAACGAGCCGGTCATCCCGTCCGAAATCTGCTACAGCATAGAAGAAGGCATGGCGGCGGCCGAAAAGATCGGCTACCCCGTCATCCTGCGTCCGGCCTTCACGCTGGGCGGCACCGGCGGCGGCTTTGTGAACAATGCCGATGAAATGGAGGAGATGATGCGGAACGCCCTCTACCTCTCCCCCGTACACGAGGTCCTGGTGGAAAAGAGCATCAAGGGCTACAAAGAGATTGAGTTCGAGGTGATGCGGGATGCCAACGACACCGCCATCGCCATCTGCTCCATGGAAAATATCGACCCCGTGGGCATCCATACCGGAGATTCCATGGTAGTGGCCCCCGCCCTCACCCTCACGGATAAGGAATACCAGATGCTGCGCGACAGCGCCCTGCGACTGATCAGGGCCCTGCACATCGCCGGCGGCTGCAACGTTCAGTTCGCCCTGGATCCGCTGTCCTTCAAGTATTATATCATTGAAGTGAATCCGCGCGTGTCGCGTTCTTCGGCCCTGGCTTCCAAGGCCAGCGGCTTCCCCATCGCCCGCGTCACCGCCAAGATTGCCGTGGGGCTCACCCTGGACGAGATCCAGGTGGCCGGCGCCCCCGCCTGCACCGAGCCCGCCATCGACTACGTGGTGGCCAAGGTGGCCCGCTTCCCCTTTGACAAATTCACCGAGGCGTCCAACGAGCTGGGTACCCAGATGAAAGCCACCGGAGAGGTCATGTCCATCGGCCGCACCCTGGAGGAAAGCATCCTCAAAGCCATGCGCTCGCTGGAAAGCGGCTGCTGCCACATCCACAAGAAAAAGTTCGACGACTGGACCGAGGACCGGCTCCTGGAATACATCTCCACCCCCACCGACGACCGCATCCACGCCATCGCCCAGCTGCTGCGCCTGCGCATCGACCTTTCCCGCATCTACGACCGCACCAAGATAGACATGCTCTTCCTGGAGAAGATTTACAACATCGTGCGCATGGAGCGCAAGGTGAAGGCCGCTCCCGGAGACGTCGCAATTCTGCGGGAAGCCAAGCGCATGGGCTTCGGCGACAAGTTTATCGGGGAGCTCTGGGGCTGGAAGGAGGCCGATGTCATCCGCCTGCGCTTCCAGGAAAACATCGTCCCGGTATACAAGATGATCGATTCCTGCTGCGCCGAGCACGAGACTTACGTCCCCTACTTCTACTCCACCTACGAGCAGGAGAACGAATCCATCCCCTCCAGCCGCAAGAAAATCCTGGTGCTGGGCTCCGGCCCCATCCGCATCGGCCAGGGTGTGGAATTCGACTATTCCACCGTGCACGCCATCTGGGCTATCCGCGAGGCCGGTTACGAGGCCATCATCATCAACAACAACCCCGAGACCGTATCCACGGACTACACCATCTCCGACAAACTGTACTTTGAGCCGCTCACCACGGAAGACGTCATGAACGTCATCCACCTGGAAAAACCGGACGGCATCATCGTGTCTCTGGGCGGTCAGACGGCCATCAACCTGGCCGGCCCGATGGAGGAATTCGACGTCCCGCTCATCGGCACCGGCCTGGAAGCCATCGACAATGCCGAGGACCGCAAGCTCTTCGAGGCCATCATGCGCCGCACGGGCATCCGCCAGCCCAAGGCGCACGCCGTCACCACCGTGGAGGAAGGCGTGAAGGCGGCCGAAGATATCGGCTACCCCGTGCTGGTGCGTCCCAGCTTCGTGCTGGGCGGCCGTGCCATGATGATCGTGGGCAACGAGGCAACCCTGCGCCATTACCTGCAGAACGCCGTGGAAATCAACGAGAATTCCCCGGTGCTGGTGGACAAATACATCATGGGCAAGGAAACCGAGGTGGACGCCATCTGCGACGGCAAGGATGTCTTCATCCCCGCCATCATGGAGCACGTGGAGCGCACCGGTATCCACTCCGGAGACAGCATCAGCGTGTACCCGTCCTTCAGCCTGAGCCCCAAAGTGAAGCAGGAAATCATCGAGGACACCGTGAAGCTGGGCCGGGAGATCGGCATTGTGGGCCTGTTCAACATCCAGTTCATCGTGGATGCCGATGAGAATGTATACGTGATTGAGGTGAACCCGCGCAGCTCCCGCACCGTACCGTTCATCTCCAAGAGCACCGGCGTTCCCATGGCCAAGATTGCCACGCGGGTGATGCTGGGGCACAGCCTCAAGGAACAGGGCATCACGGAAGTCTACTTCCCGGAGCGCAAGCGTTACTTCGTGAAGACGCCGGCCTTCTCCTTCGGCAAGATCAAGGGCATCGACACCTACCTCTCCCCGGAAATGAAATCCACCGGAGAGGCCATCGGCTACGACAACTCCCTGAACCGGGCCCTGTACAAGAGCCTGCAGGCTTCCGGCATGGACATCAAGGCCTACGGAACCATCTTCGCCACCATTGCCGATAAAGACAAGGAGGAAGCCCTGCCCCTGATCCGCCGCTTCTACAACATGGGCTTCAACATCGAGGCCACCAGCGGCACGGCAGCCTTCCTGAAGGAGCACGGCATCCGCACGCGCACCCTCAAGAAACTGAGGGAAGGCAGCGACGAGATTTTCCAGGCGCTGAGAAAAGGCCATGTGAAGTACGTCATCAACACCATCGACCTCAACCAGAAGAGCTCCCACCTGGACGGCTACGAAATTCGCCGCACCGCCGTGGAGAACAACGTGACCATTTTCACCGCCCTGGAAACCGTACGCGTACTACTGGACGTATTGGAAGAAATCAGTATGGGGATTTCTACTATTGACGAAGAATATAAGTAGCCCCCCTCCCGTTCACAAAGACACGGGCGTCTATGGGTTTGGGAGATAATAACTGATGGACAGGATAATATGATTAAAGGTTTATATACAATAGAAGAAAACCGGTTGGTTGCGGCCGATACCTACCGGCTGGTGCTGGCGGGTGACGGAAAGGTGGACGGCGAGTTCGTCCATCTGGAGGTGCCGGGGTTTTACCTGAGGAGACCTTTCTCGGTGTGCGACGCCACGGAAGGCAGGCTGACGCTGTTGTATAAGACGGTGGGAGAAGGGACGCGGGCGCTGGCAACGCTACCGGAAGGGACGGAAGTGAGTGCCGTCACCGGGCTGGGCAAGGGCTTTGATGCCGAAGCCTGCCGGGAGAAAGCACTGCTGGTGGGCGGCGGCCTGGGTGCCGCGCCGTTGTTCCTGCTGGCCAAAGAGTTGAAAGCGCAGGGAAAACAGGTGGTCTGCGTGCTGGGATTCAACAAGAAAGAAGAGGTGGTACTGGAGGAGGAATTCCGGGCGCTGTGTAACACTTTTTCCCTGGCAACCCTGGACGGAAGTGCAGGGATCAAGGGTTTTGTAACAGATGCCCTGAGGGAACTGCAGCCGGACTATGACTATTTTTACACCTGCGGACCCATGGTGATGATGAAGGCCGTGTGCCAGATGCTGGAAGGTCCCGGGGAGGCTTCCCTGGAAGAAAAGATGGGTTGCGGTGCTGGCTTCTGCTATGGCTGCAGCATCCAGACTGCTAATGGACCGCGCCGCGTTTGCAAGGACGGCCCGGTATTCAAGAAGGAGGATATATTATGGTAAAGGACCTGTCGGTTGAGCTTTGCGGGCTGCGCCTGTCCAATCCGGTCATTCCGGCCAGCGGAACCTTCGGCTTCGGCCTGGAACTGGCCGGGGACATGGACCTGAACGTGCTGGGAGGAATCTCGCTCAAGGGGACCACGCGGGAAGCGCGATACGGCAACCCCACGCCGCGCATCGCCGAATGCCAGAGCGGCATGATCAATTCCGTGGGCCTGCAGAACCCCGGCATCGACGCCCTGGTGAACGACAAAGTACCCGCGCTCCGGAAGGTTTACGGCGGCGCAGTCATCGCGAACATCAGCGGCTTCTCCGTAGAGGAATACAGGGAATGCTGCGCCAAGGCCGATGCCTGCGGGGGCATCGACCTCATCGAGGTAAACATCTCCTGCCCCAACGTGCATGGCGGCGGCCTGGCCTTCGGGACATCGGCCCGGGCGGCGGCCGAAGTAACGGCGGCGGCAAAAGCCGTGTGCCACAAGCCCGTCTTCATCAAACTGAGCCCCAACGTGACCGACATCGTGGAAATCGCCCGCGCCTGCCAGGACGCCGGGGCCGACGGCCTCACGCTGGTGAACACCTTCCTGGGCATGCGCATCGACATCGCCCGCCGCCAACCCGTGCTGGCCAATACCATGGGCGGTTTTTCCGGCCCGGCCATCTTCCCCATCGCCCTGCGCATGGTGTACCAGGTGGCGCATGCCTGCCACATTCCCGTGATGGGCTGCGGCGGAATATCATCGGCCCGGGACGTGATAGAGATGATGATGGCCGGTGCCACGGCCGTGCAGGTGGGGGCCGAAAACATCCGGAATCCCTATGCCTGTCCGGACATCATCCGGGAACTGCCCGGAGTAATGGAAGAACTGCACATTAACTCACTGAAAGAGATTATTGGAACAGTATGAACAAAGACGTCATCATAGCCTGTGACTTCCCCGACCGGGAAACCACACTGGCCTTCCTGGACCGCTTCCGGGATGGCCGCAAGCCTTTTGTGAAAATCGGCATGGAACTGTTTTACGGCGCCGGTCCCGACATCGTGCGGGAAATCAAGGCCCGCGGCCACCGCATCTTCCTGGACCTCAAGCTGCACGACATCCCCAACACGGTCAAAAAGGCCATGAAGGTATTGTCGGCCCTGGAT
>Ga0310690_10013143_pt1 | contig 10098 bp, 4 predicted proteins | sample AusTroGonzalo_MG_2_FD_207661 | JGI IMG/M metagenome (GOLD analysis project Ga0310690, IMG submission 207661) | Bovine rumen microbial communities from tropical cattle in Woodstock, Queensland, Australia - Gonzalo_04 (v2) (version 2) | ecosystem: Host-associated > Mammals > Digestive system >...
AGGTGACCCACCTCTGAGTTACCCATCTGTCCGTCGGGCAGACCAACATCCTCGCCAGAGGCCTGTAACTGTGAGTGAGCCGAAACGGCTGTCAGATAATCCAGATAAGGAGTAGGCGTATTAAAGATTACATCGCCCTTGCCATGTTTACCGATTCCCCATCCATCGAGAATCATCAAAAGTGCTTTCTTTGCCATAATAAAAAAATGCTTAATATTTTGTTTTTACTTTTCTATTTTCACCTTATTAATATAAGCGGGTGCAAAATTAGCACTTTTTTTTCATATTCCACACTTTATTTCTGTTAAATCAGTCATTAATATGCTCGAAACACTCGTGATACTGTATGGCTAACTGCTTGTAGTATTCCACGGTGGCAGCGCTAGAGGTATCGGCACGCATAATCTCGTAGTAGTGATGCGACATGCCCGGCTCTACCCCTGTCTTGGTATGAATCACGGTGTAGAGACTATCGCCTATCACGCTGCGCACTACTGACTCTTCCTGCGCAGCATAGAACATGCCGTAGGTCTTCACCTGCACCTCGGTCATCAGCTTATCATACTTCAGGTTGACAATGTCACCCCAGTAACCGTAGTCGCTAGTCTGGTGCTTGTAGCGTCCAAAGAAGCCACGCTCCGTAGATGTCGATACCAGGTAGTTGATAACAGGCTTCAGCTCCGTACTGTCCCATCCTGCCACAATCGTGGTGCGAGCTAAGTCCTTCAGGTCGTAGGGCCTGCAGGCGTCAGTAATACATTTTCGTGTGGCACTCTCACGTGTCTTGTAGTTGATTTCTGTCACACAGCCATCAAAGCGTGCTGCCACCTCCTTGGCAAAAGCATCGGTATGCGGACCGTATTCACGTGCATCAGCCAGTGCCGCTGTCATCTCTTGCTCAAACAACTCCTTATCAGAAGGGTTGTTATCATCATCAGAACACGATGCCACGAATACCACACCACAGAACACCATGGTGAGTATCAGCAGGCGGTTGGCGGCAAACATCAAATAAGGATACTTTTTCATAACTGTCTATCTAGAATTAATTCGATTTCATTTTCACGTTAAAACTCGTAATACTTTCCATCCTCTAAAGTAACATCGTTCTTGGTAAATTTGTAGGTTGTACCGCCAACAGTAGCCGCAAGAACCAGTTTACCACTGAATCCTGGGATAGCAACATAAAGCACACCATTACCATTGGTAGTATAGGTAGATTCTGGAATGGTCAATAACAGTTTATCCTCACCATATTGGATGTTCACCTCCGATGGGTTCAGCGTGCCATCTGTTTTGCTACTGAGCGTAAACTTCACAATAGCCTGCTGATTAACAAACTTCACCTCATAGACTCCCTTCACTTTGTCTGCTTCTACGTCAACTCTCACATCTTTTGCTACAGCATAGTCATATTTTGCAGCAATATCTGCCAGTGTTCCAACCTGACCAGTATAATCCAACTCACCAGAACGTGGAAATTGGAGGGTTAGGGTATGCGGTGTACTGATGGCATCATCTATGGAAGTATACGTCCACCCATCAGGAAGGCTGATAACGCCATTCAATCGTGTGGTAGTCCCCGCATATTGAGGCTTAATGCTCCCCTTAAACCAGAATTTTGTTGTGCCATCAGATTTCAACGTGCCTTGCACATAGACATGTTCCGTTGTTGCCCACGTAGCATTGAGCCTGCTACCAGTAAGCGACAGGGCACGGTTTGACAAACGACTGGTGGCCTCATTCACGGCTTTCGAGGCATCCACAGTCATGTAATAGGTCTTGGGGGCCTGTTGTTCTGTGCTGTTATCATCTGACGAGCAGGCGGTCAATGCCAGTCCTGCCATCAGCAGCATACTGAAATATAGTTTCTTCATCGTCTTAATCCTCCCTTAATCTGATTCATTCCAAGTCTCTTGATTTGCATCGCCATAGCTACTACGCGAAGCTTCTACACCACCACTTGTCTCCAAAATGGCTACCTGCTGGCGAAGCATAATGACCGCCATCGAAGGCTTCTGATAATTTTTCTTACTCATACCTATTTACTTTACAAATTTTGGTTGATAAATCCCTCCTGTACCCGTTGGTGCTACGGACGCATCGAATGTTGTCCAGTCTATCGTAAAGATACGATGTAGCTTGTCGCAGTAGTACGACAATCCCACAGCTACACCCGCATCATTGCTAGCTATCGTCAGCGGGAACACATAATTGTTTTCCACCTCCAGAGGGGCAGCCACGCCACGCACCTCGCCACCAATGGTAGCGCAGAGCAAGTCCTGCGATGACACATACTTGGTCAGCGTATCCTGTAACTGCACCTCTACAACCATCGCCTGCTCATAGAGGTCATAGTTAGGAGCCTGCCAAGTAGGACGAACATCCGTACCCGCAGTGATTTCCGTTGGCTGAGACGAATTCTCATCGTCTGATGAGCAGCCCCACGCCATGAAGGCGAGGGCTGCTAATGCTAATATTGTCTTTTTCATCATCATTATCTATTATCAATTACTTAATCACCACAGCCTTGCCGTTGTAGATATACACACCGCTCTGCTTTGGCTTCTTACCAATCTGGATACCGCCAACCGTGTACCACTTACCATCGTTAGGCATCTGATCAAGAGCCATGAAGTTGATAACGGTAGGCTGGTCAGGCGTACCAATCACCTTGTTGGGTACATAGCTGATGTAGCTACCCGCCATAGCGATAGTCTCGCCCTCGCGTTCTATCACGAACGTCATCGGCTCTTGGCTATTAGCATCGCTACCGATGTTCAAGTAGTAGTTCTGCTCACCATCAGCTGTAGTCTCTGCCATGCGCTCTGCACCGCAGAATACCACCAGCTTATCGCCAGCCTCAACCTCAACGCCCTTCACGGCAGCCACCATATTCATCGTTGTAGCCGTGTTGACAGCTGAGCGCTTTGCCTTACGGCTCTCACTCGTTCCGCTGTAGCGGTTGTCATTAAAGTACATTGGGTACGAGAACTTCACCTCATCGTTGCCCAGTCGCTTAATCATGTAGCCCTTACCGGCCTCCAGATACTGCAGCGAGCCCTTCCATACCAATCCTGTAGCCGACTGGCTGGCGATGGCGAATCCGTCTTGCGACTTCACCACATCACCCACCTGAGCCTGTTCCAAGTAGTCGGCCAGTGCCTGTGTGATAGGCAGGTTGATGGTTGAGTTATAACCTACGCGGTTCCAGTCCTTATGTACGATGATATAGCGGCGTGCGAACTCACCTTCCACATAGACGGTCTTGTCACTCATCGAGTAGATCATGTACATCTGTGCAGGATTGATGGTGATAGGCAGATCCTCGCTATCCCACTTCTTACCGCTGGCAGCCTTCTTGTTTTCACGATAGGTGTATTTCTTCGTCTCCGTACCGTTGACAATAGAAATCACGTCGCCAAGCTCCCAGTTCGACATGCTGTTCAGGAACTGTCCCAGTGTTGTATTCTCCGCAGAAATCACGTTGAAGGTCACCCAGTTCCAGCCCTTCTTCAGTTTCAGTGTCTGCACGTAGTTGTAACTGTTCTGCAATACTACAGGTGTAGCATCAGAACCTACGATAGCATCTTGCTCGAAGCGATAGGTCATGCCGTTGGCAGGCTTCACGCTATACACTTTGCCAGAAGAGGCATCGAAGAAGCAGAAGTTCAGCTGAGGCATTGAACCGTCAGGATTCATGTAGCCATAGATAGTCAGGTAAGCCATTGCCTCGTTAGCGTTGGCATTATCATTGATTTCGATATGTGCCACGCCCAGCGTCTGATGATTCTCGTCGAATACAGCCAGGATATCCTCCTTCGAGCTGGCCACCACGCCGTCAATCTTCACACGGGTCACCATCATCATCGTCTGGTTAGCCTGCTTCAGACGGTCGGCTACATCCCATTCCGGTTCGTCGCCACGTACACGCAGTGTGATAGGCAGCGGTTCCGACATTGTGTTGTCGCCCACCAGCGCTATCTGCTCGTTATACGTACCAATATTAATATAGTCGCTGACGGTGAACGTAATCTTCTGTTCATCCAGTGCATCGAGCACACCCTGCGTCTGCGAAGCCGTGATCCATATCGGCAGGTCTGTCAACTTAAAATTCTGCTTCACGCCGCTCAGGTTCTTGATGGTCGCCTCGAAGATGGCACCGTTGCCGTAGTTGATATTCTGCTCTATACGCTTCACATCCCAGCGCAATGGGTTACGATAAACGTAGAGGTTCATCGTCACGGGCGAAGCCATCATGTTACCCTGCAGGTCGGGAACTTCCTTCACGGTGACGTAGATATTCGTCTTCTCCACCATGTAGTCAGGTTCCTTGATGTTCATATAGAGCTCGTTGCCGTTAGCCACGAAACTGTAGTTCAGGTTGTCCATCTGCGCGTTGCTCACCATTGGGGCATAGAAGTCACGAGCTGCACGAAGCTCTACATCCTTGTCAGCCAACAGCGTATCGCGGCGCTCCTCCACTTTGCCCTGCGAGTCAACATAGCGTTTCAGGCTTATACCCGTAGGCTCTAGGTGCTGCTGGTTGTTGTCCAGCTTCTCTGAGCGTCCGAAGTCCAGATAAGCCATCAGCGCATTCATCGTACCGAGTGGCGTGTGGTTCGAATACTCCTTGATGAGGTTCAGCGGCAGTACGCTCTCAAACATACCCACTTCGTCAATATGACCCTTCATCACATTTGTATGCTTACCCTTGTCCACGAAGGTAGCACCCAGCGTGATATCATTACCCATGATACCGCCCACGCTGTCAGCAGGGAACGATTCCACCAGTCTCTTGTCCACATAGACATTGCTGACGTTCTGCGAACGACTGACGGTCATGGCGAAGTGATGCCAACTGCCTTCAGATACAAAGGCCGATATTTTCCTCTCGAAGCCCTGCGAACGCACATAGAGTATACTGTCTTTTATACCGATATTGAGCTGGTCGGCCTGACCGTATTTGGCCTCACCGTTAGACAGCAGTGTAGCGTTCCCGTCGTTCGTGCGGAACCAGAAGGTCAGCGTATAGTCGTTGTTCTTGCTACGTACAAACTTATCGGGTTTCATGGTCAGACCCTTGTCGCCCTTCATCTCCATTGAGATGCCGGCAGGACGTTTCCAGCTGGTTCCACTCAAATAGAGGTCCATGCTGCCAGGCGCCTTGTCGTAAGCCCAGTCGCCCTCGCCTTCATTCATCGGATAGTAATCCAGCAATCCTGTCTCATAACCCGACAGTTTCTTCTTACCGTAATTGACGAGTTCGCTGCCCGTCATAGCACGGTTCCACAAACGGAACTCCAGCATCTCACCCTTATACAGTAATTCTTTCGTATAGTCGAAGTCTGCACCCAGAACGATACCCGACGTGCCACCTTCATAGCGTTCTTTCAACTGCTTGCTACCTATAGCCATATTGCCATCGTAGAACTTCACCGTTGTATTCTCGCCGCTCTGGTCGAGCACGTAGGCCACCTGATGCAGCATATTGTTGAACTCCACAACGGTGTCTGACACCAGCGTCTCGCCATTGATGGTAGCCGATAGCTTCTTATCGGCAGTCACGCCGAAGCGCATACCCTTCTCATCACCACCATGCGAGAATACTGTCATCTCGCGCTTGTCAGTGGCAGGGTTCAGCATGATATCTACCGTAAAGCTCTTACCCGTCAGGTTGCGTTCGCCCTGCGTAACTGCCACCGCATTGCCGTCGAAGCTCAGCGACGTAGATGTTGAGATATCATTGCTCAGCAGCGTACCCAGCACCTCGAAGTTGTTGATACCACGCAGGTAGTTACCGGCAACAGGCTCTGAGAACTTAATCATGATATCGTCACCGATACCCAGGATGCCGTTGGTAGGCTCTGGCGTACCGAATACCTCTGGCCTACGCGTATCCTTGATACCCTTCAGCACCTCCGACGACCCAGTCAGATAGCCGCCTGCATGGCGACAGAAGGTCACGGCACGGATGTCGTAATACTGCTCTACAGGATCCACCTCGCCATAGAACGGTGCCACGATGATACCCGAACTTGGTATCGTATCGGTGACACCACTGGCTTTCTTCTGCAGTTCCTTGTCTTGATAGTATGAGCAGACGTTCACCCAGTCATTATCACCCTGCGTAGAGAGTTTATATTGTAACTCGATATGGTCGAAGTTAGGCCAGTTCACGTCGAAGCCCTCTATGCGTACTGGCATGTAGTAAGTCTGGCGCTTGCCGTCGTAGGGACTTTCGGTGTTCATCACCCAGTTGCTGCTGGGCACGCTCACCTTCACCTTGCCTGCTGTCGGGATGAAGTGAGCCGAGAATTTCTGCGTAAACACACGTGCATTATCCTCGGGATCCATCAGACAGATAGCCATGTCCTCATAATCAAAAGCCTTGCTGGGATAAACAGCTATCTCCTTGGTAAACACGGTGTGCTTGCCGTCTTTTCCGATGGCAGGCCACAGTACGATGTCCTCACCGGCACTTGTGAGCGGCGAGCCATCGACTTTTATCGTAGCACCGTTAGGATTACTACCAGCCTCCAGGAAGTAGTTAAACTTCAGCGTGGCTCGCTCCGCATAGTCAGTCTCGTTGGCCATGTGCAGCACAAAGCGGGCAGGCTCGTCAAACGGCACATTGCTCACCACAGGCTGCTCAATCCAGATACGTGGCTTGTCGGCAGGAATGGTCGCAGCATCAAGCACCATTCCGGGCTGATACCACTTCGTCACGCGCTCACCCTCGTAAGGCTGACAGGTCACACCACCAATGGTACGGAACACAAAGTTCGAATAGACCTTCTCGTTGCTGAAGCTTGCAAAGGTCATCATCGGCGGTGTCAGGGTACCATAGCGCACCTTGCTCAGCGTCTCCAACGAAATCTTATTAAAGAAATTGGTGTTCTCGTCTATCGTATATTCCGATCCCGTGCGATAAACCTCCACCGTCAGGCTCGACTTGCTGGAAGCTGCCAACGTGAAGCCCACCTCCTTAGAGTTACTCTCTGATGACGTATATTTGTCACTGGCATTGATGTTGGCAATAATGCCCCATTGGGTTTGCCAAGTAGAACCAAAGGCTTCCATTTCTAACTCTGTCTCCCCTGTCGCTGGGTTATAATAACCAGTAGGATAAGCCGTTATCTCGCCACCTTTTGCTTTCAGTTTTTCTTCCAACGCATGCATCACAATAGCCAGAGGACCAGTCGCCGCAAAGAGGTTACCCAGTCCTGTCAGTCCCGGGTAGCGCAAGTAGCGCGACATCGTCTTACCCATTGTGAAGTTTTCGCTATACTGGATGTTGGCAGCACCGTCGAAGTCGTAGCGTTTCACCAAGTCGTTAGGCAGCACGCTCAGTTTCTCCTCCTCGTTCTTGGCCAGGAAGCCCACCCACGCCAGAATTTCCTGATTCAGGGCCTTGATGCTGTCGCCCGTTGTCTCATTCTCTGGGCGAACCACGGTATAGTCCACACCAAACGCATCGTCACCGGCATCCACATTACTAATATATGTAGCATAGCCGCGGCTATCGGCCAGTGCCTTAGCCTTCGCATAGTCAGTACCCTTTGGCAGAATCAGCGAATTACGAACCTTGAAGAGGTCGGGCAACAGTTCGTTCTCAATATAATGCTGCGAGTGAACGAAGGTTGAAGATACTACTGGTGACATCGACATCACCTCATCGCGTACCAGATAGACGGGCTTACCCGTGTCATCCGTACCCTGTGCCAACACCTTGGTAGTACCTACCGGCACCTTCACCTTGGCCACTACTTGCCCGGCAGCATTCTTGGCCTCGTATGTTCCGCCCTCATGGAGCTTCACAATCTGATACATGCTGTCGGGGATAACGCGCACGGCGATGGCATCCTGAACCACGATATTCTCCGTGGTACCGATAAACAGGTCGGCCTTGCCCGCAACCCACTTCTGTCCGCTCTTGGTCTGGATACGCTCTGTGATGTCCATGCCGTAGGTCCAGTTCCAGGAATGACCGAAGTTGAATTCAAACTTCAAGTCAATACCTGTTTTTGTTTTCGACTTATCCAAAGTTCCTGATGTCTGACCAAACCCTTGAGGTGCAGACACATAACCATGGTAAGAATCGAGACCTGTTCCGGTTGTTGTCTTTACGCTGAAACCTGCCGCAGCAGTCACGTCGATAGAGTAGCCGTATGTCAGCTTAGAGCCTTCCTTGATATATGACGAGCTGCTGCCTCCTGGCGGGTCGCGCAGAACATCCCACAACTGAGGTTTTCCTGACACAACAGCTTTGCGTCCCTCGGGCTTGGCCTTTGTAGCCATCACGTAGCCCTGCAGGATGTTGCCATAGAAAGGTTTCACATCGTAGTAAGTGCCGTCGTACAGCAAGGTGATATCCATGGTCTTCAGAGCACTGTCGCCCTCCAACGTGAAGGTGGCGTTATCAGGTGTGAAGATATAGTCACATCCGCCATCCTCATCGAGGTCGCTCTCCCATTGTGCCGTCTTCGAATCGGTGGTCAGCGCATTCTTGATGATAATCTTACCGCGCTGGTCGAGTTTCACAAGGTCAAATTTCTTGGTAGCATCGTTGTTCCAGTAGTATTTCTCGCAGGCCTGCAGCATGAATCCGTAAGGTGAACCAGCCATGAATACGGGGTGTCCGAAGGAGTAATGCATGATGCTGTCCTCGGCATCGGGTGTCTCCTTGGTATAATATACCAGATTTACATTTGATTTATTGCCGATGTTGTCCTGAGCAGTCAGCCACTTCACACCAAAGTATTTCTCACCAGTAGCGTTAAACTGTGTCACCTCCACATCGGGAATGGCGTGATAGATACGACTGTACTCACAGGTGTCGCCCAATGCTTTGAAAGTGAGGTCGAGTGTCTGACCTACCTGTCCGTTCTGGAACAGGGTGGCATAGCCCTGAGCCGATACCTCCGTAATCTTGTACTTGGCAGGGGGAAGCCTCAGTTCATACTCGCCCGTCTTGGCATCAGGACGAATGGTGATAGAACGGCGCGACTTGGTGACCTGAGTGGTGTCGCCACGAGCAGATCCGAAGTCCACCGTATATGATATACTCTTCAAACTTTCGTTCTTGGGGTCGCGGTAGATGTATGAGGCATTGTCGCCTTCCAGCTGCATCACAATCTTCAGCGAATCGCCCAAGTTGTTGGTGGAGAGGCTGTGACCCAAAGGACGACTGCCCTCTATGTCGCCACCCACTACGCGACCGTGCAGCACCACGGTGGTAGAGTCCCACAGGTAGATGCCCGACACATTCTTCACGAAGTTGTAGTCACGACTGTCTTCACCCTCGCGGGCATCAGGATTAAGCAAGTAGCCGTTGTTAGCAAAGACATGACCTTCCTTCACGGCCTGCACGCGGTGTGAACCACGAGGAATGCTCAGCGAGAAGGCTCCCTGCGTATCGGTGGTAATCACCTTCTGGTTGGCATCGTGCATCAGTCGGCCATCGAGCATGAAGGATACACCAGCCACAGGCATACTGGAGGTATCGTAGAACACGTTACCCGAATACATGAAGTAGGTGTCCATGTAGAAGTTGAATTCCTGCTTCCAGTTCACGTTGCGATTGAACACCACGCTACCAAGCTCGTTCGGGCCGGTGTATTTTCCTCCGCTGCCAGAAACCTTTACTGAGATTTGGTATTCACCCTTCACCACACCGTCAGGGCCGAAGTAGATTGGCAGCTTCTCGAATTTGTAATAACCGGTCTCGTCGGACACCGTTTTATATACAGCACTGGTTCCTGGTATATCCACAGGTTCGCAAAGCACTGTCTGTCCACCCATCGATGTACCGTCGGCCATGCGGACATAGCCCTCAACCTTACCAGTGGTTTCGCACGCCGCATTACTACAGATGTCCTGTGCAATGTGAGTACCTTCACACTGCAGAACGCTCTGCACGCAGTAGTCGTAGTTCATCTGTATCTGTGTCGAGATATCCTCATACTGCTGCAGCGTCAGGTTGGTAGCAATGGTATCGGTCCATGCGGCATCTGTCTGAGTCGTGTGTTTGCGGCGCAGCACACGGAAGAAGTCGCTGTCGCCGCCGCTGGTATCCCACTTAAGGACTACAGAGCT
>Ga0310690_10013144_pt1 | contig 10098 bp, 7 predicted proteins | sample AusTroGonzalo_MG_2_FD_207661 | JGI IMG/M metagenome (GOLD analysis project Ga0310690, IMG submission 207661) | Bovine rumen microbial communities from tropical cattle in Woodstock, Queensland, Australia - Gonzalo_04 (v2) (version 2) | ecosystem: Host-associated > Mammals > Digestive system >...
CCAGATAGCAGGACTGAAAACAGGAGAGGGATGTTCCAATCATGAACGAAAAAGAATCCGCATACCCGGAAACGCTGATTTCAGCATTTGACCGGATCTGCGATGAAAACCCGGACAAAACGGCGGTCCTGGATGCGGAACGTTCCGTGACCTATGCCTGGCTCCGGAAGGAAAGCTGCGCCCTGGCCAACCGTTTCCGGGAAATCCTCGGGATCGGCGAGATCCAGCTTCCCGTGTGCCTGATGGCCGGGAAAACCATTTCGCATATCTGCTGCGCGCTGGCTGTCATGCGGGCCGGCCACATCTATATTCCCATTGACGCCGCCTATCCCGCTGAACGGGTTTCCTTTATCCTGCGCAATACGCAGGCCCGCCTGCTGATTACGACGCACACCCTTTTCGACCGGATGGGCGCGGCGCCCGACGGCTGCAGGGTGCTGTATCTGGACGACGGCCTTCCGGAAGGAAGCTGTGATCCGGTGGACAGGTCCGAACCCGGAATGATCTGCGACATCATGTTTACGTCCGGGACGACGGGCACGCCGAAGGGCGTGGTCCGCACGCACGGGAACATTGCCGCCGCGCTGCGCAACACCTGTCCCTATTACAGGCCGGGCGATACCGTCCTTTCGCTTTCCAGCGTGAGCTTTACCGCTTCCTATTCGGATACGCTGATTCCGCTTGCCGCCGGGGCCGCGGTATCGATCATGGAGGACCGGAACCGGAAGAACATCACTGAAATCCTGGACCGGATCCGGCGGCACGAGATTACCGCCATGTTCGCCCCGCCCCAGCTGGGCGTGCTCCTGCTGGACAAGCTGCAGGTACGGCTGCGCCTGCTGGCGATGGGCGGCGATACTATCCGGAAATTCCATTCCACACAAACGCAGGTTTACAACTCCTACGGAATGACGGAGTTTTATCCGGCAGGACTGGTCCCGGTTCCGGACGGGCAGGCGGAAGAGCTGCCGCTGTGCGTGCCGTTTCCGGACGTGACGTGCCGGGTGGCAGGCCCTGACGGGCAGGAAGCAGGGCCGGGAGAAACCGGGGAGCTGTGGCTCAGCGGCCCGGAGTGCGCCCAGGGCTACTGGAACGATCCGGAGCTGACCGGGCAGAAATTCGCGGACGGCTTTTTCCATACCGGCGATTATGTGCGCCGGGACACGGAGGGACGCCTGTATTTTGTCAACCGCGGCAGCGATATGATCAAGATCAACGGGCAGCGGATCGCGCCCCGGGAGGTGGAGGCAGCGGCGGAAGAAACCTGCGGCCTGGATTCCGCGGTCTGCGTGCTGCGGCAGGTGGGCGGCCGCGACAGGCTCTGCCTGTACTATACCGCGGAGCATCCGCCGGAAAAAGACGCGATCCGGCAGCACCTCGCAAAGGTGCTCGCGCCCTACATGATTCCCGCCTTCTATATCCGGATGGACCGGATGCCCCTGAACGCCAACCTGAAGGTGGACCGGAAGGCGCTTCCCGACCCGCCGATGGATGAGCCTCCGGAGAACGTGCCGGCGCGGAATGTGGAGGAGGCGTTCCTGCTGCAGATTGCCCGCGGCGTGCTGGGAAGGGACGATTTCGGCGTGACGGACAGCCTGCGCCGGATGGGGATGGATTCCCTGCAGGCGATGGAGATCCTGTCACAGGCAGGGGAAAAGAAGCTGCGGATCAAGATCAGCGACCTGATGAAATACGACACGATCCGCAGCGTGACCAACGCGAGCATGTCCATCTGCTTCGCGGAGGGGGAATACGACCCGTCCCGTCCCACGGTTGTGCTGGTCTGCGGTATTACGTCATACCGGAACATTTCCCCGCTGGCCGAGGGGCTGCGCCGGTATACCAACCTCTATGTGGTCGAACCGATCAAATCCCACTGCAAACTGATTTTTGACGGGGAATCCATGGAGGACGTGGTCGCCTTCTACAACGCGGTCCTGGACCACCTGCTGGATGGAAAGCGCGTGGACGCTTTTGCCGGCCACTGCTACGGGGGAGAGATCGCCTACCGCATGGCCGCGCAATGGCAGAAGGATCACCCCGGGGCGCAGTACACGTTCCTGCTGGATTCCCCCTGGCACGAGGGCGAAGACCGGGCGATGGCCGCCTTTTTCCGGATGATCCCGGAGCGGTACCTCAGCGATTCCATCCGGTGGACCATGGAGGAGGTCGAGATGATCAACCGGTTCGCCCGCCCGGGAAAGCCGGAGTACCATGGAAAAATCGTCTATTTCAGGGCAGTCCGCCAGGATGAAAGCGACAGCGCCCTGCTTGGGCTGCTTTCGGAAGAAGACCGGGAGAAGTTCAGCCGGATGCTTCGCGAACAGGGCGCCGCAAGGGGGATGATTGACGCGAAGCTATGGATGGACAAAGCGGAGGACGTGGAGATCCGTGACGTCGATTCCACGCACAGGGGAATGCTCGCGGAGGAATTCATTCCTGCCTACATTGACTGCATCCTCGGCTGCATCCGGCGGGGGGAGACGCCCGAAATACCGACGGAGGAGCGTCAGCCATGAATTCCTGCCGAAATTTCCTGCAGATGCTGGAGAAACGGGCGGAACTGCATCCGTCCCGCAACGCGCTCCTGGACGACCGCCGCGCTCTTACTTACGGCGGCCTGTACCGGGAAGTCTGCGCGCTGGCAGGGAAACTGGCGGAAACAGGCGTCCGGCCCGGCGATACTGTGATCCTTTTCGGCGGCAATTCGGCGGACTGGCTGGCTGCCTTCTTCGGACTGCTTTCCGCGGGCGCCGAATGCATCCTTATGAACTACGGGATGCAGGACAGCTTTATCCGCGACATCATCCGTACGGACAAGGTCTCCCGGATTTTTTTCGGGGACTGTCCCCCGGGAAGCGGCGATATCCGCCGGATCGCGGAAGAAGAGGGGATTCCGGAAGACCGTACGGAGGACTACCACCGGCTGGTCCGGGAAACCGCGTCGGGGGAACGGGACGGCGTCCCGTCCGCCCTGCCGGAGGACCCGCCGTTCATGGTGCTGACTTCCGGATCCACGTACACGCCGAAAAAAGCACTGATGACGCAGGCGTCCCAGCTGTACGCCGTGCAGGCGTTTGAACGGACGGCGGGTCCGCGGGAGGGAAGGACCGTTATCATCGGCCATCCGCTGTTCCACATGCTGGGACTGCAGACGTGCCTGTATTACCTGTACGGCGGCGGAACCGCCTGCCTTCCGCTGATCCACGGCGCACAGGAGACAGCGGACTGGATTGCCGCCCAGGGGCCGGCGGACCTGTCGGGAATGGCCGGCTATTATGCAGCCCTGGCCGACAGCCCTCTGTTTGATGAAAAAATCGCGCCTTACGCCGGGCAGTGTATTTTCGCGGGAGTCTTCAGTCCGAAAATCCGGATGGCACGGCTTGAAAGCCGTTTCGACCACGCCGTGTTTGTTTCCATGTACGGACAGACGGAATGCGCGCCGATCGCCATTCAGTCCCCGTCCATGGATCTCGGAACGCGCACCCATGCCGCGGGCCTGATCCCGGAAGGAACCTCCGTACGGATCCTGGACGACCGGGACCGCCCCGTGAAGGACGGCGAAATCGGAAGGATCGCGGTCCGGAGCCCGGCCATGATGCAGGGCTACAGGAACCTGTACTACCACGACAAGGGGGAATTCTTTCCCTTCCTGCTTCCGGTGGATGAGGACGGCTACCTGCCGACCGGGGACATCGGCTGGATGGACGCGGAGGGACGGCTCTTTGTAGAGGGAAGGGTCCGTTCGGAAATCAACCGGAAGTCCGTCCGGACGTATCCCGGGGAGATTGAGAGGGAACTTGAAAAGGATCCCAATATCCGGGAGACCCTGATCATGGGCCTGCAGCATCCGGTGTTCGGGGAAACTGCTGTCGCCGCCGTGACCGTGTACGACGCGGAAGGGTTCAGCGAGCGGAAAACGCTGTCCGCGCTGCGGAAGGCGCTGGGACGGGACAAGGCGCCGGATTATGTGTTCCGTATGGACGCGATCCCGTTCCTGCCCAGCGGAAAGCAGGATCGGTCCGCGGCGGAGGCGGAGATCCGCAGGATGTATATGGAACGGATGATCGCGGAAAAAACCAGGACGGGGATTCCGGTCCTGACGCTGACTCTGAAGGCGACCGTCCATGCGCTGGAAACGGTGGAGGCGTCGGCGAAGGCGCTGACAGGCCGGCTGGGCTTCGAAGACGGCAGGGCCCGCACGATCGCGTCCCTGGCCCGGAGGATTATGATGCTCCTGGTCCGGAACAGCCCGGGAACGCTGAACGACCTCCGCATGGAAGCCCGGCTGTTCCGGGACTGCCTGACCCTTTCCTTTTCCGGGGTCTACAACCGGTTTACGATCAACCGGTCCGGATCCATCCGAAAAGACGCGGCTGAAATCCTGGACCAGGCGGACGATTTCCGTTTTGACCTCTCCGGCAAAGGCCCCGAAACGCTCAGCCTTGACTTTGTGTACGACGACGCTGCTGCCGCCGCAGACTATCTGAATCTTGAGACAGGGCAGGTGATCCGGAAATGAGCCAAAGGGAAGAAACAAAATCCGCCGGCAGGTTCTACCTGGTGAACAAAGCCTTCCGCAAGTCCCTGGCCGCGGCGATGCTGACCTCGGCCGTGAACAGCCTGTGCTCCATGGCGGACGCGATGATTACGGGAAAGCTGATCGGCCCGGATGCGCTGGCGGCGGTCGGACTGACGATTCCGATCCTGACCGCGCTGTACTGTTTCAGCGACCTGATGATTGACGGCGCAGTAGCCAGGGCTTCCGTCGATTTCGGCAACCAGGACCTGCAGGGAATGTACGCGCGGCTTTCAGTCGGCGTGTCCGCCGGACTGGCGCTGATCGCCCCGGTGTCAATCCTGCTGTTTTTTTTCCTGGAGCCGCTTTCTTCCGTGCTGGCCCCGGACAGCCAGGCGGTACAGCAGGGATTTGTGGATTATATGCGGGTGGCGGTACCTTCCGCCATCCTGATTTCGGCGCTTTCGCCTTTCCCGAAGATCATCCGCGTGATCGGGAACCCCGGAACGGCCGCACGGATCCTGGCGGTTGTAAGCGTCGGGAACATTGTGTGCGACCTGCTTTTTATCCGGCTGTGCGGTATGGGAATCGATGGAAGCGCCTGGGGTACGCTCGGGGGCTGGATCCTGGGACTGGGCTGTATCCTTTTTATCCGGAAGAAGCTTCCGCCTTTCCGTTGGACCAATCCGCTTCCGCATATCCGGAAATACCTGGGGGACAATATGGCGGCCGGGCTTCCCGGCGTGCTGGGGTCCGGGCTGATCAGCGTCCTCGGGTTTACGGCAAACAGCTGTGTGGTGCGGGTTGCCGGCAGCAACGGGCTGGAGGTGCTGTCCGTCGGAATGCAGATTGTGAACGTCGCCGGCGCGGTCGCCTTCGGGATGCGGAAGGCCCTGCAGACGGTCGGGGGCCTGCTGGAGGGCGAGAAGGACGCCGCCGGGCTGCGGCATGTTTTCCGGATTGTCCTGGGCTGGACCCTGGCTTCCGTTTCAGCCGCGGCGCTGCTTACGCTGGCAATCCCAGGACCGATCCTGTCCCTGTTCGGCTGCAATGACCCGGAGGTGATCCGTTTCGGCACCGGTGCCCTGCGGGTGTTCGTGCTGTTCCTGCCGTTCTTCTTTTACACGCTGACCCATTCCGTGATTTACCAGATCCGGAAATACTACCCGCTGGCCATGGCCTGCTCCGCCCTGACGGTCGCCCTGGTGATCGCGCTGTGCGAATGCTTTTCCGCCTTCAGCCCCGGCCTGTTCTGGTGGGCGTTCCCGCTCGGCGGTGCGCTCGGCGTGGCTGTCCACCTGCTCCTGGCGGCGGTTCCGGCGCGGCGCGGCCGGGTGCTGTTTCCTTCCCTCATTCCGCGGGAAGACGAGTCCCTGTCCCTGACGCTGGTTTCCCTGTATACCCGGAGAGACGCGAGGGAAATGTGCGCAATGGCGGAAGCGCTCCTGGAGGAAGGGAACGTCTGCGAAACCGTGCGGAAACGCGCGGCGCTGTGCATGGAGGAAATCACGCAGAATATCGTGGCGCATGCAAAGTACCAGAACCTGGGTTTCTTCAGCATGCGGATCCGGATTCCCGGTCCGGTCTGTGTCACGGTACGGGACGACGGAATCCCCTTCAACCCGATGCTGAAGGAGGGGGAGAAGATTCCAGCTTCCCCTGAGGAGGCGGCCGGAAAACCGGGACTGCGGATTATTAATACTTTCTGTGACGAAATGACCTACAGCTATGTCTGCGGGCAGAATATGCTGCAGATGAAATGGTTTTCCGGGGAAAACGATTCCTGAACGCAAAAAGGAACGTCCTTACGATGCAGGACGGCCTGTTCCGGCATGTGCAGGGAGAACGCGTTCTGAAAAAAAAGAAGTGCGGATGGCGGGACTCGAACCCGCACGCCGGTGAGGGCAGGGGATTTTAAGTCCCCGGTGTCTGCCATTCCACCACATCCGCACGACCTTGCAAGTATATCACCCGACGGAAAGAAGCGTCAAGATTTACAGGTAACGGAAAATGCCGCAGAAATTGACCTTGTGCAATCCGACAATAAATGGTATGATTGTTTATGTACAAAACAAATCACATAAAACGCTGACTTTGTTCAGAAACACCGGGAGGAAGCTGCCCCATGGCGCGTAAACGCATCGCCGTTCTTGTCGCAAGTATAGACCGTGAATATCAGCAGGATTTCGCATCCGGGCTTGTTTCAGCCGGCGTCCAGAACGACGTGGATATCTGTATTTTCAACAGCCAGGGCCATATGAACGTGGCGATTTCCACCAACAGCGAAGTCGGCGAAAGCATGATTTACGACCTGCCGGACCTGGAGGAGTTTGACGGCGTCATCTCCATGCTCGCGACCATGGGCAACGACGTGGCCTACCGTAAGGTGCTGGAAGTGCTCGCCCCGCTGAAGGAAAACGGAAAGCCGCACGTATCCATTGACGTGCCGCAGGAAGGCGCTGCCTGCATCATGTTTGACGATGAAATCAGCGTCAGCGAGCTGACGGAGCACCTGATCACGGAGCACGGCGCACGCCGTATCGCCTTCATCAGCGGGCCGGCCAATTCCCCGGTTTCCATGGCTCGCCTGGAAGCCTGCCGGGAAGTCATGCGCAAACACAACCTGGAACTGGACGACCAGATGGTTTTTGACGGCGAATGGACGCGGGTCGGCGGCCGGAAGGCAGCCGAGGCGATCCTGGACAGCGGCGGCGAAATCCCGGACGCGGTCATCTGCGCCAACGACGATATGGCGCTGAGCGCCATCGAGTGCTTCACGGAGCACGGTATCCGGGTGCCGCGGGATGTGGCCGTCACCGGGTTCGACGCGCTGCGGGAGGCCGTGATGCGCGGCCTGACGACCATCTGCCGGCCGATTGACCGCTCCGCCCGCAAGGCGATCGAAATCCTCTGCAGCTGGATCAACGGAAACCCGCCGGCGCAGATGGAATACCGGCTTTCCACCATCCCGATCTACGGCGAGAGCTGCGGCTGCACCCAGAATCTCGAGCATATGAACGACAAGCTGCGCGCCCTGGGCACGGAGCGCTGGAATATGGAAACCATCCTGACGCGCGTCAGCATGTTCTCCAGCACGCTGGCAGGCGTCGGCGATGAAAAGGAAGCCGGGGAGAAGATCCACGATTTTGTGCAGAGCTGGGGCATCCGGGAGATGTACCTGTGCGTGGATCCGGCGATCTGCCGGGAAACGTCGTCGCCGACAAAAGAAGGCGAACTGTATCCGGCGGAAATGCTGCTGCTCTACGGCATCCGGAACGGCAGGGAATACAAGCCCACGCTCTTTGACCGGCGGGACCTGGTTCCCGCGCTGCAGGAGATGCGGAAGAATACGTCCTGCCTGGTTTTCTGCCCGCTGTACTACCGGAACCGGAACTTCGGATACGTGGTGCTGGAGCTTGGCAACGGGACTTCCGCGGCGCTCTACTCCGTGCTGATGCTGCTCAACGGCGCCCTGATCTCCCTGTTCCTCCAGACAAATATCAAAAACTACGCCGCCACCATTGAAAACATGGCCGTGCATGATATCATGACCGGCATGCTGAACCGCCGCGGCTACATGGAACAGGCGCCGGGCGTACTCGATGAAGCGCGGAAAGCCGGGAAGTATTTCACGATTATCAGTATGGACATGGACCATATGAAGCGGATCAACGATACCTACGGCCACCTGAAGGGCGACGAAGCCATCTGCCGGATGGGCAGGTGCCTGGATGTGCTGGAAGGGTACGGGATCACGCCGGTGCATATCAGCGGCGACGAGTTCCAGGCTTTCGGCATCCAGAATTCCCCGGAGGAAGCAAAAGAGCTGATTCCGGTCATCCGTGAATCCATGAGCCGGATGAACCGGGAGGATCCGTGGATCAGCGAAATCAGCGCAAGTATCGGTGTGTATTCAGCCGTTCCCGGAGAGGAAAACGAGCTGGATGAGTATATTACCAAGGCGGACCGCGAAATGTACGCGGACAAGGCCCGGCGGAAGCAGGGCCGGCTCTGAGGAGCGCTTACTCCTCTTCACCCAGGTCCTCGGTCATCTGGACGAGCTTGGCAAAAACAGCGTCCGCCACGTCGTCGTCCGGCACGTTGTAAACGTCGTTCCCGTCTTCATCCTGTTCAATTTTCAGGATAAAAACTTCAAGATCTTCTTCCTCGCTCTCCGGATCGCAGAGGGCGAGGTAGCTTTCACCTTCATACTCCAGGGTGGCCAGGTGCTCGAAGACGGTGGTTTCCCCGTTTTCGTCCACCAGTTCCACCAGGTCGTCTTCCTCTTCCGGGTCAAAGGTGTTGTTCAGTTCATCAGACATTTTTCATTTCTCCTTTACTGTTGATTCGGGTGTTCCTGCAGCCACTGCTCCAGGATAATCGCCGCGGCGACTTTGTCGACTTTGCCTTTGCGCGCCTGGCGGGAAAGCCCGTCCTCCAGCAGCGCGTCTTCCGCGGTGACCGTGGTCAGCCGCTCATCCTGGAAGAAGACGGTGAGGCCGGCTTTTTCCAGCTGGGCGCACAGGTCGCGGACTTTCTTCGCCTGGAATCCCTCCGTCCCGTCCATGTTCAGCGGCAGGCCGGAAACGACAAGCGCCGTTTCATACCGGTCGCAGATTTCTTTGATCTTCCGGGTATCCGGCCCCCAGCCGACGCGGGTGATCACTTCCACCGGGGAGGCGATGGTCCGGGTGGGATCGGTCACGGCGACGCCGATGCGGACATCGCCGATATCCAGGGCTACAATTCTCTCGTTCACGCGTTATCCTCTGAAAAGGGCAGCCTCCGGGTGACCGGAGGCTGCGTTCATACATTAATCCTGGCTGTTGCGCCGCGGGGGACGGCGGAAGCCGCCTTCGCTGTGACGCGGAGCTTCGCTGTAGGTGATATCGTTCCGGATCAGATTGATCCGGCCCTGGGCGTCGATCTCACTGACCTTGACTTCCAGCTCGTCGCCGATGTTCACCACATCCTCCACCTTCTCAACGCGCTTGGTGTCGAGCTTGGAGATGTGGATCATGCCGTCCTTGCCGGGGGCCAGTTCGACGAAGGCGCCGAAGTTCATGATGCGGACCACCTTGCCGGTGAACACGTCGCCGACTTCGATATCTTTGGCAATGCCTTCGATGATCCTGCGGGCCTTGTCCGCCGCTTCCTGGTCGGGAGTGGAGATGAACACGCGGCCGTCGTCTTCGATATCGATCTTCACGCCGGTTTCGGCAATGATCTTGTTGATCATCTTTCCGCCGGGTCCGATGACTTCGCGGATCTTCTCCGGATTAATCGTGAAGCGGATGATCTTGGGCGCGTAGGGGCTCATTTCCGCACGGGGCTGGCCGAGGGTGTCGAGCATGATCTTCAGGATATGCAGGCGGCCTTCCAGCGCCTGGTGCAGCGCCTGGGTCAGGATGGCGCGGTTGATACCGGCAATCTTGATGTCCATCTGCAGGGCGGTGATACCGTTCATGGAACCTGCAACTTTGAAGTCCATGTCGCCGAGGAAGTCTTCCAGGCCCTGGATGTCGGTCAGGACAGCCAGCTTGCCGGATTCCTTGTCCGTGATCAGGCCCATGGCCACG
>Ga0310690_10013145_pt1 | contig 10098 bp, 18 predicted proteins | sample AusTroGonzalo_MG_2_FD_207661 | JGI IMG/M metagenome (GOLD analysis project Ga0310690, IMG submission 207661) | Bovine rumen microbial communities from tropical cattle in Woodstock, Queensland, Australia - Gonzalo_04 (v2) (version 2) | ecosystem: Host-associated > Mammals > Digestive system >...
TAGAGCCCAAAATTACGTATTTCGTAATTTCCTTCCGGTATCGGGAATAGGCTTCCGAACCCCCTTGAAAAAGCCCAGTTCCTACCGATATACTGCGTACGCAGTATATCGGTGACGGAGGGGCTGGATGGCAACGGAAGAATTCAAGATTCTGCAGAAGGTGCAAGACTTGATAGCATACTCCTATCCCATTCTGACCCAGTTCCCGAAAGCTGAAAGATTCAGTTTTGCTCAGGATATCCGGCATTGTTTGAATATGCTTCTTGAACTGACCATTGAGGAAGAAAAACGGTACATCAAGAAGACTACAATTCAGAATATGGATATCGAAAACGAAAAGCTGAAGATCTTCATCCGCGTTGCACATGAACTGCGGTATATCGACAAACATCGGTACGCCGTATGGGAAGGCAAAGTGGTTGAAATCGGCAAGATGATCGGCGGTCTGCTGAAATCCGTCAGCGGAAGACCGCAATCATAGGGTGCAGATCGTGTTTTGCGGGTCGTGTTGCGTTCCTTCAACCGCGGCGGCAACTACAACAACACCGCGAACGGCTTTGCGTCGTTCAACGGCAACAACGATCGTTCGAACGCGAACGCCAACATCGGCTTCCGCTCCGCTCTACTTATTTGTCAGATGCTGAAGGCTTACGGGCTTTCTTCCAGTACGGTAGTAGGTAAAGGGATCTGTCTCCTCGGTCAGCTTAGGTCAGAGCTTCGCTGGAAGAAAAATTACGAATGCCGCACGCCGCGAAAGCTGTGGAGTCGGCGGTCAAGGGTGTGGCTGAATGGACAAGTACCAGCATGTGTTCGATGAGTTTATCCGATTCGAAACGCATTATGACGGATACAAGCTTGCTCAACGTTGTAAACGCTACAAGCCTGAGGTGCTCTGCTATTCAGCCAACCTTGAAGCGAATATCATTGATGGGATCAACCATCTTATTTGGAAGGACTACGCGATCAGCGGAGTCCATGAATTTTATGAGTACTTCCCAAAGAAACGGATCATCACCGCATGGCCATTCAAAAACCGTGTGGTAAACTGCGCAGCCTATAAGGTTCTCTGGCCAATCTACGCCGCGAGCATGTATGAACACAGCTACGGCTCAATTCCTGGCAGAGGACAGGTCCGGGCCTGCCAGCAGCTGCAGAAATGGATGAAGAAAAGCCGGTGGACCGGCAAGAACCAGTGGTTAGCCAAAGCCGACGTGGCGAAATTCTTCTTCCGGATTCCTCATGAAGTGCAGCTGCGGGAGCTGGGAAAGCCCCTGGATGATCCGGATATGATGTGGTTTCTCCAAACCTGCATCAAGGGAGACGGCCGGCCGACAGGGCTACCGCTTGAGTGCGGTGATCCTACGGAGGCTGAGAGGATCTTCGGCATCGGAATGCCGGTTGGCTCTCTGATCAGTCAGATGACGGCCAATGTGGTCATGACTCCGGTCGACCACTATATGAAACGGATCGTCCGCGTTCCGGAGTATATCCGGTACATGGATGATATGGTGCTGAAGTGTGACAGCAAACAGCAGGCATGGGATGCAATCGGAATGCTGGATGATTTCCTGCAATCTGAAATGGGTCTGCAGCTGAACAACAAGACAGCGGTCATGAAGTACGATGACGGCGTTGAGTTTGTCGGCCGCGTGGTCCGGCCCGACCGTATAGATCTACGGAAGAGCTCAAGTCTGCAGATGAAGAAGCATCTTGATTATGTCCGGGAGGCTTACGGACGGGGCGAGGTTCCTTTGGAATACGCCCAGGACGTGATCCAAAGCTACCTGGGCCTGCTGAAACACACGGACAGCAAGGAACTAAGGGAAAAGATCTGTCAGGACTTCGTTCTGATCAGGCAATCGGCACCGGATTAACCCCGGCGCCTTTTTTAATGCAAATCCAAAGACAATTGAAGAAAGAAGGTGATCTCGATGACTGGATCTGTACAGCCCATCGAAGGAATCACACCATCCATGCTATGGAATTTCGTGCTGGTCCTTCTCGGGCTGTGTGCAATCGTGGTACTGGTGTACAAAGTTATTGAAATCATGAGGAAAGAGCACGAACGGAAAGCGAAAAAGCAGCAACTTGACGGCGGAGAACTGACGGATGAAATCGCTGATAAGGTGATGAAGAAGATGAAGCCGCAGTTTGATCGGATCAATGAGAAACTGGCCAGCGATAAAGAGCGCCTGGACAGTCACGAGCGCCGGCTGAACCAGAATGACGCCGACCTTGAGCGCATCGGTGAAAACACAGAAATGATCCTGGATGCCATGGACGGCCTGCTGATGCACTTTATCTCAGGAAACGACGTAGACAAGCTGAAGGAAGTCAAGAAGGATCTCGACCATCACAAGAACAGCAAGGTGAGCTCATGAACGACATTCCAAAGATTGACCCAAAGAAACAGTTTTCCAAAAAGCTGGCAAGATGGACCGCAGTTTTCTGGTTCGTTTTCATGGCCTGGCTGAGTGTGCTGTTTTTCCTGGTTCCCGCGTCCGCGCTTTACTGTGTGTACATGGGGATCATCGTCACGGTGGTCATGATTGTGAACGTCTGGGCCTACACGCACAACAGCGTCTATGAAAAGGCCTGCTTTGCCATGCTGAACAAGGCAAAGATCGAGATCGGCCTGCAATCTGCAGGGAATCCATCTGTAAGCAAGGAGGGCACGAGCGATGAAGAAGGTTCTGTGAACGAAGACTCGGAAGGAGCTGACAACGGATGAGCTGGGACGCATTGATTAAAAAGTTCTTGTCGATGGTGGCATTGATCAAAAGTCTGAACCCGGCATACAAACAGCCGGGAGATGGGAGCAATGGCGTATGCGACTGTATAGGACTTATCATTGGGGCTATCCGTAGGATGGGCTTGAAATGGACCGGTATCCACGGCAGTAACTATGCCGCGCGATACCAGATGGTCAATCTAAAGAAGATCACGGCACTGAGCGAGATCCAGATGGGTGACGTGATGCTGAAGGCCTACGAAAAGGGCCACAAGAAATGGGATCTTCCCAGCCGGTATTGGGCCGGGAAACAGTATTACAACGGCGATCTGAAGGATTATTACCATGCCGGAACGATCACGAGCCTGAGCCCGATCACTATTACACATATGACAAGCCCGCGTATGAAGACGCTGACGATCAAAACCATGCAGGATCTGATCAGCAGTAATTGGCTTTATCATGGTAAAGCAAAGCCGATCGTGGAAGCAGCCGGAGGATCTGCGAGCATTCCTTCCCTGCCCCCGGCCACGACACCCAGTACCGGCAGCTATGCCGTGGTTGTCGCGGAAAGCGGCGGCACCGTGAACATGAGAGCCAAAGCCAGCACGGCCGGCAAGGTCATCATGCGCATTCCCCTGGGTACGACCGTGGAGATCGTAGCCCCCGGCGAAAAGTGGGCTGAGATCCGAAACGGCAACAGGACAGGCTTCATGATGGCTGAGTTCCTCGACGTGATCGGGGACGGCAAAGGAAAATACTGAGAGGAGAATGTACCATGCGTTTACCGGACAAAGTGTATGATGTGCTGAAATGGGTTGTACTGGTAGTCATCCCGGCCTGCACGACAGCCTATGTCGGTCTGGACTCCGTGTTCAGCTGGGGCTATGGCGATGTGGTGGCCAAGGTGTCCGCCATCGTCTGTGCGCTGATCGGCTCGATTATCGGCATCAGCACGGCAGAGTACAACAAAGCGAAGAAGAACGGCGAAGAGTGATAAGGCATACGAAAACCCTCCCGATTTGGGAGGGTCTTCTTTTTTTTGCCCTTTTCCGGCGATTCCGGGCGGTTTACCCTTCGGACGGGTTAGCGCTCGTTCCTTATCGTTATTCGTGAATAACATATGATTCTGTGTCGGGACGGTGGTTTTACGGGCTATTTCTTCCTTCTCGCTCTCACTACCGCGTCCATCGTCATGGTGAAGACTTCATCTGCCCTGGCATTCAGATCCTCGCAGATCTTCCGGGCTTCTTCCTCGGTCATGAAGTCGAAGTCTTCCGGGATCTCCTTGACGATCACGGCGTTCCTGGTGACGCAGGCCCCGTGGTCATCGCAGCCATAAAGCCAGGATGCCAGCGGATTGAAGATCTCCGCCTTGCCGTAGGTATCCTCGTCACACAGGGCAAGGAAGCCTTTCGGGATTCTGTCCGGATAAAGTGGCAGCATTTGTACACAGTCGCAGCCGATCAGCCGGTAGATCGTGCGCATGATGTCCGCATCGTTTCCTACGCGCTGGACCTTTGCTTTGTTCTCAAGGGCATCGAGTACAATGATTGCTTTCATTCTGGGTCTTCCTCCTTCCATTTCAACAGGACTTCTGTCAGAACATCGACTGTTTCCTTTACGCTGCGCTTATCGCAGAAGTGCAGGACCGCTTCGACATTATCAATATCCTCCGGATAAATCTTGTCTCCCGTCCTCAGATCTTTGTTCAGCCGGATCACGAACAGGTCAGCGCCTTTCCCAAAGAACTGAGACGGCCCGGCGGCTATGCCTTTTCGATGGCCAGGACCGAGCATGATCGGATAGTTGTAGTTCTTTCGTGCCATGATCAGAACCTCCTGTCATCATCTATCAGATCCACCAGTTCCCGAAGAATTGCCAGGGCTTCCTCATAACTGGTAGCATTCCCGATCCGTTCATATGCGTTATTCCAGTCCGTTTGCCGGCTTTCCCGGCGCATCTGATCCCGGACCTTGCCCATGATCCGGTAGATGTTACCGGACTCATGGCAGCTCTGGAAATGAATTTCTGCCTTCTTCATATCAGTCCCTCCTCTCTCTGGATCTCCCGCAGCTGCTCCCAGTCCTCTGCCCACTGATGGGTCTGATCGCGGCAGTCCTGCTTGTTATCGTACAGCTGAGACTTGAAAGCCCCTCTGAATCTGTCTCCGTATCCAACATCTACCCAGCGCAGCCCATCGCTCCGGATCTGATAAATCTCGTACTCAGACGGCTGATGAAGTTCTCCCGGAAAAATTGTTGCCACACGGACCTTAATTACCTGTTCGCCCTTCTGAGTGCTCTGCCGATAGTAGTATTCACCAAAGTCGAGATCCGGATCTGGAGGATTCGGAAAATACCATTCAATCATCTGCTTCGTCCGCTCATCAATCATCAGGCATCACCTCCTTTCGATTCCTCGTAAGCCTTCATCAGCGGGGCCGGATCCAGATGGAAGTCACGGTAGCCTTGCAGGCATGTATTCAGATAGCCGGCTGACGGTTCCTGTACCGGGAAGCCATTCGTCATGATGTAGGCCATGCTGTCTACAATGACCTCAGTGACCTTTCCGTCGCTTTTGCCGGAGAGAACGAGGGGAAACCCTTGCTTGAAGTACAGGTACGGGAAACCCTCGTAGCGGTCCAGGCTTTTCTCATCATCCCTGCTGATAGCCCAGACGGCCACGGGGACGGACTCGCCAGGCTCCGGCTCAATGGTCAGCACTCCGCGCCGGAAGACCAGCTTGTGATTCCGCAGGTTACAGGTCCCGACCGGATAAGCATCCGGGCAACGATGCCGCATCTGTCCGCGGTTCAGATTCGATCCATAGGCGAGATAATACCTCATGTTCTGTCCTCCTTGATCAGTTCATAATCCACGTAGCCGTTACAGTCGGCCCATTCGTCTGCTTCTTCCATGGCTTCATGCTCATCCCAGCAGAGGAAGGTTTTGTACCGGAAGACCCTATGGCCTGGCCGATACATCTTGAAAAGATAAGTTGCCAATATTCTCATGCTGATCCTCCTTAATTCCAGTATGTCCGGCAGTAGTCAATAGGGTCGATCATCTTCTTTTCGCAGTACGCCTGCGCTTTGTCGATCTCATCCTGTGTCCAGGTGAGGGACTCCACTTTCCCGGGAGCCATCCCAAAGAACCATGCCAGCAGGCAGATGGTGTAGAAATCCATGTCTGTGCCTCCTTCCTTAGTGCAGGACCACGAGCTTCTTGCCCACAGTCGTGATGGTGTACTCAAAGCGATTGTTCTTCCAGCACCGCGTAATTTTGTCGATCCGGTCAGCCTTCATCTTCGGCTTTTCCATGTGCCGCCGGACAGCCGGAATCAGGATCTTCTTGATGGCATCTCCGGTATACTCTTTCCGGATGCGGCGCTCTTCCGCACGTTCCATGTCCCACTGGACCTTGCGACGGTCGCGGCTCTTCTTCAATGCTTCCTCGGCTTCTTTGCCTTCAAGGTACCAATCTGACTCACCGTAGGTCTCGCCCATCTTGTAGAAAGTCCGTTCCTCGAGGACTTCCAGCCGCTCGTTCCAGATGATCGGGTCCCGGAAGAACCCGGTCACGATGGCCCGCTCGTCAATGCAGCGGCCAACCGTCATCCGGATCGCATCGGCCGTCCGGAAGTTTTCGCCCCAGATGGTCTTCCGGTAAAGCAGGACTCGGATCAGTTCGTCACCCTTCCGGAAGTCGACTTTGGCAATCTCGCCCTGGGAGCCGCTCATCGTATTCGTATTGATCTGGTACCCGTTGGCCAGAAACTCCGCGACCTTAGCAGAGAAGATGTTGTTGATATCAGTGGACTTCATAGCGATTCTCCTTTCTGCCGGCCTTTGGCCCGACCGGCGGGGCGTCTCTTTATTCTCAGGCCACGAAGGCGGCGGTCAGGTGTTCGCGGGCGGTCTTGAATTCCTTGCCCTTCAGCTGCAGCCGGTTGACCAGGAAGCCTTTCATGATCTTCGCCTTCTGCTGCTGGCTGAAATCTTTGGTGTCGCGGAAGTACGGGACCTTGTCGGCGTTGATCGCCCAAGCACTCATGGCCAGACAGAACTGGATGTACGCCTTGATCTTCCCGGCGTGGGTCGTGCCGTTGAACAGCCGAAACTCCACGGTCCCCTTCGTGTACAGGGCGTGAAGGTTCAGCCCACGGTACCGGGCGTTGCAGTAGTGACTGTGGTCGATGCCGCCGCGGTACCCGTTGTTCACCTGCGAGTAGTACACACGTTCCAGCGCGGCTTTGGTGTGCTCGCCTTTCTTCATAGCCTTCAGCATTTCCTTGCTGGCCTTCTGGCACCAGCGGTCTGCCCGATCCTGATTCTGCAGGGCCTCGTAGAAGAGATCCTGCCGGCCGGTGAAAAGGTTGACCAGGTTGATTAGCGAGTCGGCCGTGTGGTTGGCTCCGTCCACATGAACGTGGATGCCGCAGGAATCATTTGCCAGAGCCCCATGCTTGACCAGCTCCCGGACGATGTTCTGCAGGTCCTCGATGTCCTCATACTGGAGGATCGGGCTGACCAGCTCGCAGCGGAGGTCATTGGGCGTCCGGCCTTCCGGAACGCTGACCCTGTTGCCGTTCTGCTTCCGCTCGGGCCGGATGCTGACATCGCGGGAGCACTTCCACCAGCGATTCTTCCGGTCCAGCGCCTTGCTGGTGTCGTAGCCGTCAGCCATATGATGGCGGGCCGTGTCCGTTCCGAAGTAGTCAGCGATGATTTCAGCCGCCTTGACGCGGGTGATTCCGGTTAGCTCGATCTCGATTCCGAAGTTCTGATTCTTGATGGTGGTCATTGTCCTGTCCCCTTTCCTCCCCGGGGTTTCGTCCCCGGTTCGGTACTATTGTACAACATTTTGTTGGACTGTACAAGGGGAAATTGCAAAAAAGTTAAAACTTTTTTTGGACTTGTCCAACAATTTAGTTGACACAACGCCTTGCGGGGTGGTAGAGTGTTGCTGAGGAGGTGAGATTGTGTCGATATCAGCCTGTGTCAGCTCCGCTTTGAAGAAAACCGGACTGAAGCAGAACGACCTGGCCGCTGCCTACGGAAAGTCAAAGCAAAGTATGTCAATGAAGTTTTCGCGGGACAGCTGGTTTGCCAAAGACCTGGTCAAGGTGGCCAAACTGGTCGATGCGGATCTGGCATTCGTCTTCAAGGACGGATCGAAGATCATCATCGACACGGATGATCAGGAAGAATGAAGAAAGCCCCGGGTGCTGGTAACACCCAGGGCAAAGGAGTCAGCTTTGCTTGCCGGCTGGATCATCTGGTCTACGCTCAAGAATGTCTGACAAGTCGCATTCGAGCACTTCACAGATCCTATCCAGCTGCTTGAGGCTTACGCGATCGGCCAGCTCATTATAGAGCTCGTTAATCGTTGCCGCGCGGATCCCTGTCTTCTGAGCAAGCTTCGCCTGTGTCCATCGCCTTTCGCCGAGGCGTATGGAGAGTAAAATCCTGATCATTCGACCATGCTCCTTCCTGCGGATCATATCAGAAAACGGAAGCCTGTGACTGCTGATTGGAAGGATATTCCGTTTTCCGGAAGATTATTCCGCTATTGGTAATTTGGAGCACGAAAAGAGGACCGGTCAATATGACAGGTCCTCTTTTGCCGCCTATACGGCAGCGTGGACGTCGCAGACGAAGTATCCCTTGACCATGTAGATCTCAAAAGTTCGCCTGGATAACGTCATGTGGAGATGTGAAGAGCTTAGACGAACTTCTGAGCAATTTTCTCCTGCCTCCTTTCTGCTGAATTCTTCAAGGGAAATCTCGACTTCCCTGTGCTCCTTCGTACAATTGAAGATCAGTTTCAGCCGGCCATCATCGAAGAGATAGGCCCGGATCAGGAAAGCATCTATCAGCTGCTCCTGGAATGCTTTATCCTCCGCGTCACCATCTCGCAGCGTTTCCAGATACGAGAGAATCATATCTTTGGTGACATCGTTCAGAGCCTCCTTCTCCAGTACGGTGATCCTGGCCGACAGTTCTGTGATCTCCTGCTGCCGTTCTTTCAGTCTGTCCTTGAGGATCGGTAGCAGTTCCGCATCCTCGATCGCATTCAGCAGATTCTCTCGCTTCCGCGTGGCCTCTTGCAGCTGAGTGCGCAAGGCTTCCAGTTCTGCCGTGTGCCTCTCGCTTTCCAGATGCTCAATGGCTCTGTCTGCCATCCAATCCAGCAACTCATCATCCTGCAGAATGAGAAGGATCTGCTGGGTTATCTGCTGCTCGATCTGATCCCTGGACACATTCTTCTTATGGCAGGCGTGTTCGTACTTCTTGCGCGTACATACGTAATAATGGTACGGTTCGTCCATCTGGGCCTTTCCAGAAATCCCGGACATCGGAGAATCGCATTCTCCGCAATACAGTTTGCCGGTGAGCAGGTACGTGTCTCCTTTACACCTCCGCCGGGCTGTTCCTCCCCTGGCTTTCGGCTTGCCCTTGATGTATACCTGGGCTGAATCGAATGTCTCCTTATCCATGATTACAGGGAAACCTCCTTCTATCCGGTGTTCTTTATACAGATACACCCCGATGTAGCGCTCGTTGGACAGAATCCTGTTGAAGGATGACTTGTTCCAGGGAGCGCCTTTTTTCGTTTTGATGCCGCGGCGGTTCAGATCCTCCGCGATCCGGATCAGCGGCTCTCCTTCCAGTACCCGGCGGAAGATCTCACGGACAACCAGCGCTTCTTCCGGCACAATCTCCGCATGGCCATCCGGTCCGCGCCGGTAGCCGAGCGGGACAGATCCATTGACAATGCACTTCTCTGCGTTATCCTTTAGGCCTCGGTGGATCTTCTGTGACAGCTCATCTGAATAATACTGGGCGAAGCCTTCCAGGATCGACTCCATCAAGTGGCCGGTTGGATCGTCTGTGATATGCTCCATGGCAGACAGCACAGTGACACCGTTCTCTCTCAGTTTTTGTTTGTAGATGGCCGAGTCATACTTGTTTCTGCTGAAGCGGTCAAGGGCGTAGACGATCACGTACTTAAACTCGCCTTTGGCAGAATCCTTGATCATCCGTAGGAATGCCGGCCGCTTGTCGGTCTTCCCTGTCAGCGCCCGGTCATCGTAGGTGCGAATGATCTTATAATCCTTCTGCATGGCATACTTCTCGCACTCTTTGACCTGCTGATCAATGGACGCGTCCCGCTGGTTGTCCGATGAGTATCGGGCATAGATGACTGCTTTTTCCATAGTCAATACTTGAGGCGCATAAGCGCATGTTGACGTGCTTTTTCTGTAACAGAGGCTACAAAATTCAAATCCCCATCGTTCATAATGTCGTGATACCAGCTTGTAAAGGTGCAGTATAAGTTACATCTTTCTTCTTCTAACGGAGA
>Ga0310690_10013146_pt1 | contig 10098 bp, 6 predicted proteins | sample AusTroGonzalo_MG_2_FD_207661 | JGI IMG/M metagenome (GOLD analysis project Ga0310690, IMG submission 207661) | Bovine rumen microbial communities from tropical cattle in Woodstock, Queensland, Australia - Gonzalo_04 (v2) (version 2) | ecosystem: Host-associated > Mammals > Digestive system >...
AGAGTTGGGGGTGGTGAAGCAGGCAAGTAAGGACATGATAATCAGCCTCACTCCCAGTCCCTCTCGCAAGGAGAGGGGAGTGGTTGCCTTCAAGGTGTTGGCTACGTCGAAGCAGGAAGCGCGGATAGTGCTGCGCAATAAGGACGGCGAGGAATATTATAATAAGGTGGTAACACTGTCGCCGGAAACCATCCTCGAAGAGACGGTAGACGTGAAAGGTGCAACGCTGAATGAATTGCAGTTGCAAGCAGGAGCGCTTATATGGGAAGCAGAACCAGACGAGATACGCCCCATCCCCGACGCTGCCGAGGCTGCCCTGCCACCGTTGGAGTGCAAGACTGCAGACCAGCTCTACCTGACGGGCCTCCACCTCGAGCAGTACCGCCATGCCACATGGTCGGCCCTCGACTACTACGAGGAAGCGCTGCGCCGCGACCCTGACGACGTGCGTTGCCTGAACCAAGTGGGACTATGGTATTTGCGCCGGGGCCGGTTTGACAAGGCTGAACCGTTCTTGAGAAAGGCAGTCAGAATATGGCAAAAGCGCAACCCCAACCCTTACGACGGAGAACCCCTGTTCAACCTTGCCCTCAGCTTGAAATACCAGGGCAAGGAGAATGAAGCCTATCGCTTGTTCTGGAAGTCGACGTGGAGCAAGGCGTGGGCAGATGCAGGCTACTTCGAGGCCGCCTGTATCAGCGTCGGTCAGGAGCGTTATGACGATGCGCTCGACGAGCTGAACCGCTGCCTCGTCTTCAATAGCTGCAACCATAAGGCACGTGCGCTGAAGGCCACCGTGCTGCGACTCCTGCAGGAGAGCCGACAGAAGGGAAGCCTGCAGATGGGCAGTTCGCAGGATCTCAACGCCCGTCTCCAGCTTATCAATGAATCGCTCAGCTTTGACCATTTCAACTATGGCATACGCTATGAGAAGTATCTGCTGACAAAGGACGAGGACGTGCTCAATGAGTTGATAGAACTGATGCACGGAAATGTCTTTAACTATCATGAACTGGCACTCGACTACGCTCAGGCAGGACGCTGGCAGGACGCTGAGGCCGTGCTCACGCTGCCCGCCGCACTCGATGTGCTGAACGCTTCGCCACTCACTTTCTACTATCGTGCCTGGTTCAACATGGGCATGGGGCTGCCCAAGGAGGCTGAAGCACTCTGCCGTCAGGCTGAAGGGGTGCGTCCTGACTGTTGCTTCCCCAACCGTCTGGAGGATGTTGTGGCACTCACGCTGGCGAAGACGCTGAATCCCGACGGGGCGCGTGCTCCTTACTATCTCGGATGCCTCTATTACGACAAGCGCCAGTACGACGAGGCCATCGAGAACTGGGAATGCTCGGCACGCATCGACCCGCTGTTCCCCACGGTATGGCGCAATCTGGCATTGGCCCGGTTCAACAAACAAGACCGGCAGGAGGAGGCCGTGGCGTACATGGAGCGCGCCTTCAGTCTCGACGAGACCGATGCCCGCATCCTTATGGAACTCGACCAGCTGTACAAGCGGATGCAGAGACCCCACGCCGATCGTCTGGCTTTCCTACAGAAATATCCGCAACTTATCGCCCAGCGCGACGACCTCGTGCTCGAGGAAATCACACTGCTCAACCAGCTCGGCCGCTACGAGGAGGCCATGCAGAAGCTTGATGCCCACCAGTTCCACCCGTGGGAGGGAGGAGAAGGCAAAGTGCCCATGCAGTACCAAGTTTGCCGCGTGGAACTGGCGAAACAACTGCTGAAGAACGACCCGCAGTCGGCCAAGGCTAAACGTCTACTGGAGGAGTGCCTCGTCTATCCCCCCCACCTTGGCGAGGGCAAGCTCTATGGGGCGCAGGACAACGACTTCCTCTACTTCCTGGGCCGCTATGAAGAGGGCACGAAGGGACCGACGGAACCTGCTGCCGCCATGTACTACAACGATGCGAAGCCCGACAAGATTTTCTATGCCGGCCTGTGCTATCGCGCCTTAGGGCAGGAGGACATGGCCCGGAAACTCTTCCATAAGCTCATCAACTATGGCAAGCAGCATCTCTTCGACCATGTCACGATGGACTATTTCGCCGTCTCGCTGCCCGACCTGCTCATCTGGGATGACTCCTTAGACCTGAAGAACCGAATCCATTGCCTCTACATGCTTGCCTTGGGTTACCTTGGTATAGGTGAGAATGAAAAGGCATTGAGATACCTGCAGGAGGTGGAGCAACTGGACATCAACCATCAGGGCATCTCGTCTCTGCGCACGTTGGTCTGCATGATGCAGCCCCAACCCTAGACGCGAATAAAGCAGGGATTGCCAGGAAAAGCGAAAAAAGGAACGTCGAAATTTGGTGGTATCAGAAAATATGCCTAACTTTGCGGGTAATATTCAGATACAAACGATTTAGACATGAAATTAACTGATCTTTTCTCTGGCAGTTTCAATGCCGCAGAATGGGAGGCCAAAGGCTACGAGCTTCCCAAGTTTGACATCCAGGCCGTACGCGAGAAGACTGCGAAGGAGCCTACGTGGGTACACTTCGGAGGGGGCAATATCTTCCGCGCCTTCCCCGCCGCCATTCTGAACGACGCGCTGAACACAGGTAAGTACGACCGTGGCGTCATCGTGGCCGAGACCTTCGACTTCGAAGTGGTGGACAAGGCATACGCTCCTTATCAGAACCTCTCGCTCTGCGTGAACCTCTGTTCCGACGGCTCCATAGAGAAGAAGGTCATCGCCAGCGTGACGGAGGCCCTGAAGGCCGACCCGCAATTCCCCGACTGGCAACGGCTGGTGGACATCTTCCGCAATCCGAGCCTGCAGATGATCTCGTTCACCATCACCGAGAAGGGCTACACCTGGAATGAAGCCGATCTCGCCCGAGGGCTAAGTCCGCTGTTCGCGATGGGCAAGGTGTGCGCCCTGCTCTACGAGCGCTTCAAGGCAGGAAAGCTTCCCCTGACGGTACAGAGCATGGACAACTGTTCGCACAACGGCGACCGCGTGAAAGCCGGCGTGATGGCCTATGCCGAGCGCTGGGCAGATGACGGGCTGGTGGATGCCAGTTTCCAGGACTATCTGAAGGACGAGGAGAAAGTGACCTTCCCCTGGTCGATGATTGACAAGATTACCCCGCGCCCACATGAGAAGGTGAAGGAACTGCTGGCGAAGGACGGCTTCGAAGACAATGACTATATCGAGACGGAGAAGCACACCTTTACGGCTCCCTTCGTCAACGCCGAGGAGGTGCAGTACCTCGTGATAGAGGACCACTACACCAACGGCCGTCCACCGCTCGACCTAGGCGGTGCGCTCTATACTACCCGTGACACCGTGGACAAGGTGGAAACCATGAAGGTGACAACCTGCCTGAACCCGCTGCACACCGCCATGAGCATATATGGCTGCATGCTCGGCTACACGCTGATTTCGGCAGAGATGGCCGATGAAGACCTGCGCCCATTCATCCAGAAGATAGGCTATATGGAGGCTATGCCCGTAGTCGTTGATCCTGGCGTGCTGAACCCCTACGAGTTCATTGGCGCCGTCATCAACCGCCGACTGCCCAACCCCTTCATGCCCGATGCTCCTCAGCGCATCGCCATGGACACCAGCCAGAAACTGCCCATCCGCTTTGGTGAGACCATCAAGAAATACCTGGCCCGTGGGTTGGACAAGCAGAATCTGGTGCTCATTCCCCTGACGCTGGCCGGCTACGCCCGCTACCTGAAGGGCATCAAGGACGACGGCACACCCTTCGACTGCTCACCCGACCCGATGCTAGAAGAACTGCAGGCCATTGTGGCTCCGCTGGAGATTGGCAAGGCCGACCAGGACTGGAGCTGCCTACACCAGCTCTACAGCCGCAAGGATGTCTTCGGACTCGACCTCTACGAGGCCGGTTTTGGCGAACAGATAGAAGGCTACGTCAAGGAACTCTATGCTGGTCCCGGTGCCGTGCGTGCCACGCTGCACAAGTATGTGCAGGCCCGATAGGTCGAATGCTATGAACTGAGAACTTGATGGACCATAAACAAATCAACGAGGTGCTGCTGCGCAACGTGGCGCTGCTGGCACGGCTCGATGCCAGGGAGGAGGCGATGATGCCGAAAGGATCGTCCCCCCTGCCTAGCGTGGAGGAGGTGGAGCGCATTGTGGCTCTGGCGCAGCGCATCATTTTCATCGACTACTTCTGCAAGCGGCAACCTGAGGAACAGATACGACGCCACTACATCGGCGTGGACATGGAGGAACTGTTCTCGCTGCTGCGCCGGCAGATAGCACGTGGACTGCAATTCTGTGCTGACTGCGGCGAGGACGACATGCTGCCCGCCGCTGAAGAGCTGACCCTGCAGTTTATCGACCAACTGCCTGAAGTGAAGCGGCTGCTCTATACTGACGTGGAGGCGATGTTCCAGAACGACCCAGCAGCCACGAACTTCGGCGAGGTGATCTACTGCTACCCAATAGTGAACACGATGACTCACTACCGGCTGGCACACGTACTGCACAAGATGAACGTGCCCGTCATTCCGCGTATCATCACCGAGCAGGCCCATTCGCGCACGGGTATTGACATCCACCCCGGTGCCACCATTGGCGAGTATTTCGCCATCGATCACGGAACGGGCGTCGTCATCGGCGAGACGGCCATTATCGGCAACCATGTAACGCTCTACCAGGGTGTGACGCTGGGAGCAAAGAATTTCAAGTACGATGCCGATGGCAACATGCTCAACGTGCCCCGTCACCCCATCATCGAAGACCGCGTCACCATCTACTCCAATGCTTCGGTGCTGGGCCGCGTCACCATTGGTCATGACTCTGTCGTTGGCGGCAACATCTGGCTGACACACGACATACCGCCTCACTCACGCATTCTGCAGAGCAAGGCGGTAGACGTGTCGTTCCAGGGAGGCCTGGGCATCTGAGGCTACTTGGCGAAGGCCCCGCTGAGGATGCTCTTGCCGTTGCTGACCACGGGTATGCTGTCGCTAGGTGTTGTTGTGCTGTCGGCGCTGGCGGCACGAGTGCGTGCATAGTAGTATTCATCGTAGTAGCCGTCGCAGTAGCTACGGTAGGTGTCCCAGTAGTCGAAGCGCACATTCGTCAGGCTGAAGCGGATGTCGCGGCGAGTGCCGTCGTTGATGTACCCGCAGAAGCTGTGGTTGTGCAGGGAGTAGTCGCTGATGTAGACGGGTGTCCACATGCTGTCGTCGTAGATGAGGGTAATGACGCCGTTGACCACCGACCAGGTGAACTCACAATAGGCATAGTCGTAGAAGGGCGAGCGTGTGTCGTAGTCCACTTCATAACCGCGTCCGCTCGTTGAACCTTGTCCGTTGCTGCAGAAGCGGATTGTGGTCTCGTAGGTGTTGCCCGTCAGACCCCAGCGGTCGTAATAGTAGGTGTTCAGACTGCCCTGCCAGTCGCCAGCAATCAATACTTCTGCTTCGTACTGGTCTTCAGTTTCGCAGCTTGTCAGGGTGGAGGCTGCCATGCTGAGCATCAGCAGCATCGTCAGGTAGGTATACATCTTTTTCATAATCGTAGGGTTTTAATGGTTTGATGCTGCAAAGGTAGTTAAAAGCTGGTATATGAAAAAAGGTTTTACCCTAAACTGCGTTAGGGGAAAACCTATTCTTTCGTAGGGAAACACGCCGCGCTTACTGCTGCATGGCGCTGGCAAAGACACCGCAGGCCACGCTGACGGCATCGGGCTCACCGCTCTGCTCCCGGGCAATGTCGGTTCGGTCGAGGAAGGGCACGTCGGTGTTGGCTTCAGCGCGAGTGCGGGAGCGATACCAGTTCTGGTTCTCGAAGCCGCCGTAGCTGCCGTTTCTTCCGTAGTGTCCCCAATCGTCGTAGTCGGCGTTGGTGAAGTCAAAGCGGATGCGTCGACCAGAGATGTCGCGGATGTAACCGTAGAAACTGGAGCTGGTCAGTCCGTAGTCGAGGATGTAGAGTGGACTCCACTTGTCATCGTCGTAGATGAGCGTAATCTCGCCGTCGACGATGAACCACTTGAACGTGCAGTAAGCGTAGTCGCTGTACGGCGAGCGTATGTCATAGTCGAGTTCCTCGCCTCGGCCACTGGTGTAGTAGGTGCCTTTCGATGTGAAGTGCATCACCGTGGCGTATGAGCTGCCGCTGAGCCCCCAGCGGTCGCTGTAGTAAGCTTCTACGGTGCCCTGCCAGTCGCGATCGCGCAGCTTCTGGGCAATGTAGTCATCTTCCTCTTCACAGCTGGTGAAGAAGACGTTTGCTGTTGCCAAGGTGGCAAACAGCATGATGCAGGTGCATAGTTTTCTCATGTTTTTAAAGGATAGTTTATTCATTTTTCTCTATAGGAATTTCAACAATGAACCGACAACCATCGTGGTAGTCGGGATCGATGGTGATGGTGCCACCGAGGTTGGTGATGTGGCGCAGGGTCAGCGGCAGTCCCAACCCCAACCCCTCTGACAGGTCGTCGATCTTGGTGAACGCATCGAACATTCGCGCCTGGTTTTCCATGGCTATTCCAGGGCCTGTGTCTTCTACGATGAAGCGAACGACGGTGTCGGTGTCCATGACTTGAATGGAGATGTGCTGCCCGTCGGAATACTTGGCTGCGTTGTAGAGCAGCTCGCGCAGGCTGCGCATCAGGTAGGGCCGGTTGGTGTTGATGCAGAAATCGTCAGACACATTGGTCTGGAAACCGATTTTTAGGTTGGGGAAATGTTCTACTGTATTGGCGATGACCTCGCGGACCACCTCATTGCAGGCTTCCGTGCTGTGCTGGCGATTGATTTCCATGGCGAGGTTGTTGCCTGTGTCGGAGCTGTCGTAGAGCATCAAGACCATGCGGTAGAGCGTTTTGGCGTTGTGGTCCATCATGTCGGCAATGCTCTTGCGCTCTTCCTCAGGCAGCTGCCACATACCCTCGCCGGCAACCTGGGCAAAGCCCATGATGATGTTCAGCGGCGTGCGTATCTGGTGGGTCATGTTCTGTATGAAGATGGTCTTCTGGCGGATGGCTTCCTCGGCCAGGTTGCTGGCAATTTCCAGCTCGTCGTTGCGTTGCTGGTTCTGCTCTACAACCCAGCGTATGCTGCCCTCATGGAAGTTGAGGAACTCCTGCATGTAGGCAAAGCTGTTCTGCAGCTGTCCCACGGCGTCTTGTCGTTCGGTATGGCGGATAGGCAGGTCTTGGTGGCCTTGCGTGATACGCTTTGCCTGTGTGATGAGCTGGTTGAGGGGCATGATGGAGTGAGTCACGGTATGGCGGCAGACCAGAAGGATCAACAGCAAACCCAGACAGAGGAGGGGTACAACGATATAGGCCAGGCGATGGTAGGCCTGAAGGATGTCGCTGTCAGGGCAGATGAGTGCGAGGCTCCACTGGGTGCCGCGTACAGGATGGTAGCAGACGAGGCAGGGCCGCCCGTCGATGTTGATGTACATCGTACCTTCTTTGCCGTTGATCATCTCATGGCCGAGGGCGAAGATTTCTGGATTGTCTATCGGATTCCTGCCGTCGAAGATGGTCTCGGTGTAGAGGCGTGTCGTATCGGGGTGTATGAAAAGATTGCCTTTCTTGCCTGTCATGACGAAATAGGAGTTGGGATAAGGCTTCTCGGCCGATACCACCTTGTGGAGGTGGCTGAGTGAAAGGTCGCTTGAGATGACTCCCTTCAGTTGCCCGTCAGTATCGTAGAGGGCTTTTCCGTATGAGGCCAACAGTCCGTCGATGGTCAACTCCAGAGAGTCGCTGTCGAAGTAGAAGTCCACCCAACAACCCTTCTCATGTTCGATGGGACTCTTGTACCACTCTTTGCTGAAATAGTCGTAGGGTTCCTCAATAGTGCTGGCGATGCTGTCGCCTTCTCTAATCGTATAGGCTGAGAAGTGATAGCCGTATTGTCGGAACATGTTGGGTTCGGCGCTGATGGAGCAGCCGTCGATATCGCCGTTCAGCTGTAGGATACGGTGTGAGCAGGCTAGCATTGAGTCGGGTTCGAAATGCTCCATCAAGAGCGTGGCGGAGATGTTGGTGGCCGTCTCGACGATGTCCAGGTAGCGTTCCAGGCGTAGAGAGGTGGTGTTGAGCACGGTGACGGCACGTTCTCTGGCTTCTTCCTTGATGATGCGTCGCGATTGTGTGAACAGTGTACCCAAGGCGATGACGAAGATGAGCACGGACAACAGCAGGATACCCACGCTGAGCTTCAGCGCGAGCGACTTGCGGATTTGTCTGGGCAGAAGATTCATCGTAGTTCTTTATTTTACCTCTTGGTCTGATATGGTGAGTAGGTCGTTGAGCAGCACGGTGACCGTCTTGCCCTGCTCCTGGATGTTGCTTACCAGTTGCCCGGCCTCTTCGGGAGACAGGTTGGTACTCTTATCGCATAGCGAAGTAACGTCGGCCTTGATGGACTCGACGGGGGGAATCATCTGGTCGGACACGTTGTGGAGGAATGCCGTCTTCATGCGGTCGGCCTCCTTGGCCTTCTCGTAGGCTGTCTTCAGCGACTTTCCCTGTTGTTGCATCTGCTCCGTCAGGTCTTCGAGCTGTCTCATGTGTACGGCCAGCGACTTCTGCATCTGCTGGAAGTGGTCTTGCAGCTGACCCACCTCGTCCTGTTGACGGCTGTCGGGGATAGGGTCTTTGTAGTGTCCCTGCGAGATTCGAAGCGCCGACTGCGTCAGCGTCTGTAGCGGTTGCAGCTGACGGTGTATATACCAATAGCAGAATGCCAGCAACAGGAGTAGGCCCACGAGGGCAATGACCAGCGTGTAGAGGTGCAGGTCGTTATAGTCGCCGAAGATATCGTCCTCGGGGTAGATGATGCCGACGCTCCAACCCAAGTCCTCCACGACGCGGAGTGGGGTGGCTACGCTCTTGAAAGGCCTATAGAAAACGAAACACTCCTGGCCATTCAGGGTGAACTCCTTGTAGCCTGTCTGTCCCGACACCATGGCCTGAGCTGCTTTGCGTACGGATGGGTCAGCCTCTTTTTGGGTCGTCTGCGTGAAGACGTTCTGGTGGAAGAGCTTCACGCTGTCAGGATGAATCAGGAACGAACCATCGTTGCTCAGCATGGTGGCGTAGGAATGGGCCGACGGTTTGGCCTCGAGCACAATGGTGGAGAGCGTCTTCAGCGCTACGCCGACAGCCAGCACGCCTACGACACGCTGCAATTTCGGGTCGTGGATGGGAATGCCGAACTTGATGACGTCCTCGTCGTGGGCATCTTTGTCTTTGAAAGGATTGGTCCAGCAGGGACGGCCCGACTTGAAGGGCTTGGCATACCACTCTTGCTCGGTATAGGGAATCTTGCTTGAGGGTTTGATTGCAACGACGGGCATGTTGCTGCCGTCTTGCAGATATGAGTCTTGCCGGTGGTGGAAGACGATGAAGTCGGAGGGGTAGCCCTGAAAGTAGCCTGGCTCGAAGGCGATGGCACAGCCCGCCACGAAGGGGCAGGCCTCGACGAGTGCCCTAGTGTAGAGGGGCATCTTCTCAGGCTGGTCAAGGTAGAACAACAAGTCGAAGAAGGCATTGCCAGCCATTTGCTCCACGCAGAGCAGCACGTTGTCCGTCTTCTGTACGATCGAGGTCAGCGACTGCTCGGCCTTGCGCAGGGCCTCGTTCTTCACGGCTCGGCGAGCGTAGTAGAACATGACAAAAAGGGCTGTCAGCATCAGCAGGGATACGGCAAATACCACCAGCAGACTGATGCGTAGTGACAAGGTCTGATTGATTTTAGTCAGTCGAAACTTCATGGGCTCTCGTCATTACGGCTGCAAATTTACGTTTTTTTTCTGATACTGGCAAGTTTTTTTCTTTAAAAATAGGACTTCAGGTTCCTTTCTGTTTCCTGCCAAATTGCGGGTCTACCTTGATGAAGGCAGCTACGAAGAAGGTGACAAGGCAGGCGGCCATGACGATGAGGAAGAACGTGGAGTAGCCCACAGCATCCTTCAGGTAGCCGCTGAACATGGCTGGCACCTGCAACCCCAGGTAGCTGATGCCGGTGCAGATGGCATAGTGCGATGTCTTGAATTCGCCCATGGCAAAGTAGAGCATGTAGAGCGTCAGGGCGGTGAAGCCCAGTCCGTAGCCGAAC
>Ga0310690_10013147_pt1 | contig 10098 bp, 7 predicted proteins | sample AusTroGonzalo_MG_2_FD_207661 | JGI IMG/M metagenome (GOLD analysis project Ga0310690, IMG submission 207661) | Bovine rumen microbial communities from tropical cattle in Woodstock, Queensland, Australia - Gonzalo_04 (v2) (version 2) | ecosystem: Host-associated > Mammals > Digestive system >...
TTCCGTCTCCTTTGTAAGAATCTGAATGCCAGCAGATAACAAACCACGATGACCACATATGTCATCGTGGTTTGCAGTTTTGTGGGATGCAATCCGCTGATGCTCGCTCCCGGGAGGGTGGCGACTGCCGAGAGAAGGGCATTCAGTCCAGACACTATATATAATAAAAGGTTTGCGAGGGAAGGAAAGACGAGCACCACGGGCGACAGCCAAAGGATGAACGTGGCGGCGGGGATGACGATGAAGTTCGTCAGTAGGAACCAGACCGGCAGGCGCCCGAAGTAGTAGGCCGTCAACGGGGCAACACCTATCTGTGCTGCCAGCGATACCGCCGCCAATGCCCAGAGCCAGTGCACGATACGGTGCTCCATCAGCCAGCCTTGCGAGAATAGTCCCTCGGTCAGCGGCAAAAACAGCAGGATGGAGAACACAGACAAATAGGACATTTGGAATCCTACGTCGAAGAGCGACATCGGACTAAACAGCAGGACGAGCATCGCCGTGAATGCCAGCGTGTTGACCGACATCCGATCACGATGGCCCAGCGACAGAAGCGCATAGGCCGTGAGCATCGTGGCTGAACGCACCACGCTCGTGGTCATCCCCACAAGGAAAACAAAAGCCCAGATAGCCAGAATGATCAGTATTTGCGAGACCGTGTGCCATCGTCGCCCGACAATCAGAAAAGACAGTAGTGTATAGATGATGCCCAGATGCAGTCCGCTCAGAGCAAGGACATGCGAGGCACCGGCCACGGCATAGGTATCTTTGAGTTCCCGTGAGAGAGCCGACTTGTCGCCTAGGGCCATCGCCGTCACGACGGCTAGGGCATCACGATCTGCGCTTTCGGCCGTGATTCGTGCGAGGAGCCGGCAGCGGAGTTTCAGGAAATAGAGTCTGGTGCGCTCCAGCCGTGAAAGACTACGCAACGATATCTGTGCCTTCCGCCACTTCCAGCTCGATACAAATGTCTGTCCCGAGAACCCATGTACCTCCAGATAAGTCTTATAATCGAAAGGGCCCCGGCGCCACTGGCTATTGGGGCGGATGCGCGATTGGATCCTCAGCCCGTCGCCGACCCGCAGGCTCCTGCTCCGATTGTCCTTATATAGATAGCACTTCAGTTTCCGCTTGTTGCCCGTCAACAGGATGTCCACTGCCATCGTCTTCGGTTTCTCCACCGGGTCTGTCAGCACTACCGCCTCATACACCACCTCCCCTTCCGGCCATGACAAGCGCAAAGACGCCTCCTGCCGCTGCACCAACAGCCAGCCCAATAGCACAAAGCATACAGCGATGGCTACGGACTGCAGCACGGCATAACGCCATAACAGCAGTGTCCCCATGACAACCGCCGCCAAAAGCCACAACAGCCAGTTACCGCCTCCAACGACATCACCCACGACAACCCCTGCCATCAGACAGACAGCTAAACGCAGCAACGGAGCCTCTCCAAACGGTTTGTTCTTCATAACAATCAATGTTAACGCTGCAAAGGTAATAAAAAAAATGAAAAGAGAAGAATGGAGAGTGAAAAAATAGCGGTTTCAGGTCAAAAATCTCCATAGTCAATTGGCGATTATCATTTTTAATTACTACCTTTGCAGCCGAAATGGAAAATATGGTGATGCCCCTGTGGGCTTGGATCGTATTCTATCTGCTGGTCATCGTGATGCTTTACGCCGACCTGAAGTCGTTTGGCCGCAAGGGCCAGCATGAGGTAAGTATCCGTGAGGCCCTGACGATGACCGCCGTATGGATTGCCATATCAATGGTATTCTGCGCAGGAATCTACTGTCTATATCCCATAGATTCGCACGAGAAAGCGATGGAGTTTTTGGCTGGCTATCTGATTGAGAAATCCCTCTCGATGGATAACCTCTTCGTCTTCCTGATGCTCTTCACATTTTTCGGCATTCCGAGAAAGTACCAGCATGAGGTGCTTTTCTGGGGTATCTTCGGGGCACTGGTGCTCCGAAGTGCATTTATCTTCGCCGGCACGGCGGTGATTATCAGGTTCGAATGGGTGCTGGGACTCTTCGGCTTGTTTTTGGTGTATACAGGCTTCAAACTCTTCGGAGAACAGGACGAGGAAGGCGTGGATCCAACGAAAAACATCTTTGTGCGGCTGTTCAAGAAGTTCTACCCTGTAACCGACAAACAGCATGGAGAGCGGTTCTTCATGAAAGAATCTGCTACAGGGCAATGGCTGGCAACGCCCCTATTTGTGGCACTAATCGTGATTGAGACAACCGACGTGGCCTTCGCAGTAGACTCAATCCCTGCCGTATTCTCTGTATCGAGAGACCCATTCATCGTGCTCACCTCTAACATCTTCGCCATCTTAGGCCTACGTGCCATGTATTTCGCCCTTGCGGCAGTGACAAAGTATTTCAAGTACCTGCGTTATGGTCTGGGTATCATCCTGACATTCGTGGGCGTGAAAATGCTGCTGACGATGGACACATACGCAAACGGATTTCTGGGAGCCTTGGACATCAACTGGCGGGTGGGACACATAGAGATATCGACACCGGTATCGCTGGCTGTCATTTTCGGGGTGCTGGCACTATCGATGATTGGATCAGTAGTGGCCGAGAGAACAAAAAAGAAGTAAAAAGTTTGGGGATTACAAACTTTTTTTCTACTTTTGCAAAGAATAACTGCAAAAGCGACAAATATGAGCTACGTACAAGACGCTGTAGAGCTGCTGAAGACGTTGATTGGAACGCCTTCAGTGAGCCGTGAGGAAACAGAGGCAGCCAACAGACTCGGCGAATATCTGAACCGGTGGGGGTTACCTTACGGTCGTGAGGGCAACAATCTCTGGGTGGGCTGTCAGGATTGGGATAACAACCGCAAGACAGTGATGCTGAATGCACACATCGACACGGTGAGGCCGGTAAATACCTGGACCCGTGATCCCTTTACTCCCTCTCATGAGGGCGACATGATCTACGGCTTAGGCTCCAACGACTGCGGCGGTGGTCTGGTGGCCACACTTCAGGCCTACCGCATCCTGCTCCACAGACCGAGGAACTTCAATATCCTATGGGTAGCGACGGCGGAGGAGGAGGTGTCGGGCGAGAACGGCATCAGCCGAGTGATGCCGATGCTGCCACGCATTGACGTGGCCATTGTCGGAGAGCCCACAGGCATGCAGCCCGCCATCGCCGAAAAGGGGTTGATGGTAATCGACGGCTATGCCTACGGAAAATCGGGCCATGCAGCCAGAGACGAGGGAGTGAACGCCATTTACGAAGCCCTTGATGATCTGATGTGGCTACGCGACTACAAGTTCCGTAAAGTCAGTCCGCTTTTAGGTCCGACAAAAATGACGGTGACGGTCGTAGAGAGTGGTACCCAGCATAATGTCATCCCCGACACCCTGCACTTTATCATCGATGTCCGTACGAACGAGTTTTACCAGAATGAATTCCTTTATGAGTTCCTACGGAAAAAGATGAAGAAGTGCAAACTTCAGGCACGCTCCTTCCGACTGCACTCTTCAGCCATTGCCGAGGACCATCCGCTGGTCCGGCGGTGTCAGGAATGGGGCATGAAACCCTTTGGCTCACCTACGTTGAGCGATCAGGCACTGATGCCGTTCCCCTCATTGAAGTTGGGTCCCGGTGACTCTGCCCGTTCGCATGCCGCCAATGAATACATCAAGTTTTCCGAGATTGAGCAAGCCATCGGAACGTACGTTGGTCTCCTCGAAGGCCTACAACTCTAAACTCCTCGCTCAGTTTTACCGTTTAGTTCAGCCAGAAACTATCTCGCCAACCAAACCTCGGGATTGAGTTTAGCTGTGCCTTTCCGAAGTTGGAACTGCATCATGCCTTCTGAGCCCACCCGTCCAATAGTCTGACGGGCACTGACTTTCTGTCCGCGGCTGACATTCACCGAGGCGAGGTCACAATACACAGAGAGGTAGCCGCCGTGTTTGATGATGACAACCGACGTCCCACCATAACCGAACACCGCACTGACAACACCATCGAAGATACTCCTGACCGAGGCTCCGGGCTGTCCTTTTATGTCGATACCTTTCTTGTCGAGGGTAACATGGCCCTTGACGTCGGTTACTGTATTCGTGCCGAACCGATGTACAATCTTATAACCACCGACAATAGGCATAGGCAGCCGACCACGGTTACTTTCGAAATTTCCACTGAGCCGCAGGTCTTCGGCAGGCATCACATAACCGGTCTCTGCCGATTTGCCGGCCTCTGCGACCTCCTTATTCCTTGCCTTGACTTCTTCGGCAGCCCTACGTTCCGCTTCTTTCCTTGCCTTTTCAGCCTCTTTAGCAGCCCGCTCTGCCCTGGCCCTCTCTTCTGCACTCTTCTTGGCTGCAGCACGAGCCTCAGCCTTGGCTTTCTCCTCCCGGGCCTTTGCCTCCGCAATACGACGGGCATGTTCTTTGGCCGCAGCCTCAGCAACAGCTTTCTTACGAGCGAGTTCCTCGGCCCGTTTCTTTGCAGCCTCGGCCTCAGCCTTACGTTTGGCCTCTGCCTCAGCCTTCGCCTTGGCACGGGCAATCTCCTCGGCAATGAGTTTATCGATACGGGCATTCAACTCCGCATCCCGCTTCTTCTGTTGGGCGATGATACCTTGGATAGCTTTCTGTTGTTTCTTCAGACTGGTGACGACCTGTTGCTGTTCCACCTGTTTCGATTCCAATGATTTCTTTTCCTGTTCACCACGGTAGAGCAAGTCATTCTTCAGGCGTTTAGTGCTCTTCAATTCGTCAAAGGCCTCTTTCACCTGTGTCTGCATCGACTGTACAGCCTCACCCTGTGCCTGCTGGTAGGCAGCATACTCACGGACAAAGCGTAGCCGACGATACATCTGTGAGAAATGGTCGGCACTGAAGACGAACATCATCCGACTCTGTACGTTCCGGTTACGGTGCATGTAGCGCATCGATTTCAGATAGCGCTGCTTGCGTTCCTCCAATTCTTTCTTGAGTGTCGACAGTTGGTTCTCAAGCACATGGATATCCCCATCGAGACGGCTGATATCCTGTCGGATGGTATCGATGGTCTTTCGTTTGTCGGCAATCTCGTTGGATATGACCATAAGGTTCTGCAGACGTTTCTTTACGTCGCGCTCATTGGCCTTTAGTTTGCGTTCCTGCTCCTGGATCTGCTTGCGCACCTGAGCCTGCTCGTTCTTCAGAGAATTGACAGTAGGAGCTGGCCCTTTCTTCGTTGAAGCTTTCTTCGTCGTGGTTTTCTTTGTCTGGGTTTTCTTGGCTGGAGCTTTCTTTTTCTGGGGCGTGGAAACACGAGTAGTGGTCGTCCGCTTTGGAGCAGCCTTTTTCTTGGACTGCTGGGCGGGGACAACCACCACCAGACTGACAATAAGCCAGAGTAGCAGGAGGAGTCGCTTCACGGCGCTTTCGAGGGCGTTAGCTTAGAGTGACATGAACCGACGTAAGATCTCGTCGACCGTCACCTCACGATACTTATTTGAGATTTCCGTACGGGTCTCCCACTCTGTGTCTGCACCGATATAGTTCAAAGTCATGCCGAGCTTCACCTCTTTGTCAGGTGTAGTAAGCGTAATGGCCGACTTGTGGGGGAACAGGCTCTTATTCAGTTTCTTAAACTGGTCGTAGTCCCAATTCAGCTGAGTATTGCCGTTAAAACGATCCTTGTAGAGGATGTTTGCCATACGGATCAGGGCATCGTTACGACTGGCTAACCAGCTGTAATCCATCTTGCCTTCCTCGAGGCTGATAATCATATCGTCGCCACTCTCAAGGATGCTGTAGTTGGCAATGGAGTCGATGACCTGCTTGGTACTCGTCTTTACAAGCGATGTCTGGTTCGGACGGAAGAGTTCGTTCCAGAATAACGCCTGCATCGTCTGGAAGTTCATGCCGCTGTTACGAAGAAAGTCGACCGACATCCAAGGCGCTTTCAAGTACTGTTTGTTGATACGATCCATGATAAGCACATAGTCTTTGGTGAGTTCGATACGTCCTGCCTCAACAAATCCAAATGCCATAAGCTGGAGTCGGATGACATCATCACGCTTCATCTTCAGATTACCCGTGAGAGTAAGTTTCTGGGGCCCCACTTCGACAGAGAACTTCACCTTTGAGGTTAGGAACTTTGCGGTCTGCGCATTGTCCTTCACGCTGGAGATGAAATTGGCCTTGTCTTTCATCTCTTGGGTCATGACAACGGGTTCAACGACTTTCTTGCTTTTACAAGCGGTGAGCACTAATGGTAATGCCAGAGCGGCAATTTTCAGGATACTGGTCGTTTTCATTCTTTCAAATATTTTTTTAGTTTAATTTTTCTTGTAAGTAGAGTATTATCAGGCTGTTTCTCACTGGCATCCTGCCAGAAAGAAAGTGCCCGTGAAATATCTTTGTTTTGGGCGTAGATGTCGCCTGCATGTTCAATGATGACTGCGTTCTGCTGATTATCGTCCATATGCTGCAGGGCCTGATCGATATAGACTTTCGCTTCGGCATATCGTCCCTGCACGAAGAGGATCCATGCATAGGTATCAAGATAGGTGGCGTTCTTTGGCTCTGCCTTCACTGTCTTGAAACTCATCTCCTCGGCCTGTGTGAGACGCTCCCCCCGTTCACTGAGGTAGTATGCATAGTTGTTCAGACACCCGATGTTATCTGCCTTCCACACCAGGCAGGAGTCATAGGCGGCAAAGGCTTCCATGGCCAAGCCCTTCTGATGCAAGATGTCACCCATGACGGCATAGAAATCTGATACGATAGCAGGATCACTGTCTGCCGTAATGACGCCGATACCATTCTGGAAGGCGCTAAGAGCCCTGTCGAGAGAGTCACGCCGATAATAGGCGATGCCTTGGTAATAATAAAACAGCATCTCGTCAGGGGTGTATTGGCGGGCTTCTTGGCAGAGAGCGATGACGCGGTCCATCTGGTCAGCCTCCCAGGCATAGGCTACGAGTTGCATACGTGCCGGGGCATAGTCAGGCGAGAGCGCAACCGCCTGTTCAAGAACGGGAGTGATACTGTCCCGCGGCACCTTCTTAGCATTCATATACGACGCACAGAGCAATGCAATGTCTGCATCTGCCTGTGGCTGGGCAAGCATCTGGCGGAAGAGACCCAACACACGGGTACTGTCGCCATCAGAAGACTCCGAGGCGGAGATTTCCTGACGCATCAGCCGAATCTTCTCATCAGTGGTGGCATGACTGCCCATCAGTACCCTTTCCGTCAGGGAATCAGCCACTTCTGCCTGCCCCTCAGCTTGGTAATAGGTACGTAACGACAGGAGCACACGAGTATTCTCAGAATCCTCACGCAAGACCTCTTCATAGACGGCCAGCCCTTTCTTCGTCTGGTCATTCATGATCAGTGTCTCACCATACATTGCCTTGTAGTTCAAGTCGTTGGGGTACTGCCGTGCCAGTTCAGCCATCTCTGCCACAGCCTCTTTCTTCTTGCCTAAGCGGTTATAGAGAGCCGTCTTAGCCATGGAAAGACGCTCGTTCTTGCCGTTGTTCAACTCCAACTGGTTAAGCACACCAATAGCACTATCGTAGTCTTCCACCTGCTGATACAACTGGAAGAGCATCTCGAGCATCTCCTCCTGATTCTTATCACGGTCATAGATGCCCTTGACCACAGGGATGGCACTGGCATAGTCTTGCCGGCTGATATAGGCCTGAGCGAGGGTCTCCATAAACGTCATATTGTTCGGATCGAGCTCAGCAGCCTTTTTCACGCATGTCATCGAGAAATCAGGCTGTTTCAGCGCTGCATAATATTGTCCGAGGAAATAATACACCTCCGGCGCCTCCGGGTTCAGGTCTCTGCAATGTCTCAGCAGATCGAAGGCAGCATCGTGGTTTCCCTTTTCCCGCTGCACCATCGCCTCAAGGAAGAAATGGGAGTATTCCTCCTCCATAGTCTGCGCAGAAACAGGGAAGAATGAATAGCAAATAGTGAATAGCAGCAGTAGTCTCCGCCACCACTTCATGCAGTCAATGAAGCTATAATTTTCACCCATCACTATTAACTATTCACTTTATACTATTTCACTCCAGTATGGCCATAACCACCTGCCCCGCGCTCTGTCTCATCGAGCACGTCCACCTCGACAAACTGTCCCTGTTCATGACGGGCGATAACCATCTGCGCTATGCGCTCTCCGTCATTGACGACAAAATCCTCCTGCGACAGGTTGATGAGCAATACGCCCACCTCTCCACGATAGTCAGCATCGACGGTTCCCGGTGAGTTCAGCACCGTGATACCCTTCTTCAGAGCCAGTCCGCTGCGCGGCCTCACCTGAGCCTCATAACCTGAAGGCAGTGCAATATGCAGCCCCGTGGGGATGAGTCTACGCTCCATGGGTTTCAGCACAACAGGTGCCTCAAGGTTGGCCCTCAGGTCCATCCCTGCGCTCTGCTCCGTGGCATACTGCGGCAACGGTTGATGCCCATTATTCACGACTTTGACTTTAAGCATACTTTAAAATATATTTTAATCAATGTGCAAAGGTAATGTTTTTGCGCCATATATCGAAAGTTATCGGCAATATTTTTTCATTTTTTCGTTAATTTCTGCGAAATCTGCTCAATCTGTGATTAAAATGATTACCTTTGCATTCGATTATGATGAACTGGCAACAACTAATTTCGAATATGCGCCTAGGGCAGGAGCACCGTCATCCAGAGCGTCACGACGACCGGACGGAGTTCAAGCGCGACTATGACCGGCTGATCTTCTCAGCTCCCTTCCGCCGTCTGCAGAACAAGACCCAGGTATTCCCTTTGCCGGGCAGTATTTTTGTACACAACCGTCTCACCCATTCCCTCGAAGTGGCCAGCGTGGGCATGTCGTTGGGCAATGATGTGACCCAGCAGCTTCTCCTCCGTCATCCAGAACTCCGTGACAGCCTTTTGTCTGAGATCGGGCAGATTGTGGCTACGGCCTGCCTGGCCCACGATATGGGTAACCCGCCCTTCGGACACAGCGGCGAAAAGGCCATCCAATCGTTCTTTACCGAAGGACCTGGCCAATGTCTGCAGATAAAGGTCAATCCGGCATTCTGGAGCGACATCACCCATTTCGAGGGCAACGCAAATGCCTTCCACCTGCTGACCCACCAATTCCAGGGCCGACGCCCCGGCGGATTTGTCATGACTTATTCCACCCTCGCCAGCATCGTCAAATACCCCTTCTCCTCTTTGGCAGCGGGTAAGAAGGGCAAGTTCGGATTCTTCGAAACGGAGAAGGAACTCTATGTCCGCGTGGCCGACGAACTCGGCTTAATTCGTCTGTCTTCCGAGGGAGAGCCGCTCCGCTACGCCCGCCATCCGTTAGTGTGGCTCGTCGAGGCCGCCGATGACATCTGCTATGAAATCATGGACTTTGAGGATGCACACAAACTTAAAATAATTTCATACGAAGAAACATCGCATATGCTCCTCTCCTTCTTCGACGAGGAGAGGCAGCAGCGCCTCCAGCGGAGAATTATCGACGAGGGTGTCACGGATCCGAACGAGAAGGTAGTCTACCTCCGCGCCTGTGTCATCGGACTGCTTGAGAGCGAGTGCGTCCGGGTGTTTGTCGACCATGAGGAAGAGATTCTCAGCGGCACGTTCGAAGGCAGTCTCATCGACCATATCAGCGACCTTCCCCGCGAGGCCTACCGCCAGTGCAGCCAGCTGTCCGTCGAGCGCATATACCGTAGCAAGCCCGTTCTTGACGTGGAACTTTCCGGCTACCAGATCATCCAGACGCTCATGGAGCAGTTCATTGAGGCAGCTGTCCATCCCGAACGTTTCTACTCGCGGCAGCTCATCGGGCGCGTCAGCAGCCAGTATCACGTCCGTGCCCCAGAGCTTGAAACACGCCTTATGGCCGTGATTGACTATATCAGCGGCATGACAGATGTCTATGCACTGGATGAGTATCAGAAAATCAGCGGCATCTCCCTCCCGGTGGTGTAAATTCACCTCACCCGCCTCTTGATCCTCGAGTGCTTTCTAGCACCATGCGAGAACAAGACGAGCCCGCTTATCAGAACAAGACCTTTCGATAACCAACCCTTCTTCAGCAATAAGGCAGGGTTATCGAAC
>Ga0310690_10013148_pt1 | contig 10097 bp, 9 predicted proteins | sample AusTroGonzalo_MG_2_FD_207661 | JGI IMG/M metagenome (GOLD analysis project Ga0310690, IMG submission 207661) | Bovine rumen microbial communities from tropical cattle in Woodstock, Queensland, Australia - Gonzalo_04 (v2) (version 2) | ecosystem: Host-associated > Mammals > Digestive system >...
ATTCTGTTCTTTTTTGTAGTTTATTACCAGTTATCTATTCTCATTATAGCAGTATAAGCAGCCTTTTGCAAGAGTTTTATGCCGTTTTAACCATATTTTAACACAATCTTATGCAGCAACGGGCAGATCTTTAAAATCCGCCCTGTCTTTGACCTTCGGTCGAGCTTGCTCACGTTCGGCAGAGCTGATGGAACCATCGCTCTGCTCTCTCTCACTCGCAACCTTCATCTCCATTATTTTGTAAGCATTCGTAGAAATACACGTTGTAACAGTTGTGGTTTTGTTGTACCTTTGCCCCCGCAATAGTGCACACAACTACAACTATTATTGTATCATGACAAAAGAAGAGTTTGAAGTATTACAGTTGGACTTGCAGCAGAGTGGCAAGTCTGTCAAGGAATACCTGCATGATGCAGGTGTCAATTATTCCACCTACAACTATTGGCGCAAGAAGATGACCGAGAAAGAATCATGTAAACCTGAACTTGCTCCCATCAGCTTTACCCAGCCTTCAGATCCTGTGTTTACCTGTGGCGTACCCTCTGGTGCCACCCTTTTGTTCCCCAATGGCCTCCGTGCCCACTTTGGCAGCGGCACAGAGGATGTACTGCGTGAGTTGTTGGACAAAAGCCTAGTGAGCCATGTTCTGCCTTAACGACACGATGCGCTACTGGCTGTGCCCCGGGAGGACTGACATGCGTAAGGGTATCAGTTCTCTCTGCGGTGTGGTGCATGAGAAGATGAGGAGTGACGTGCGCAATGGTGATGTTTTCATCTTCATCGGGCAGAGCCGCAAGCTGATGAAACTGCTGCATGCCGAGGACGGTGGTATGGTGATGTATGTGAAACGACTGGAGGCAGGTCGCTTCAAACTGCCTGAATATGACGAGAACACACAGAGCTACCAGATGGAGTGGCGAGATCTCGTAGTAATGGTGGAAGGCATACAGGAGTCTCCGGACCAGCGGCTCAAGCGTCTTCGAGCACAAAGAAGGGAGTATGTGGTATAGACAGAGTCCTATTATACATATATTACTGATTATTAGTTATTTATAGCATAAAATATTCTTTATTCCGGAGATTTTTTCGTACCTTTGCACTATATTTAAAAGGTACGGACAATGGAAGAAAGAGATATGCTCATGAAGACGATAGAGTCGCTCAACGCCTCTATCCAGACATTGTCCGAAAACCATAAGAAGGAAGTAGAATCCCTCAACGCACGCATCAAGGAACTGACGGCTCAGGTTGCATGGCTGAACCGCCAGCTCTTCGGGCGCAAGTCTGAGAAGCTACCCATCATCGATCCCAATTATCCCGACCTCTTTGCCGGCATGCTGCCGGAGAATGCTCAGCAGATAGCCGAAGCCCATGACGAGGCAGTGGAGAAGATAGTCAAGACCAAGGAAGAACGCAGGCAGGAGAAGAAAAACCGTATCATGATGGAAGACCTGCCAGTCCTGGAACAGGTAATCCTTACCCCAGACAATCTTGACGAGACGCTATACAAGAAGATCGGCCAGGAGGTGACACGTATCGTGGAACACAAGCCCGGCCAGCTGTATATCAAGGAGATCATCCGCGAGAAGTGGGGACTGAAGGACAACACCTCCACGGCTCCAAAGGGCATGAGCGGTGTGCTGATTGCCCCCATGCCCCTGCTGCCTATCTACAAGGGTATAGCTGGAGCTAGCTTGCTGGCAGAGATCCTGCTCCAGAAGTATGAGTACCATATGCCGTACTATCGCCAGATCAAGCAGTACAGCCACCTTGGCATGAAGGGCTTGACTGAAAGTACCGTGGACGGCTGGTTCAAGCAGACGATGGAGCTGCTCAAGCCTCTATACGAAGTACTCAAGTCAGAGGTCATGAAAGCTGACTACGTTCAGGCAGATGAGACTACCACACCTGTCATCAACAAGGAGACCCACAAGGCAGCAAAGGAATACCTCTGGATGGTAAGGGCAGTAATGGAAAGACTAGTGTTTTTCTATTATGACCAGGGCTCCAGGGCAGGAGCGGTGATAGAGTCACTGGCAAACAGATATAACTTTAAGGGCTATCTACAATGTGACGGTTTTGTAGGCTATGAGACGGCTTTCAAGACCAACCCAGACGTGCTTCTGGTCAATTGCATGGTACATATCCGCCGCCATTATGAGCAGGCGCTGGATGAGAATCGCCCAATGGCTGAGCATGGTCTGAATGAAATACAGCACCTCTATAAGATAGAGCACATGTGTGATGATGCCAACCTCTCTTTTGAGGAGCGTAGGGCCAAACGTCAGGAACTCGCTCGTCCCATCATGGAGGCGATGAAACTGTGGATGGAAACGGAAGGTGTGAAGTACAGCGAGAGCTCACTGATAGGCAAGGCCATCACCTATGCCTACACCCGATGGGACAACATGATGCGGTATCTGGAAGACGGAAGGCTGCTGCTTGACAATAATCTTGCGGAGAACGAGATACGTCCCGTCACGCTGGGCCGTAAGAACTATCTTTTCTGCGGGAACCATGAGGCAGCGCAGAACATGGCAGTCGTCTGTTCACTCCTGGCAACATGCAGGAATCACGATGTCAATCCGAGGGACTATCTGAATGATGTCATCAGCCAGATGCCATATCATACAAAAGCATCTTATGATGAACTCCTGCAACTGTTACCACATAAGTGGAAACTTACACATCCAGAATCTGTCATGACTAAAACTATATGATATAGGTACAACATATAGGTACTACAAAATACAATAGCAGCTACAGCCGAATGTGATTGTAGCTGCTATTGATATAGAATAGTTACTAAACCTGTAGTTGGTCAAATGCTTACGACTCTATAACGTTTGAAAACATAAAAAGGAGTGTCAATAAATATGTTTGACACTCCTATTTGCTAACTTGCAGTTAATTCTTAGCAATTTGCTAACTTACCGTCAGAACCAAGCACATTCACAATCTTGTGTATGTACATCTTCTTCATGTTGTCGCGAGCGGGCTTCAGATACTGGCGAGGATCAAAATCTCCAGGATGTTCAGCCAGATGTTTACGGACAGCAGCAGTCATAGCAAGACGTGAGTCAGAATCAATATTAATTTTACAGACAGCACTCTTAGAAGCCTCACGTAATTGCTCTTCGGGGATACCGATAGCGGCTTCGAGATGACCGCCGAACTTGTTGATGGTCTCAACCTCTTCCATAGGAACTGAAGAAGAGCCATGGAGCACGATGGGGAAACCAGGTAGTTTCTTCTCAATTTCGTGAAGGATATCGAATGCCAAGGGAGGCGGAACGAGTACACCGTTCACCAATGTACACTGCTCAGGAGTGAACTTGTGAGCGCCATGAGAAGTACCAATAGAAATAGCCAACGAGTCACAGCCTGTACGAGTCGAGAAGTCGATAACCTCTTCAGGCTTTGTATAGTGAGACTCGGCAGCAGAAACCTCGTCCTCAACACCTGCGAGCACGCCAAGTTCAGCTTCAACAGTTACATCAAACTGGTGAGCATAGTCAACAACCTTCTTTGCTAGGGCAATGTTCTCCTCGTAAGGAAGATGAGAACCGTCAATCATCACTGAAGAGAAACCCATGTCGATGCAGTCTTTGCAGAGTTCGAAGCTGTCACCGTGGTCAAGATGCAATACAATCTCGGGATGCTCACAACCCAGTTCCTTAGCATAAGCTACAGCACCCTCTGCCATATATCGAAGAATTGAAGCATTGGCATAATTACGGGCACCTTTAGACACCTGCATGATAACGGGAGACTTAGTCTCAACGGCAGCCATCACAATGGCCTGCATCTGCTCCATGGTGTTGAAGTTGAAAGCGGGGATGGCATAGCCACCTGCAACAGCTCTCTTGAACATCTCGCGGGTATTCACGAGTCCTAAATCTTTGTAGTTAACCATAATTGATTTGAGTTTAAAAATTTAATAATGAACTATTGTTATTATTTTGAGCACAAAGTTACGAAATAATTCTTAATTCTACATTCATCATTTTTCATTAATTATGCTGATTTCACGGTTTTTAATGTTTTCCGTGCCTTCTGTGTAACCATTGTAAGTGAAAATGCAAACTGCGCGTTGCAAAAGTTTATCAGAAGAGCCAACGACTTGGCATCTGCCGTTCTGGCCAGAGATGCTTGGCATAGACATAGCCGTAGCGTTCGAAGAGCTGTGTCATACGTGTCAGACGTTGACGAAAATCTTCGTAGTCTTTCCGTTTTGACTGTGTCCATTGTACCTCGGACAGAGCTGTCATACGTGGTAGTGCCTGGTATTCAGCCATTTCCTCATTGGTTACGTATTCCGTCCATAGATTTGCTTGTACTCCAAGTATATGTGCTTTGGCTTCAGTCGAGAGACTGTCTGGTACGGGTTCAAGCGCATACACCATGTCGACTGGGATGAATCCGCCGCAACGGCTTGGTTCAAACTGTCTGTCTGTCGTCTGCTGATAGTCGAAATAACAGTGTGTGGTTGGTGTCATAACTACGTCATGACCCAGTACGGCAGCCCTTGCACCAGGCTTGGAACCACGCCACGACATAATCATGGCATCTTTCGGACAGCCGTCAAGAATCTCATCCCAGCCTAAGGCACGTCGGTGATGGGTATCGAGGAAATCAAAAACACGTCGCGTAAAGTGAGCCTGTATCTGTTCTTTGGGAATCCCCAACGATTGGCACTTCCTGCACTGTTCCCACTTTTCCGTGGGAGTCTCGTCGCCACCGATATGGATAACCTCCGAGGGGAAGATGTCCATGACCTCCGTCAGTACATCCTCCACAAACTGATAAACGCGTTCGTTGGCTATACAAAGTACATCCTTGTAGACACCCCATAAGTGTCCTACCTCGTATGGGCCGCCTGTACAACCTAGTTCAGGGTAGCTGGCAAGTGCAGCCAACATGTGACCGGGCATGTCGATCTCGGGAACCACGGTGATGTGACGTGCCTTGGCATAGGCCACTATGTCTCGCGCTTCCTGCTGTGTATAATAGCCGCCGTATGGAATATGGTCGTCAAGGTCAGAGTTTGTACCAATAACAGTGCCGCTGCGCTGGGAACCAACGGTAGTCAGCTTCGGCCATCGTTTGATTTCAATGCGCCACCCCTGATCATCGGTCAAGTGCCAATGGAACACGTTCATATTGTGTAGGGCCAGCAGGTCGATATACTTCTTGACGAACGCAATGGGAAAGAAATGGCGCGAACAGTCCAAGTGCATGCCACGCCAGGAGAACCTCGGAGCATCAGTGACGATTACAGCAGGAAATACAATGTTACCGCCTTTCGTCTGCTCCTCGTCAGCCAAAGCCTTGCGTAGCGTCTGGATACCATAGAATACACCGGCAGCCGAGCGACCTGTGATGACAATACCCTTCTTGTTAATGGAGAGCACATATCCTTCGGTCTCCTGTACTTTCGTTGAAATATTGAGTTCAATATAAGATGTTTTACTCTCGCGTTTCTGGCTGATTATCAGCGATATTCCAGTTTCTTCTTTGAGAGAAGATTGAAAAAACTCCGCTTCCTGTTGCAAACCATCAGCAGCCAGTATCTGTACACCCTCCCTCAGTATGAATGGCTCGCCTTTCTGTAACTCAACACGCTGGGGCTTTGGCACCACGTTGTAGTTTACGGCAGGTACAGGTATAAAATAAAAAAGATAAAAAAATAAAATCGCTGTTCCTCTCATACTTTCAAATATTAAATTAGAAACCTTCAATTTCGAAATGTACATCACTCCCTTCTGACAGTTTAGGCAGTGTACAGTTAATGGTGCGCGTCTCGCCAGGAGCCAGCGTCACATAGTTGTCCGACCAGTAGGCGGGGCACACCGGAGAGCCCTTCGCATCTTTCACGATAAGGCGCTGGAAGAAAGCTACCGTCGATGAGGGATTGCTGAGCGTGAGTTCGAAACTGTTGTTTTTTCGTTTCGAGGTCAGTTGGCAGGTGACGCGAGGCAAATTATTAAGCGCACGATAAGACGCATAACTGTTGATGGGTGTAGTGACCCAGTTGGTTTTCTTCCAGTCATATTCGTCGCGTCCGACAGGTAGGAAATAGTCGTTGACTGCTATCTCATTTCCAGTCGTGTCGGTGGCCTTGAGAAAGAGAAAGGTATCGTCTTGAGCGGAAATATCGAAGGCTTTCACAATAGCACCAGGTTCTAGTGTCAGCATTGTTTTGTCCTGCTTGTCCGTTATCCCGGCTATCATTCGCATCGATGCATTAAGTGTGACAGGTTGGAGTGTCTCGTTGACAGCAAAGACGGCACGTCGCTGATAGTCATAGATGAGCTGTATGGACTGGTTACCGCGTTTCACGGCATAGTAAGCAGCATTAGGTTGCAAGTAATAGTCGTAGAGCTGCCAGTAGACACTTGGTCGGGCGCTGTTTAGCATCCACTGGATGATGCCCGTGGCACGGGGTACATTGATGCGGAAAGCCTCGAACATAGCTTTCGTACTCTCATAGCTGAGCAGGTCAGCACAATGCAAATACGCGTCGATATTTTCCACCTGACCGAAGCGGCTATTAATTGTTTCTGTGAGTCTGGCCAGTGTGTTCATCTCTGAATTGGAGGCGGTACACAGGATATTCCAACGTTCGTCGACTGGCCATAGCTGAGTACTGCGCAGCATTCTCTGCAATGATTCCCTTACTGGCAGCTGGGCCCCCACCCCCGTCTCAGTGTTGAAGCCAAAGGCACCGCCAGGAGCCTGCGGATCGTACCAATAGGTTGGAGCCACATAGTCGTAGGGACCCTCCATCTTCGAACCCGAAAGCCCCGAAATGGTGCTCTCCATCTGCTTGGCGGAGATGACAATAGGCCGATCGTCGCAAGTAGCCAGAAAATCGCGATAGCGCCATTCCAGATCTGGCACCGGCAAACGGTCGCTACCCACAAACCAAGCGATGATGCTGGGATGATGGCGCAACCAAAGTACCTGATCGGCAAACGACTGAGCAATGAGTGCAATGTTTTCCTCGCTGGTGATGCCCCCGAAGTGCGGGTCACAGGGAGCGCCCAGATACTCTTCCCACTCCCAGTGGCAGCTCCACCCGGCCAACAGCAGCAGCCCCAACTCGTCGCATAGGTCGTAGAGGCTCTGTGACGTGCCCCAGAATCCCTCCAAACGAACGGTATTCATATTCATGTCGCGCACGTATTCCAACTGCTGGCGATTTCTTTCCGGTGTGTCGCGCAGATAGATGTCGTCCGTCCATCCGGCTCCACGCAACAGCACGTCGTGTCCGTTGAGTGTATAGATGCGGTAGCCCTCGGGCGTCAGACGGCTTTGGATGTCGCGGATGCCGAAGCGCACGTCCTCGCTGTCGGACACTCCCCCACCCTGCTCGAACTCCATATGCAGGTCATACAGTTCGGGCTTTCCTAACGTATGGCACCACCAAAGACGCGGTTTTTCTACGTGGGCATCAGCAGCCAACGTCACGAGACGGCGCTCGTGAGGTGCTAACGTGACGGAGGTCGTCAACTGACGTCCGTCAAAGGTACCGCGAAGCACACCCTGTATGGTCTTCGACGTATGGTTGGTCAACTCAGCATCAATGGTCAGCCACGCCTCCTGTAGCGTCTTTGTATTCACCCGAGAACGGACGGACGAATGGCTGACGGAAACGTCGCCACAGGTCTTTACTTTCACCTCGCGGAAAAGTCCCATACTCTCGTCAGCAGGCCGTGGATTCCAGTCAACGAAACCGATATTCGGTTCGCCGGGCTGTGCACGGAACACCTCTACTGCCAGCACGTTCTGCTCGCGGATGTATGGTGTTACGTCGAACGAAAACTGTCGGAAAGAGCCCGCCACCTCGTCCTTGCCCGCCACCTCGTCCTTGCCCGCCACCAGATGTCCGTTCAACCAGATGTTGGCACGGTAGCTGATGCCATCGAAAGTGAGCAGGAAGTGATCTTTGATCTTAAATTGGCTGAACCTGAACGTCGTGCGGTACCACCAGCTGACGTCGAAACGGCTCTTGTCAATACGCTGATAGTCGGCAGCTGTCAGCGCTTCGGGTTCCATGCCGTCCATGGTCAGCACACCCATAACGGTCGATGGCACAGTAGCTGTGAGCCATCCCTTCACGTCAGCTGCCGGCGTAGAGAGCACATCACCTGTTGCCTTCACCTTTGCTGACGACTGCACCAGCCAGCCCTCCGACAGCGTCAGCGTTGTGGCACGAAGAACACCTGTCGATAGAAGGAACATCACCAACAAACTCAGTGGTTGCCACTTACTCATCCATTTAAATAGACTTTGTTTCATAGTACATGGTTGTTTTAGATACTGCAAATTTATATAAAATTTCTGAGATTATATGCCAGTCGAGATAAAAACTTACGCAAATTGCCCCGAAAAGTTGAAAATCAAGGCCTCCATGCGGTCAATCCTACCCTATTACGTGCTCTAAGTCACACTTTACTGTGAGGTATTCTTAACGGCGGTATGCAGTAATCTTACCACTGCTGAGCGGCACTCTTACCGCCCTTGTCCTCCGTCTTGATTTCTGCTGCAAAATTACAGCATTCCCATTGCGGTTCACGAATACTTGAGCAAGATAATAATTTTTTTCAACTTTTCAATTTCGTGGTCATTGAGTCATTTGGTCATTTGGTCAAAATCGTTTTCAAAGTGTCAAAATCGACACTATAATATTATAGTGATCAAATGACACAATCCGAAAATGAAAATGACCATTTTGACCATGACCACTTTGACCCAGATAACGAACTTGCTCTTGTTTCCGGAAGTGACAGTTTGTAATGAAATGGTATATTTTTGGTGCAAATTGAAAGCAGAATGATGGTTTTGAAGACACAATGCTTTACAATTTGAAATTTGAGCAACGTTTTAACAAACAAAATGGAAGCAAAATGACTAATTATTCAGTAAATATGTTGTACCTTTGCACCCGATAATTATCAAAGTGTAACCCAAAGAGAGGGTATAGTATTAATTAAATTAAGGTAAAAAGACATGAAAAAGATTGAAGCAATTATCCGGAAAACAAAATTCGAGGATGTGAAGGAGGCGTTGCTGCATTCAGACATCGACTGGTTTGAGTACCACAACGTTCACGGCATCGGACAGAGCCGCGAAGAGAGGATATACCGTGGTGTGCAGTACAGTACCGACGTGATAGAGCGCGTGCAGATCACCATTGTGTGTCGCGACCAGTTTGTAGATCCGACTGTGAAGGTGATACTTAACGTGGCACATACGGGAGAAGTCGGCGACGGCCGCATCTTCGTTAGTGACATGATTGACACCTGGAGCATTCGTACAGGTGAGAATGGCGACACAGTACTCAGAGACAAAAAGTAACTACCCCACTCCCTTGATTCAGGGGGCTTAAACACAAAAAGCATTATGAACGAAATAGGATTATCACTTGATACCGTATGGATGCTGTTGGCAGCCATGTTGGTTTTTTGGATGCAACCGGGATTCGCGCTGTGTGAAGCAGGTTTCACGCGCAGTAAAAATACGGCAAACATCTTGATGAAAAACTTTGTCGACTTCATGTTCGGCTCGTTACTATTCTTCTTCCTTGGCTTCGGATTCATGTTCGGCAGTGAGGGCGCAGGTTTTATCGGCATGCCTAACTGGGGCGACCTCTCATTCTACAAAGGTGACCTGCCTGTGGAAGGTTTCCTGATTTTCGAGACCGTGTTCTGTGCCACAAGCGCGACGATTGTAAGCGGTGCGATGGCCGAGCGAACGAAGTTCTCGATGTATCTGGTTTACAGTGCTGTTATCTCGCTGTTCATCTACCCCATTGAGGGACACTGGACATGGGGTGGCGGCTGGCTGTGCAACGACGCTGCTGATAGTTTCATGATGACCACCTTCGGCGATGTGTTTCATGACTTTGCTGGTTCGGCCATCGTACATAGCGTGGGTGGCGTACTGGCTCTGATAGGTGCTATGGCTTTAGGACCGCGCATCGGTAAGTATGGTGCCGACAAGAAAAGCCGCGCTATTCCAGGTCACAACCTGACAATGGCAGCACTGGGCGTATTTATCCTGTGGTTAGGATGGTTCGGTTTCAACCCTGG
>Ga0310690_10013149_pt1 | contig 10097 bp, 12 predicted proteins | sample AusTroGonzalo_MG_2_FD_207661 | JGI IMG/M metagenome (GOLD analysis project Ga0310690, IMG submission 207661) | Bovine rumen microbial communities from tropical cattle in Woodstock, Queensland, Australia - Gonzalo_04 (v2) (version 2) | ecosystem: Host-associated > Mammals > Digestive system >...
CCTTCAGCCGGTCCGAGCAGTCTTGAGCCGATTGCGGCAATACCCTTGTTCACGCCGAGGTTGGTGGCCAGTCCGAGGCCCGCATCTATCAACGCATCCCCCACGACGGAATACTGTTTTCCGCCAGTGACCGCGTCAGCCGCAGTTACCGCCGCCGGTGCAACCGCGTTCGAGGCTAATGCACCTAAAGCCCTAGCCCCAAATTTTCCACCAAGTCGTGCAGCGATAGCCTTGCCGATGCCGGATACCGGTGTAGCATACATCGCCCCGGAGAACGCATCCATACCCTGTTCTGCTACGGTCGGGTCGCGTCCTTCAAGGAACGCCTTCTTCTGACGTGGCTGGAAAATGCCCATCAATGCAGACTTTAACCATTCAGTCGGTATTGCATTACCCTTTTTGTCGTAGCCTTCAAGGATGTTCTTGCGGTCTTGTGCAATCTGGCTTGCAGTGCTGTCAAGTAACGCTTGTGTAAGCTGGTTCTTTGTGTCGTTCCAAGAGCCCTCACCGTAAGCGTCTTCAATAAGGTCTTTCCAGATTTGCTTGTCAGTGCCGGTAGACTCTCCAAAATACTTCTTGAGCATTTCGTCACCCGGTTTCGTCTTGAGCGAGTCGACTCCGGAAATCTTCGCGGCTGAGGCGTAGTCGTTCAGTGTCGGCTTGCCCTTGTAAACGGCTAGCTTGGATATCTTGGACACATCTTCCGGATAGAGCTGTCCGTTCATTCGGAGAGCCCTTGCCATTTCCGCTATCGTCTTTTTTGGCTCGTTCGGATAGTACGTCCAAGCGCCGCGATTCTTGTTCAGCCAGTTCGCGTATTCATTGCCGAACGTCTTGTATACAAGCTTGCTGAAATCGTTCTCGTATTCCATGCATCCTCCGGCTTACTTGGTAAAGTCCACACTTGCACGCTTGCGTGCCACGCCTCTACGCTTGTTCGCATTTTCCAGTGCTGTTTCCAGCGTCGCCTTCTTGTAGGGGTTGTGCATCCGCTCAACAAGTTCCTTTGCCTTTTGCTTGTTTCCCTTCAGGCCGATATTCTTGATCGTGTCGTTGAACTGCTTCTCAGTCTCAGCGTCTTCGGCATCGTTTTCCTTGTTGATCTTGTCGTTGATGGACTTGAGAATTTGTTCAGCTTCCTTGGCAGACGGGTCATCCGCGTAGTTCTGGATATGCATTTCCAAGAACTTGCGCTTTTCTTCAAGCTGTTTTCGGTCTTCCTTTCCGGTGATTACCTTGTTCAGCAAGTATTCCCCGGCGTACTGGGTCTTTTTCTTTTGGTCTTCAGACTCCGGGCTGAAACGGAACCCGGCAATGTCTTCCTCAGTTGCACCCTGGTTGGCGGCGTGCTTCAGCGCAAACGCCAGTGCCGAATCGGCGTTCTTGATTGTGCGGGCATCCGCAAGCAACGGAAGCTTTTCACGCATCGTGTACGCGTCTTGCAGCAACTGCATCGCCTTAGCCTTAGCTTCTTCACGGGCATTGGCAAACTGCATCGCCTGGATTCCACGGTTGAGGTCGTTCTGCTCCGCCTGGAACTTCTGCGTAGCTTCGCGCTCGGAAGTCTGGAACGCCTGTTGCGCCTCGCGTGCAATGCGGTTCTGCTCCGCTGCGTTGAGGGCGGCGTACACCCGGTCGAGACCTGAAGTGTCGTGGTCAAGGATTGCCTTGGTGCGGGCCATCTTGTAGCCGAGCGCGTTACGCATGGCAATCTGGCGGTCGACTTCCGCAAGTTCTGCGTCAATTTCTTCAATAGATCTCATTAGTAAATCCCTCCACCACGGTTCATGATGTCACTGAAGGCAAGTCTGCGTTTCATCGCATCCGAGTAGTCCGGCATCGTAAATCCGTACGGAACGTAACCCTTCATGCCCATCGCCTGTTCGTAAGCGATTCCTGGGCCGTTGCTCGGTCCGGACGGTGAAATAGCCGTCTTAAGTCCGCCACCCAGCATATAATCGCGGTAACGGTCGTTCAGTGCCTCACCACTGCGTTCCATTGACTGGTCTAGCATTTCCGTCTGTGCCTTCAGTGCGGCGTTGCGTTCAGCCATCAGCTTTTTCTTCTTATCGTCAAGGTCGTCTTCCTGTGCATAGGCGATGGACTTGACAAGGCTGTTGATTGCCTTCACGTTGGCATCGCGTCTGGCGGCGTCGTTCTCGACATACTTCTGTCTGCGGTTCAGTGCAGCCTCGAGCTGCTGGGAAAGCGAACTTGCAAGGTTGTCTCTTGTGTAAATGCTCATCTCGGTTCCCCCATTAGTAAAGCGATGCCATCGCATTCGCATAGCTGGAATTAGTAGCTATGGCGTCCTGGCGAGCCTTGAGGATGTCGCTCTGCTGGGCGTCCATCGTGTTCAGGTAGTCGCTTGCAAGGTTGCCCTGCAAGGATACCTTGGTGTCCATTGCGGCACGCTTCTGGGCGAGTGCGTTCTGCATGTTCTGGATGTAGTCGTTGTACTGGTTATAGGCGAAGTTGCGGTCGTCCTTGTATTCCTGGTTCGCCTCCTTGTACAGCTCGTTGCTCTTTTCAGCCACTGCCTTTGCAATTGCGGCGGCGGCACCACTCCCACGACCGACACCCGAACCGGCCGCCGTCTGCTGGACCTTGGAAGCCGTGTCATTGATGATCTGGTCGTAGTACGGCGTGACATAGCTTTTTCGGTCGCCCACACCGTAGTCCGCCGCGTTGAACTGTCCGGGCATGAATACATAGTCGTCAGCACTGTAGCCACGGATTGCGTTTGCATAGTCCGCCACGTCCTGACCGGTACCCATCGCACCCTTGCGAGTGCCGTAGTAGTCGTTAATCTGGTTGATGATGCTCAGGTAGTCGGAATTAGCCCTGGACTGTGCACCGCTAAGGTATGCACGACCGTTCTCTTTCGACTCCTGTTCTGCCGCGCTGTTGAGCGCGTTTCCTAGCAACGATGCCCCTGCCATAATCGCGGCGGCTGCAACGGGAAATGCCATAGAAACCTCCTAGTTATCTGCCTTCAATTGTAATAGACCGAAGGCGGATACATCTTCGCCAAGGTCAAGTGAAACTTTCGAGTCCGTGACCGGTATTGTATTACCGTCCGAACAAATTAAAAATCCGTCGTAAACCGTCGGCAACACATAATCTACTACCTTTGCGCCCCGGTATGCTATTACCGTTGCAACGCCCTTGATTATGGTCACCTTGCCCCACTTCTCGCCGACTGCTCCCCATTTTCCCTTCATGGCTTCAGGGTCCTGGTTCTCCGGGCTGAATCTTACCAATTCAATCATGGCTAGAACTCCACGCTGGGTGACCAGGCTATCTTGAGGTTCTGGATGGTGAACGGGACTTTTTCGGTGGTGCTGATTTCAAGCGTGAAGTAACGCCCACGACCCAGTTCCCACACAGTAGTAGACCACTGGTATTCGCCGATTTTCCCAAGGAACGCGTCGAAGTAGTCGCAGAATCCACCGCCGTCCCAGGAGTATCTCAGCGACACACGCGGGTTGATGTCTTCATCCGGCTGTCTGGTCGGTTCGTTGTTGACAAGGTTGAAGAACTTTGTTGCTTGCTGCCCGTTGTTCACGATGATTTCAGCCGAGTCGATGAAGAACGGCTGGTCGTTGCTGGTAATGCAGCCACCCCGGCGCATCTTCAAGATCGGTCTTCCGTCGTGTTCCTCGAACCGGTCTTCGTCCATCACGCAGAGAACGTTGTCCGTCGACACCATCGTCTTGCCGTAAGCATAGGTGGCGTGGTTGTACCGCCAGAAGGTCTGCTCGTTCTTCACGTCATAGCTGGAACGGCGGTGCCACGCCTGTTCGGACAAATCGTACACATAGGTCATCTTCGAGTCTTCAAAGGTGAGCGAATAGAAAGTGTGGCGGTGTTCCTGCCAGATGGAAGCGTATGCCTGTTCCGGGTTTTTCATCTGCACAATCTCGCGTTCGAGGTCGCCGGTGGACACACGCTCAATCCTTCCGCTGGACATCATGAACACGCCGCACTCGCCCACGGCGTTGGAACCGAGCCAGAGCATCGTGTCGCCCATCATCGCCAGCGAGCGTTCAGCCTTGATGCCGATGTTTCCGGCACAGGACTCCGGACAAGTGAACGGCATATTGTAGTCGTTGTTGTAGCTGAAGAACTGGTAGGAATACTGTCCAAAGGTGTACAGCTTCGAGCCGTTGGAACACAGTGCCACCGTGTTGTCCGGGCTCCACTCGGAATACGTCACGAAACCGACGCCGTCCGTACTGGAAAGACGCCAGATGTCATAGTCCACAACGTCCGTGTCGGTCTGGTCATCGTGAACCAGTGTCTCGAACGGGTAGTGGTAACTCGTGTAGAACGCGTCCGTATTCTGGTCATTGATTACCAAGTAGCCGTACAGGTAAGCCACGTAGCTCGGCTTTATCTTGGTGTATTCGTCGTCCGGCTTGTGCGGAAGCTCGATGATGCGGAAGTCAGTCATCTGGCTCGCGATTGGAAGTGTGGCATCGACGGCGTAGCAGTTCAGCCCGTCCACCAGGATGAGGTGCGGGTGCGCCGTGTTGTAGCCCGACGTCGAGCACATCCTTACTTCGGTGCCGCTCGTGTAGATGTCGGCGATTTCCATTGCAGAACCGTTCTCGCCGATGATGTAGAGCTTTCGACCGAAGACGGCGTATAGAGTCGGCTTTCCGCCGATGCCACGCGGGACACAGTACATGCCCCGGCACGGCCCGTCCAGCTCGCGTTCTACGAATAGACGCTGGCCAGAAGCCGAACGGACCATCAATGCTGTAGAGTGCTCGGTCGGGTTCTGTGTCTCCGGGTAGAGATTAAGGCTATCCGCCAAGCCAACTTTTACAATATTCGAACGACTTAGCGGCCCAGCTATATTCTGTACCAGCAAGCATCTATTAGCCATAGACTGCCTCCCGCTTCTTTCTACGGTATTCACGGTGCCAAGCGTTTATCTGTTCTCGGTGGGCAGCTTCATAAGCCTTCTGATAAGCCTTCTTGTCGTACTTTTCACGTACGCCGTAATCCACTCGATTAATAACAGCAGAACTATTTTCACGCTGTTCCTGACTGGTTGCAAAGCGGAGGTTATATATCCAGTTGTCCGCACGGTTGCGATTGATATGGTCGACCGTCGGCTTATGGTCTGGATTAGGCAAGAACGCCTCAGCTATAAGTCGATGCACGCGGTACGACTTGCCCTTATACTTGATACGCTTATATCCTTGTACCAGTGTATTGCCGTAAGTCCAGTGCATCTTGAACCGTGGTACACTGTGGTTGTCCGGAATGAACACCGCACCATCCTCTCTACAGAGGATTCCAGTTTCTTTATGTACTGCCGTGAACAACTTCATTACCAAACCCCCTTACAAAAGGCAACGGCCAGACAGGATATCCATCGTGGAATACTTGGTAATGCCATACCCGGCGTCACGCAAGATCATCTTGTTTTCCGCCTTCGGAGCACGCACGTTGTCTATCATGACGGCAAGATCTTCCTTCAGTCTCTGGATGTGGGCGTCGTCAAGTCGCGGATACTTCTTGCACAGCTCGACAGTAAGAGCGACGATGAGCAGTTCCACATAGGCATCCGGGACTCTCAGGTCTGTGTCGATGTCGACGTGGAGCGCACGGTTGTAGCTCAGGCGGAATGCCCTTGCACAGTCGGCAACCACCGGCTTAGTCTCGATGACCCACTCGCCCTCTGCACGCTGGGCAAACGTCCAGCACGGTGCGGAACGGTCAAACGAATCGAATTCATCACGCGGAAGGAAGTTGAGCTTGATGTACTGTTCAGTGGCGTTCTTGAGCATGAACGTGTTGAGCTTGGCTACATCCTTGACCATCATGTGGTAGCAGGACACGTAGTTACGCATCTGCTGGACACGCGGGTCATACTCGTCGACATCTGACTTCTGGATGAAGCGGTAGGTGTTCTGGGCGACACGCTGGACATCGTAAACCTTGGTCGGGTCGTCTTCGGCGATTGCCCACACGCCGTTATTGAAAGCTTCCTCGTCCGGATAGTTGGCACTGTCGAGCAACTGGGAAGTGGTCTTGAAATACTGGTTGAACTCGCCTCCGAGCGTATCTTCGGTGTCGAATATGTGAATCTTCTTCTTGCTGGGAAGGTCAAGCTGAATCTGGGTAAAGCTTAATAGGTTGTCGTTTGAGCACTTGCTGACGATTCCCTTGAGCAACTTGAGAGCGGTTTCCTGGACTTCACCAGGCGGAGCCTGTCTGCGCGGCACTACCCCGGCTCTCACTGTAGCTTCCTTAATCAAATCTCTTATTTCCATTTATCAGGCTCCGGTGTTTAATTACCATATTATAAGCCTAATAAGTATTCGCACTAGTAGGAACAGGCGGCAAGCATGCGGTCCAGGGCTTCCGAAGCTTCCTGGGCGGTGTAGTCCTTGGTGCGGTCGTTGTCACGGTCACCATGGTTCATGGCATAAACAGCCAAGGCAAGGGCATCACTGGCATCGGGCGAATGGCCCAGAGCCTTCTTGACAAGTTCTTTCGGAACAAGGGCAACACGCCCACGGTTATCGATTACCATCCTTTGAGCTAGAATCTCCGGTCTAATGTCTTCCGGAACATACAGACCGCCCCGGATTGCGTCCGCCAGTTCCATATAGGCTTCTGTTCTAAGGTTTGGAAATTCTTTTTCTTTGAACGCCTTTTCCGAGAAATTAACGCCGTGCAGCTGGATATTCTTTTCGGAGCACAGGTCTATCGACCCCTTACCGAATCCAGCCGTGTTATCAACAAAATTGTTACTCGGCTGGTACTTGTGCCACACAGCCGAGATTGCCGCCACCTTTTGCTGGGTATTCAGGCTGTTGTCCTTTTGGAACTCTACGACACCGGTACTGTCTATGACCACAATGCAGTCGTTGTCACAACCAACACCACCAGCAAAGTCGCAACCCATGTAGAAGACTTCATGCGGTGTGTAACCCTTAACCTCCACGAAGTCTGAACGCTTGACAATCTGGCTGGATACGTCCGTGTCCAGAAGACGGCCTTCAACCTGTTGCTGGTAAAGGACAGAGCCTTCGATGTAACGGTCCTTGAGGTCCTGGATGAAAGATTCGGACACAAACGGGTTGTCATACGTGGCAGCGTTTATGACCGAATCCGGGTATCTGTAGCACAGTTCCTTGAACCAGTTTTCAAGCTCATCGTTGACCGGAGACGAAATCAGTCTCACCATGGGCGGATATTTGCCGCCACGCATACGGTCGTGTGCAAAATCGTAGACTTCCCTCGGGGCGTATGCACTTTCGTCGATTGCTAACAAACTAATTTCTGAAAGGCCAAGGATTCCAGTGGCATTTTCGGCAGAATAGAAGAACAACGTAGACTGGTTTGGGAATACCATCTCCATGGATGACTTGTTGTAGTCATATTCTACACCCAGCAATGAACAAACTACCTGGATTTCGCGTACCAGCACACGGGTCAACGTCTTGTAAATCTGGGCAATGACGATGCCACGTATTCCCGGTTTCTTGAGGCACTGGAGGACAATCCACACTGCAAGAGCCCGGCTTTTCCCGGCCCCAATCCCGGTACAGGCGATGCGTAGCGGGGCATCGAACTCGTCCAGTATGAATTTCTTCTGCCACTTGGACAGCTTCATTCCTACTGTTCTGTGTTCTTTCGAAACCTCGGCGCGATCCATTTTTCACCCCTGGCAAGACATTCTCTTTTCGCCTTCGAGTAAGCACGGTTCCAAGCCTTCTTATCATCCCTGGCACGGACACCAAAAGCCTTAAGGACAGCATCCGTCTTATCCATATTGACCTGTTGCTCAAAGTCGTCGGCCCAGCGAAGATTGCTAACAAAATTGCAACTTCTGTCGCGGTTAATATGGTCAACTTCATTTTTACCTTCGACCTTCGGAAGGAATGTCTCGGCAATGAGTCGGTGTACACGGTATTTCACGCCATCCACTTCCACTGCACGGTAACCCTCACCGCAGTCCCATCCAAAAGTCCAGTGCGGTTTCCAGCACTGACCATACTTTCCAGTCATGACGGCACCGTCCTCCCGGCACAAAATATCCAAAGTAGGATGCATCCTGATACGCAGTCCGTCCATTATACTACCTCAAATTCAACCTTAAGAGACTTGGTCTCGGAATCGCCGTCCGTTCCGGGTTCGGCGGCGTCACTTTTAGCGGAAACGCGGACACCGCGTGTTTCCATTCCACTGGCATAATCAAGCCCGACCAGCTTCATCGCCTTTTCAGCAAGTGTCATCTGGTCGAGGTCTCCGGACTTCATGGCCTTTACTAGCAGCTTGCCAATACCTTCCTTGATCGCGTCATCAAGGATCTGTGCACGAATCATCGAGCGAATAGCCTTTGCACGCTGGCTCGCCTTCTGGGCAGCTCTTGCTGTCTCCGCAGTGAATTCCACCAAGTTGCCGCCTTCGGACTTCGGCAACTGGGATTTTCTCTTTTTCTTCTCAGTTTTGGCCATACTAACCATCCTACGTGATTAAGCTCACATTACTCTGCCAACATGTTGATTCATTGTTGGCTCATTGTTAGTAATTAGTAGGGTAATGGATTGCCGGCCCGGACGTGCATCTCCTTCCAGAGTTCCAACGTCCGGTCGATGTCGCAGTCTTCCCCTTCATAGATGGGTTCGCCATCCTCATCGACACCGAACAGCAGATGGCGTTCCTCGTCCGGAGGCACACTGCCAGCCTTGATTGCCCACCGGATCATCAGACCTATTGCGATACCGGCACCAATTACCCGTAAAAACCGCATTCCATCTCCTCATTGTCTTCCAGAACCGACATCAATTCAGCATCCCCACGCCGGACATGTCCGTTGCTCCGGGGCCTCGGTCTGTCTTTCGACGTCAGCAAGTTCAACCGCTCGGTCTTTTCCGACCAGTTCCCCACCATGTCATTCAGCGACTCGAGCCCACACCCGTACCGCCTCTTATACCGGATGTCCACCATGGCGTGCACTGACAGAACGGAGCTCCGGACGTTGGTAAAGAAATTGTACTTCCTATTGTACGACGAATTTTTACCGACCTTGAACTTGAGGAAATGAGCCATTGCATAGGCGTAATGGGACCAGATATAGTCAGCGCACCCGTCTTCACCGTAGTTAAGAACCAAGGCGGCGATGCGGTTGTGCCTGACATATTGCGAAACGGTGGCCGACAAACACATCCTTGAGAGCTGGGTCATCGCCGATTCGTGACCATTCAGCAACATGTTCCGCTGGTAGTATCGTGGCAACATTGAAAAATATCGTCGTAAAAAGGGTTGAAGCTTCATTGGACTGAAATTATATCCTTTCTGCTCTGTATCCAACAATTTACGGTCCTACGCCCTGCCAAAGCTGGATCAAAGATCTATAATTGGAAAGTTCCGAGACGGTTCCGGTACGTTTGTTAAAGCCACGTCGGCTAGAGTTTTGAGTCAAATAGTGTCGATAGGAGCCAGGAGGAATCTGGAGCTTGATGCTCCCGAAAGGGAGCCGGTGTAATAGCCAATAAACCGCATCGGTCGGTAGGTCCCGCAATCCCTGCCCCTACTACTGGACGATGGTTCAGGCGCACGTGAAACTCCAACTGGTAGCATTCCAGTGGGTATCCGTGGGCGGTTATAGCCAGCAATGGCTGTTTTTGGGCTGCACCTAAACCGAAAGGCATGGTGCGGTCGGTTGATAAAACCCATGCCTCTACAATTGGACCCCTCATAGTCCATGACGTATGTATGCACCGCCTCCGCCCTAAAGTGACAATTGTTTTTCAGTTGTTGCTCTAGGGCGGAGGTGCATACATACATTGTTTCCTAATGCCATGAACAAGGATATTGGTTAAAATTAGGATAGTATCTATAGCAAAAGAAGAAATATTTTTCAAATTATGTATTGACAAAAATGATTGACATTGTTATATTTTAGATAACCGGAGAATCACTATGAATCCAATGCAGTTTTACTCAACACCAATCCAACCGTTGTTCGGTGCCAAGAAGCATTACCAACAGCTAAAAAAGTCCTCAAAGTACATGAATGAAAACATGAAGCAGTTCCTTGGCAAGCCGGTAGAGGCAATCGTGACCGG
>Ga0310690_10013150_pt1 | contig 10097 bp, 6 predicted proteins | sample AusTroGonzalo_MG_2_FD_207661 | JGI IMG/M metagenome (GOLD analysis project Ga0310690, IMG submission 207661) | Bovine rumen microbial communities from tropical cattle in Woodstock, Queensland, Australia - Gonzalo_04 (v2) (version 2) | ecosystem: Host-associated > Mammals > Digestive system >...
GAATTCTCCCGCGGAAACGGCTGCGCAGCCGATAACATCGGTGAATCTGCTTTTTGATGCGAGCGACGGGCGGAAACTGAACCTGATCATGTACGGCGTGCGGGAAGGGCAGAAGGAAGCGCTGAAAAATGCGCTGGAACACCATTACGGCAGTCAGCCGCTGAAGTTGGTTGACACGGTTTTTACGGACGCGGAGAAATACGATAATGAACCGGAGCGGAAAATTGATAACGGGTACTGCTGGGCTGGCTCCATCAGCAACATGCTTTGGAATTCCGGTTGGGCGAAGAACTATGTAAATCCGCAAACGGGCAACAAATTTGCTTCGGAGGACGAGGTTTTTGCGTATTATTTTTCAAAGTTCAGCAACTTCGGAGTCGGCAATATCGCGGGGGCTGTGGACTGGTTTTTTATGGGAGAATACTACAATCTGACTTATTCCCAGGGGGCGACGCTGATAAAGGACAACGATCCGCTGGACGGCCTGGATAAACAATTTGTCAGCTCCCTGGTCCAGACACGAACCAATCTGCCTGACGACGCCGGGATGATCAGGATCCTGGAGCTGTGCGACTGGACGAAGGAAGACGCCTCCGTTTTTCAGGCGAACATCGGCTCCGTGCTTGACGATGAACTGGCAGAATCGGAGCATGCCGTTTCCGTTGTCGGAATCATAACGGACCCATCTGCTTCGTCCATCAAGGATTATTATCAGGCGATTCTGATTGTCGATTCCGACAATGACGCGACGCCGACAGACGCGGAAAGAGCGGAGGAGGCGTCGCACAGCCATACGGATGAATATGGATATACCGTTTATGACGAAACTTTTTTGCGGGAGTCCAGAAGAACACGGAAGAATTCCGTGACCGTTTATCCGCTGAAACTGCTGGAGGATATTCATCATACACCCTACTGGAACGTTGTCGGATACAGATCGGATGATCCGATAGCCATATACGACATCAACCGGCTACCGATATACAAAGAGGGTCTGACGGCCTCATACGAGGAAGAGGAAGGAAACGCGCAGGTTTACAGCACTGTTGACCTGACGCTGGAAGGGCTGTTTACCACGGACAGGACGGAAGCAATCAGGGATATGCAGGGAAAGAATGAAAAGGAACTAACTGTAAGAACCTTTGATCCGGGAGCCCGCGTAAACCTGAACTTCTTCATTGCCAACAGGTCCGCCATTGATCTGAATGACGGGATCAGAAACGGACAGAAGGTGACGGTTGACTGGTGTGTTGTGCGGGATGAGGACGGAACCGTTGCCGCCTCTGGAAGGTATGTCTGCGAAGGCGAATTGATGCATCAGGATGAAACAGGTTTCATGATCCATCTGAACGAGAAAGACGGAATGCCGGAAACCTGGCTTCCCGGTTCCTATACCGTAATGCTGGATCTGAACAAGGCCCGGCTGTTTACAGAGAGTTATTATCGGAACAATCTACAGAAACGGTTTACCTTTACCATTCGCGGAGAAATGCCTGTACCGTCAGCCACGCCGGCACCGGGGACGCCTTCCACCACTGCACCTGCCAGCGTTCCGAAGACCGGGGATGAGGCGAACCCGGTGTTTTGGGGCGTGATGTCAGTCCTTGGAATGATTGGGATCATCATGCTTCCCGGGAAGAAGTGCAGGAACCATAAACAATAAGCGGAACGTCCATATGCCCTTCCAACTGCACAGGGAAAAAGAATTTTGTTTGCTTTTTTCGATTTGTCGCTGCCATGGCTTCCGGCTGGTGCGTATATAATAATGAGATCATTGAATGGATCGATATGGACGAGGTTGATGATTTCTACTGGTAAGATAATAAACTTTTTCGAATCTCTGGCGAAATCATATTTCACCGCACCCCACAGGAAGGGTGCGGTGTTGCTTTTTCGATGCATTTGTGGGTCCTTGCCTTAAGCAGAAAAAAAGGTTGACGATTACATGCTGCAGATACTATCATGATTCCTGAACTGGCTTTCCTTTGCTGTTCGATGCTGTCTTCAGCGTCAGGACGCAGAATGGATTGGGAGGTGAAACGTTGCCGTGTCCAGGCCTGGGAAATTCATAACCGGAGTAAAGCGGATTGTCAGTATGATGTCCGGCGCTCACGTTCCGGCCTATGCCGCATCCGCGGATTATCATATGCTTATCGCGCTGCCTCCGGCAGTGATGCTGTTGGTCAGCCTGGTCCGTTACTTCCCCGTCACGCAGGAAGATGTGCTTCGGGTGATCTCCGATACTGTATCAGAACCGCTGCTTTCGATTATCGATCCCATTGTCAGAAGCATCTTCAGCAGCAACGAAACGGTCACCGTCATCTCTTCCGTGCTGCTGCTTATATCCGCCAGCGGCGCCGTGAGAGCCTTGATGAGAGGCCTGAACCAGGTATACGGCGTAAAGCGGAATCAGTCTTTCCTGGTTTTTTTAGGCAGGGCAGTTTGTTATACGCTGGTGCTGATCCTCGCCCTCGTTCTGAGCCTTGTTCTGCTGGTTTACGGACCGGCCATCCTCGAGCATTTTCAGGGCCTGGTGAAAAAGCAGTCCTTCTGGGATGGTCTCATCTCCTTTCTGGAAAGCACCCGCTATTTACTCCTCGGCTTGTTCCTCATTCCTGTCTTTATGCTTTTCTATGACCGTCTTCCCGCAGGAAAGCGAAAATACAGGCAACAGTTCCCCGGGGCGCTGTTCAGTGCGCTGTCCTGGATTCTTTTTTCCTGGGGTTTTTCCATATATGTCTCTGTCTCAGGTCAGTTCGGGGCCTACGGTTATCTTGGAACTGTTATGATTGTGATGATGTGGATGTATTACTGTATGATGTTTTTTCTGCTTGGAGGATGCATCAACGTATACTGTGCATCCCGTTCAGAACAGAAGCAGGTTGCAGATGATGAAACCTGCATCAGGAAAAAGGTTGTGGAGGAAACAGGACAATGACGATATTCAATGTAACCCCCGGAAATATGTTCAACATTATTGTGATCGCGGCAGGAATCGGGATCTGCGGGATGAACATCCTGCAGGTCAGCACAGGAGCGCGATTGTCTAAAGAAGCCACGCGCTATTTTCAGCTCTTTTTCGGTCAGGTCATCCTGTACATCGGCAGCCACCTTGCCCGCCAGCTGATGGAGGGGATCCCGGGGCAGGGGATACGGATTGCCCTGGTCATTGTGACACTGCTGGAGTTTTTGGCTTCCGGTATGATGGCCTTCCTCTTTTCACTGCTTACGCTGCATGTCGCAAACCCGGAACAGCATCGGAACAATTTTTTGCGGTTGTTCCTGGGGATGCTCATTGCGCACACTCTGCTGATGATCGTTTCGCAGTTTACCGATCTCTGCTACTATTTTGACAGCGAAAACGTTTATCACAGATCTCCTGCCTATCTGCTCTCCAATCTGGCGCATATCAGTATGCTGGGCATTGATGTTTTCCTTCTGATCCGCTGGAAGAACCATTTCAGCCGGCGGATCAGGCGCGCCTTCTGGACATATATTATAGCGCCTGTTGCGGCGATGGCGGTGCAGGCGTTTTTCCAGGATCTCCAGCTGATTATCCTGGCCACGGTCGCCTCGGCGGTCTACATGTCCATGGTCATCATGCAGGATCAGATGGAGAAATATGAAAAGGAGCATGAAGCCGCAACCCGGATGGGCGCTGAACTGAGCATGGCCACAGACATACAGGCCAGTCAGTTGCCCCGGCTTTTTCCTGCCTTCCCCAATCGTCCGGAATTTGACGTCTTTGCCAGCATGACTCCCGCGAAAGAGGTTGGCGGTGATTTCTATGATTTCTTCCTGATCGATGACGATCACATTGGCCTGGTCATGGCGGATGTTTCCGGCAAGGGCGTGCCGGCCGCGCTGTTCATGATGGTGGCCCGTGTGCTCATTAAATCCCATCTCCAGAACGGTGAGAGCGTCGGCGAAGCCCTGGAGAATGTGAATGACCAGCTTTGCGAGAGCAACGAGGCGGAACTGTTTGTTACCGTCTGGGCGGCGGTGATCCAGATCTCCACAGGAAAAGGTACAGCAGCCAATGCAGGCCATGAACACCCGGTTCTCCGCCGTGCAGACGGTCAGTATGAACTCGTCCTCTATCGTCATTCTCCTGCCGTTGCTACCCTGGACGGAATACCGTTTAAGGAACACAGTTTTGAACTGCACCCCGGTGACAGCCTGTTTGTGTACACCGACGGTGTCGCAGAAGCGACAAACGCCCAAAATGAACTTTTCGGTACAGATCGCATGCTTGCTGCGCTCAACCGGAATCCGGATGCCGAGCCGGAGGAAGTGCTGTCAAACGTCATGGAAGGCATCAATGAGTTCGTGGCCGGAGCGCAGCAGTTTGACGACATTACCATGCTATGCATGAAGTATAACGGGTGAAATTGCCGGGTGAATGGATTGGCTCCTTCGGAAGATTTACCAGGAACCTGTTGCTCCGCCTGATGAATGCGTCGAGTATTCGTAGCCGCATTCAGTGCATTTGTAATTGACGGTGCCGGAGAATGCGGATATCGTGCCGGAGGATGTACAGACGGCTTATGCCGGATATATTCAGCAGATGATGGACGGCGTCTTCATGGGCGGCGGAGAATAATAATGGAACAAGGGCTGAATAAACCGGAAGATGCAACCCGCTGAAAACGGTGTGGGTTTTTCGGGGAAAAACGGGATAGAGAGAATGGAGATGCGCGCGATGAAAAAGCTGCTGTGGTTGCTGGTAATCATACTGATGCTCGGGGTCGTCGGTGTTGCCGCCCATGCGGAGGAACAGCAGCGCAGCCTGACGCTGATGGTGTATATGTGCGGCAGCAACCTGGAAAGCGCTTACGGCTCAGCTTCGGCGGATATTCAGGAAATGCTGGAATCGGGCTTTCAGGACAGCCGGATCTCCGTGCTGGTCATGGCCGGCGGAGCAAAAACCCGGAATCGCTGGTTCGACGCCGGAAATACCGCCATTTATGAAATCGGCGCCGGGAAATCCCGGAAGGTATGGAACGCGGACCGGATGAGCATGGGAAACCGGGAAACGCTGACGCAGCTGCTCCGCTTCGGAGCGGATCGATATCCGGCGGAGAAATACGCCCTGATTCTGTGGGATCATGGCGGCGGCCCGATGGAGGGTGTCTGCTGGGACGAGCTGTTCTCGATGGACAACCTTTCCCTGCATGATCTGACGGAAGGGCTACGGCTTGCGGATTATCCGGAAAAGCTGAGCTGGATCGGTTTTGACGCCTGCCTGATGTGTACGGCAGAAGTGGCTAAAGCTGTTGCGCCTTATGCGGAATATATGATTGGATCCCAGGAGACGGAACCGGCCAGCGGATGGAATTACGCGTTTCTGAAGGGGCTGGAGCAGGACCGGAACGGCGCGGAGACCGGACAGCGTGTGGTGGACAGCTATTTTGACAGCCTGCAGGATTCCAGGGACCTGCTGACGATGGCCTGTGTGGATCTGGGAAAAATCGACGCACTTCTGGAAAGCATGGATGCTTTCTTCAATCCCCTCGGCAGCACGATCAGCGACAAAACCTTTTCGGATGTTTCCGGCGTGCGAAAAGCGTCCACCGGCTTCGGCCAGGCTGTTCGTGCCGTCGGCGAAGACGGATATGACCTGGTGGATCTGGGCGACCTGATTTCCCGTTTCGGAAAGGAGGATGGGGAACTGCGGCAGGCGCTTCAGGACACGGTTGTCGTTTCCCGCTCCAACCGGGAAGGCGCCGGCGGGCTCTCGGTCTATCACCCTTTTGTGAACAAAAGAAAATATCTGGAATCCTGGCGGGACGATTACCGGGCGCTGGAATTCAGCGACGGTTACGCCCGGTATCTGGAACGCTTCGGCGCGATGCTGACCGGCGAAGAACTGGTGGACTGGAGTAATTTGTCTACCCTGGATCTGGGGACGGATGTGGAGGGAAACCATGTTTTCTCCCTGCAGCTTTCAGAGGAACAGCGGGAAGAGATGGCTTCTGTGCAGCTGATGATTATCGAGAAGGTCTCCGATTATGGTTCGGGATCCTTTGCACCAATCTCTGTGGAAACGGCCGGGATGGATGCAAACGGGCAGGTTTCCGCGAAATATCGGGGACGGGCGTTGTATGTGCTGGATGAAAACGGGAACACACTTACCGGGCCGATCAGCTTTCAACTGTCGGAAGATGGTGAGTACTATATTGTCCTGACGACCTATAACGATTATTCCACCCGTACAGTCAAAAAAGAAACAGCCACTGTGCTGCATTACTGTCGGCTGAATCCGGAGACAAATGACCTGGAAATCGAGCGCAGCTATGTTTACGACCTGGCGTCTCAAAGCTACACGAACCGTATCGGTTATTCCGAGGATGGATACACCGATCTGAACTTCCGCCTTTTTGTCCGCAATCTGCCGGATCCGGAAGGCGCGATGGACGGGTTTTACGACTGGGAACGCTTTAATGGATATTATGAACGGACGATTGAATTGCCGGCACACTGGCATCTGCATTTCTCTGAGGATTGGGAAAGCACCAATCTTTATGCAATGTTCCAGGTAACGGATGTCCGCCAGAATACCTGGAGCAGTGTGCCGGTCGCCATCGGGAATCCGAATGAAGCAGCCGTCATGGTCAGTCCTTCCCTGATAGAAAAGGATAAGGTTGCTCTCCGGGTTTCAGCAGTACAGAAAAACACGAAGCAGGATCCTGCGCTTGTACTGAATTTTGATTTGGAAAACAGGGCAGAGGAGGTCCGGGACTATCGTGGAACTGAGTTTGTGCTGAACGGAAACCGGATGGCCTCGAAATACCTGTGGCGTTCATCTGTTAAACCCGGGGAAAGCGAATCCTACACAATTTCCCTGCAGGCAGAAGACCTGACAGGCCTTACGGAAGTCGAAACGGTCGATTTTGATCTGGAGATTTCCGGAAGCGATTATAGCGCAGAAAAGGAAACCCTGCACGTGCATCTGGAGCTGCAGGGCGCGGATGTAAGCGCTTTTGCCCCGATTCCTCCCGCTTCGTTGAGCGAGGTTCAGACGGAGAACGCGCTGTGGCGGCTGGTTTCCCTGGAGCAGATGGCAGACGGTTCCTTCAGCGGGATACTTTGCGTACGGAATGATTCAGATACGGAGCTGAACACGGAAGCCGCATTGATGATGAACGGCGTGCGGGCAGAGGGGACAGTTGCATTAAAGCTTGCTCCGCATCAGGAAAGGTATTTCCCCTTTACCGCAGAAAATGGGGTGAGGGTGAACCGGTTCAGCCTGCATGTCGCGGACAGCCGCCGGCTGTATCATCTGGGCGTTTCCCAGGCGCTGGAGCAGGCGGGCGTGCGCGCCGTCGAACAGGTGGAGCTGTGGCTGGGGCTGGACGACAGCCTTGGCCTGGATGGAGAAAAAATCTCCTTAGCTCTGCAAACACCTCTTCCGCTGCAGGAGGCGGAAAAAGCATTGGCGCAGATTCCCCTGCTGGAGGGAGATGTTTCGGTTTCCGTGGAAAGCGTGCTGATTGCCGACGATGGAGTCGCGCTGGGGCTTCGGCTGCGGAATACATCCGATGAAAGCGTATTTCTGAAGATGGTAAGGCCGGAGATGAACGGAACGGCGTTTGACGGCTTTGAACCGTTAAGCGCGATTGTTCTTCCGGCCCATTCCGCAGCGGTCAGATGCCTGATGCTGCGCGTCGATAAAGCCTTCCAGCCCGGAGACTCTGTGAATGAACTGCAATTTACTTTCCGGAACGGGAACGTGCTCAGCGAACCGGCAAAACTTGTTTTCCCGGAGGGAAGCGTATTGGGCGCCCCCGGCGGAACCTTGCTGGAAGCGGCAGAGATGGCGGAAGTCCTTCCCGCAGTGCTTACGGAGAAACAAATGGCGCTTTCGGAAACCGTTGTGATTCCGGAAACGGAAATTCGCCCCATACTCGCCTCGGCGCCGATCACGGCCGAGGAAGCTGCAAGCGTAGATCGCGGCAATGTGAACCTGTGCCTGCTGGGAAAAGAAACAGCAACGAATTCCGAGGGAAAACCTGAAGAAATGTATGTGACGCGGATAATCACCGCCACCCCGATCGTGCCGGACAAAACCGGCGGCTGGAGCATAACGCTCAGTGGCCTGGCGGTGATGGTGAATGACCGGGTGCTGAGCAGCATTGAGTTACAGCAGGAATGGGGGCAGACATGGCGTGTAAGGGCGGACGATCTTTTCCTGTATTCGGAGGCGGAAAACTTCCATCCCGCTAAAGATAATGACCTGCTATCCGACGGCAGGTTTTCCTGGTACAGTGATCTATACTTTACCGTGGAGAATCATGATGGGAAGATTTCATTTACGGTTGAGAAGCTGGCGCTGCACGCATGGAACAATCTTTATGAAAACAGGAGTAACTGCGGCCTTAATGAAGTTGCGCTGACCGCGATAGAAACCCGGGTCTTTTTCGGAACGAATCGCATGGTGAATATGGATACCCTGGATTACAACGAGATGATCCCGCTGTCAATGGATCAGCCGCTGACCGTGTCGCTGGTCCCGGTGGAAAGCCTGCAGGAGTCGCTGTGCCTGTATTACGTATTGTACTATTTGGACGGTTCACGGGATGACCTGATTGTGGATCTGAAAACCGGAGAAATTCTGGAGAGATCGCATTGGCCGGGCGAATGAGAAGCCGAAAAACACCTCGTTCATCTGCTCCTCCGTCATTTCCGACTCGCTCAGCGCGGAGGAGGCAGCGCACATCAGCATGCACAGCGTCAGCATAAGCGTAATCAGCCTGCAAAGCCCTGTTTGCCTGAATGCCATCTTCATTCATCCTTTCAAAAAATGATTTCCCGGTTGTCGGGCATGGCCATTATCTCATAAATTGCCCCTTGCACAATAGGCGGAACTGCTCACGGGACAGCGGTGAATCAAAGGATTCCGATCCGGACGGGCGTATGACATTCTGGAACACTCTCTTGAAATCTGGAAAAATATGTTTACAATTCATCTGTATCCATATATACTTAATATACTTACTGATGACGAATCAGAACAGGACTTATGGGCTAAATCAGACAAAATGGAGGTTTTGGTATGGTTACAATTTTATCGGTCATTCTCGGTGTGATGTTGATGATTGGCGGGGCAAGCTGCCTGCTCCTTCCGGATCTGACCTTCCTGACCCTTGGGTATGTCATCGGCGTTGTCATGATCCTGGAAGGGATTGGGATGATGATTGCCTGGTTCCAGAGGGACAGAAGCAAAGAGGGGAGCGGATTCGTGCTCGCCAGCGGCATTATTTCCCTGCTGCTCGGTATCGCGCTGGTCGGCAACGGTTTCCTGCAGCTGGCTGTGGACGATTTCATTGTCTATTCAGCCATCGCCTGGCTGTTTATCGACGGGATCCTGCGCATTGTTCTTGCCATCAAGACCAAGTCGCTGTATGACAGGGAGAAGGGTGCCGGCAGGAATACGGAGCTGGGCCGGAACTGGTGGATTGCACTGATTCTCGGCATCCTGATGATCATTTCCGCCATCATCTGCCTCTGCAACCCCGACGCGATGGCTCATACCATTGGGGTTATGATCGGCATCGGCATCATCATCAGCGGTATGGACCTGATCCACTTCGGAACGACGGCCTGGTTGCTGGACAGATGAACGATGAATGGAGGACTGGACATCCAGGGCACACAACAGGTGTAATCATATTTGATTAGCTGTTGATTCACTGCCGGGCAGCAGGAAATGAACAGGCTGCCGGCAGTGATTCAATAAAATATGGTCAAAAAAAGAAAACAGGAGGAAACGGAAATGAAAACGATCGAGGAACTGTTCAAAGAGGTACTGGCGGACGACAAACTGAAGGAAGAGGGAATCGCGGCGATACAGGCGGGGAAGCTGGGCGCTTTTATGAAGGCCCATGGCTGTGATGCCTCGGAGAAGGAAGCGATCGCGTTTGTGAAGGCGAAGGCAGAAAAAGCGGGTATTCCTCTGTCCATGTTTATGTGATAACCGCCCCTTTGGACAAGCCGGAGACAGAGACGGCTGAGAACGCCTGATGATTTGACGGCGCGTGACTGAAACCACTGAGGAAAACGGCGGCGCGCAAAACGAGATGACGGTGTACCAGATG
>Ga0310690_10013151_pt1 | contig 10097 bp, 18 predicted proteins | sample AusTroGonzalo_MG_2_FD_207661 | JGI IMG/M metagenome (GOLD analysis project Ga0310690, IMG submission 207661) | Bovine rumen microbial communities from tropical cattle in Woodstock, Queensland, Australia - Gonzalo_04 (v2) (version 2) | ecosystem: Host-associated > Mammals > Digestive system >...
TTCATATTGTCTTGAATCTCTATCGTTTTCAATTTGAATCTTATTAAGACGTATATTTTCAACGGCAGAATTCAATTCAAGAATCTTTTGAATTAGGGCAATAACAGAATTCGTAGTGCTATCAATATCTGATTGCATCTCTTGCCAAGTCGGGTTTTGCGCAAGCTATTTGGTGGCTTCTTCTACAGAGTCAATTCCATGTACTTTCATAAACGAATCTCTGAAGTTATCAGCTTTATCTTGTAACATTTTTTGTTCTGCTTCAAGATTAGCCAACTCATCTCTTGCTGCACCAATAGCATCCTCATACATACCAACAGTTGCGTCTACGCCAAAAGCTTCACGATTTGAAATCTAACGTTCTGCTTCTGCGGTTGCACGAGACAATTCAGTTCCAACGTTGCGTAATTTTTCTAATGGAAGATCATTAATTGACCTACTGTAGTCTTTTATCTTTTGATTACAATTATCAATACTTTCTCCCAGATCTTGTAATTGTTGAGCATTTTGTTTATATATATCGCTATCTCTTACATCTCCATTTGCTTTATCCCAATTCTTAACAAATTCTTCTTGATCTGCAAAAACCTCATCATACTGTTCTTGGAGATTATCACGATAACTAGAATAAGCATCTCTAGCACCAGCATACATCGCCTCGGTAATTTCTCTACCGTTCTCTTGAGCGTTTGAAATAACCGCTTCTGCATTTGTTACATCATATTGAAGTTCTATACCAACATTCTACAGATGAGTGAGCGGAAGATTACTTTGTTCTTCAGTCTGTTCAAATACATAATCCCAGAAATTCTGCGCTTCTTGTCCGGCGGATCTTGCACCCTCATGAAGTTTCTATCTCCAATCAGTATCTTCGCCAACACCAAAAGCGTCCAACATAGTATCGGCAAGATTGTATAATCCACCTTTAACTGTATGAAGTCGCGCTTGTTTTGTAGCATTATCGATATTATCCTGATAATCTTTTGCGGTTAATGCAATTCCTCGCTTAAGTTTGGAGGATTGGTCTTGTTGTAAATCTTCCAACTCTTCTGCATATTGTTTAATTTGCTTGTCAACATGTTGAACTGGTAAATCAATTAGCGATTGAGCGAACTGAATTTGTGCATCAGTCGCATTATGTAAGCTATTTGTTAAACTATTAATGGAAGAAGTTAATGTGTCATAATATTCGTCTCCGGCGGTATAGCCTTCACTTATCGCCTGAGCCAATTTTGCCCTTTGGTCAGCTATCTGCTTTTGAATATTAGAAATTTGTGCCGCCTGTACAACCATAGAAGCAACATAATCAAAACCAGTTGCTTTCTTCAATGGATCTTCAAATGCTCTATTGAAGCGATCTGCAACACGTTGAAGATTATCATACTGTATGGTTAAGTCTTCTAACGACAACGCTTTCTTAGATTCTTTAAATCCTCTTATTTGCTCATCAACACCATCAATAGCATCGCCTACGCTTCGTAATTGCTCGACATAGTTATTCCAATCTTCATTATCAAGCAATTGTTCATCAGTGCCAGTCCATGTTGCGAGGAAATCTGCCTGATCGCTAAGAAGTTGATTTTGCTCATCAACAAGACTATTACGATATGTTTGATATCCTGCTATTGCATTATCATATAGTTCTTCGGTGACACGCCTACCTTCATTCTGTCGTTTCTCAATAGCTTTGTCTGCATCTTCGGCACCATATTTCTTATCAGCAGATACATTCTGTAAATGTTTAAGCGGAGTTTCTGCATTTTCTTTCCGTAATTCACCAATCTTTATCTCATTGTCAGCAATGGTTTGCTCTCCATCGAATAATTCTTTTTGAAGTGAAATAATTTCTTCGTTTGTATCAACTTCTTCGCCAATAGATTCAAGTTCCCATTTTTTCCAAGCAAGATTATTACGAATCCTCAAATTGCGTTTTTCTTGTACTGCATTCTTTTCTTCAAGAGTGGCGATATCTGCAAGATTTTCTTCTGTAAAATCAGTTTCTCCATGAAGTTGCTTTTCCTAGCGTCTTTGCTCAGTCCTTGCCATTTCACGATCTAATTCTTCCAACTCTTGATCATATTGTTTAATAGCAAGTTCTCTTATGGATTTATTATTGGTTGCCTAAGTAGCCATTTCTCCATAAATCGATTGTTGTAATCCAGAGATTTTACGAGCAACAGCATCTTTATACCAATCAGCGGCATCAGGATTGTTTGCCAAATCTTGTTCTGCTATATCTATTTGTTCTTGATAGTATTTAATTAATCCGTCAGAAATAGAATTATCTTTTTCATAATCTTCGGCAGTCATAGCAATACCAAGAGCCGACCTATAATCTTGTTCAGATTTATTAACATTGCGATTGGCTGTAAGGTTTTCAATTTGATTTTTAGCATTATCAAGTTTTACTTCAAGATCCCAAACAAGAGTATAGTCTTTGTACTTTTGAAGAAATTCTTCTGTATCTCCAGATGCTAAATCTTTGAGTGTAAGGATAACGCTCCAATTAAGATCCTCGCCATACTTTTCTTTAAGTGCAAGTATATTTTGTTGAATTTTGTTTTCTTGTACCCATTCTTCGCCGCCCTGAGCGGATGCCACTTTACTAAGTTCTTTTCTTACATCTGCTTCAGAAATGGCAATATTTCGATAGCTTGCAGTAAAATTAGCTAAATATGTATCAAGTTGTTTTTCTTCCTCTTCAGATAAATCTGTCCATCCAGACTTGAATTCACTTATCCATTGCGACAATTCTCCGGCTGCGGCTTTAGAAATACCCTCAACGCTGAAATCAGTCAGGTTTGGCATTTCTTCTTGTAAATCTCTCATTTGTTCAGCAGTAAGAGAACCTTCTGAGCGAAGGGTTTCAAGCGCAGAAGTAAGAGATGATAGATGTTTTTCGTAACCTTCAACATTTGATTGATAATCTGCATCATTAAACAAATCTTTTAAAGTACCATCTTTAATAATATCAGAACTTTCTTTCATCCTTTCGTTGGCATTATTAATAAATATACCAAGTTGTTCCCAACTCTTACCGAAAAGATCTACTCCCATGTTGGATTGCGCATACTGAATTGCTTTAATATCATCCTAAGTAAGACCAGTTAACTGAGCATAAAGAACATTTGATTCTCCGCTATAATAATGCTTTTTGCCGTCATCCCCTAATGTAACTTCACCGCCAAGTTGTTCATAAATTTTGTCAATCTGAGAATCAATATTCCACTCGTTTCCATCTTCATCAACATAGTCAAGAGCAACAAGGATTTGCTGTCTTATTTCTGGATTACGTGGGAAAATCTGCTCCAATAATGCATTAACAGTATTCTTCATTTGACCAGCATTTAGATCGCCATAATCTCCGGAAAATAATTGTAATATTGACCTTTCCATCTACGCCTTATTTTCAGATCTTGTAAGCGCACCGGCAAATGCATAAACTATTTTATTATCAACAAAACTTTGCAAAGAATCCTAATCAATATCTCCAAAGCTTTCCCAATCCATATTGTACAATGCATTATTGATACCAGATCTCATGCCATCAGATAATTCATTATAATATGAACGACCTTCGAGTGTATCAATCATTCTAGGAACAAACGAAGATACCCAATTATCAAGTTTCTGTTGCTCTGCTGCTTCAACATTACTAAGTGCCTCATCTCCAAGCAATGGGATATTTTCTTCATAATATTTCTACAGAGCCTCAACTGCCTTTTTCTATTGTCCTGGCGTTCCAAATATTTGATAACCAGCTTCTTTGGCTTGTTTACCTATACCGGCTCTTTGTGCTTCTTGGAATTTCCAAGTAGCACCAGTTCCTTTTAATGCAACATCCAAAGCCTTCTCTATTTCTGGATTTTGTTCTGCGGCAAATCTAAGATTGCCTTTGTTAGCAGCTTCGAATAATTTCTCAATCTAAATCTGGTTATCTTGATATGACGATATTTCTTTATCTAATTCATCATTTTCAGCTCTTATTTTACCAATAACATCAGGAAGATTTTCAATTATATCTTGTGCATGAATCTTTTTCATAGCCTCCAACTGTTTTGATAATTTATCAGCGGCTTCATCAGCATTTGTCCCCAAATCAGCTATTGAATGACCATATTCATCAACGCCACCACGAAGAGTTGGGTACAAGTTTACTAATTCATTATTAATATTTAAAAATTCATTATATTCTTCGGTCGATAAAGAAATATTTTCAACTTCGGTACCAGAGACACTAACACCTTTACGAAGTTCATTGTATCGTTTCTGAAGCTCTTCTGTTTTAGAAAGCTTATCTTCATATTCCTTGTCTAATTTATCAATGGCTTCCTCTGCGGTTGTACCTTTTTCGATGGCAACCTAATTTTTGCGAACTGTCTAATCAAGAAATCCATTCCAAGCCATAGACAATCCTTTGAACAATGCTTCAACTGCTTTAATACTTAATGTTGTAAGAATAACATTGCCAATAGTTGATAATATTGTTTTTCCAACATTCGCAAAAGTTTCCATCGATGTTGCACCTTTTTTGAAATTAGAAGCCATCTGGCTAACCTTTACTCCAGATTCAGATGCCATTTCTCCAATCTCACCAACAGAATGTGCAACAACTTCGGCAGTTGGTTCTACTTCGTGTAAAGTATTGATATAATCAGATGTTGCATCAACCGTCTATGCAGAATAATCTTCAATATCTTCAAAATATCCAATAAATGCATCGGAACCATCAATGGATTCTTCAATAGAATCTGTTATTACTTCAGCCACATCTTGACCAGCATTGGGATCAACATATGGTGTTACTTCAATATCAACGCCCTCTGAAGCTGCGGCAGCTGCTTGCTATGTTGGCGCATAAGCTACGGACCCCCTCCAAGATGTTTGACCCGTATCGCTTTGTACTTCTTTTATTACTGTTTTTGCGCCTTCTTTAGCACCTTGCTTTAATCCTTGTTCAAATGAATGCTATGCGGATAATTCTCCAGTAGCCCTTTCTTTTAAAGAAAGCTTGGTAACGTTCGATTCTTTGCCCTAGTTATTTTTATTTCCTTTGAATATATTACCAAAACTCCATCCTTTGTTCTTATCGTAATTAAAGAATCCAGATCCGTTTTTCATCATTGATAAACTAACAACTGTACCGATTGCTGTCTCAAGTCCTCCGAAGGCTTTCGCTAACATATTTACACCAGTCAATAAAGAATTGACTAAATCTAACAGTAACTTAAATCCTTCGGTGTTGATGGTTAAGTTTGCTAACTGCTATAAGCTATTTGTAAGCTGAGTTGTCTTAGCTTGAATACTATCCATGTAGATATCAAGCTCACGTTGACCAACCCCAGCACTATTGAGAGATGTTTCGTATGCTCTCTCAAGTATATCTGGTGCTTGAAGAATTGAAGCAAGTACGTTAGAACGTGTTTTACCGGCAAGTAATTCAAGCAATGCATTCGATGTATTTGTTCCGTATTTATTATCTTTTTCGACAATATCATCCCAAACTTTAGAAATATCTAAGAGAATAGAATAAGTGTCACGGAGTCTACCCTTATCATCCAATACACTAATACCACCAGGTGTTTTGGCAGTCTTAGTATAGTTACGAACTTTTTGGTCAACCTTTGAAGTTGTCTGTACTATAAAATCAGATGTATCTTCGCCCAAATTCTCCAACTATTCTTTTGCATCCTGAGTTCCAGCTATTCTTAATGCAATCGTTCTAACACCCATAGCGGCTTTACTCATGTCCTGAGTGACATCATTAGCCGCCGCTAAAAGCGCAATACTTTGATCAACATTATTCCCGGCAACCTACAGAACTGAAGAAACATTTTGCATACCAGATGCAATCTAATCAGTAGAAGAGGAGAATGCGTCACCAACGCCATTAAGCTTGTCGATGGCAGATTCATAACTCAAACCATCAAATGCTTGAGTGATAGATACAAGCGATTTAGTTGCATCATCAATGTTGGTGAATTCAGATACATTGAGCAACCAGTTTGAAGCTTTTGCGGCTTCTTGTGATTCTTCAAGCGATTTACCAAGTCGTTTCCATGCAGCTACACTACTAAGAATATCTTTACCGGTTGATCCAACTTGTTTACCAACTTCGAAGCTACTCATTTTGATATTATTAAATTCCTCGGCGGTAGCTTGAGAAACCTTTCGGATTTCCATCATTGCAGTGTCGTATTCTTTAACAACATTAATAAGCTTCTTGATGTTGCCAATCATTCTATATGGGTTAAATAACTGTGCAGTCCAATACATTGAAAGCTGTTTAACTTTACCAGTGACAGCATCAATCATGCCACCAATACCTGTTTTAGCATATCCGATTTCTTGACTAGACATTTTGATTTCATTTGTCACATCAGACCATGAAAATTTCAGTCTTTGTACCATGCCATCTGCATCTTGAACTTGAGCGGTAAATGCCATAACATCTTCACCATTTATATTCATAGTAGAAGCAGTTACGCCCTAGACAGTCTTGTTGTAATTATTCTTCACATACGACTTAATCCAATCTTGTACATCTAATTCTCTCATCCCAGTTGTGTCAGAATTAATTACGGTGGATTTCAATCTACCAAATATAGAAGAATCTATGCCGGACACAACATTAAGATTTTTCATTGCTTTATTATTAATTTCATTCAGATATTCTTGGGCAGTATAACCTTCTTTCCTTGCTTTCTCATTTAGCTGTTCAATATTTGTTTTTGCTTCTTTGAATTGTTCAGAATAAGTTTTATCAAATCCTCTGAGTTGCATTCTATCCATAGTCTTTTGAACGCTCTTGATAGCATTCTCAAGTTCTCGTGCTTCTTGGATAGATTCTTTATATGCAGAAATAGAATCATCAAGTCGATTAAAATAGTCGCTAATACCGATAGTGCCATCTCTAAACGCATCATTTAATGTTGAAACGCCATCTTTTAATGTAGAAAACTGATGTTCATACATACGATCTTTGCCAGATTTTATTTCGTCATTAATCATTTTCTCAGAAGATTTAATAATATTATCTTTAAACTCTGCAAACGTATCAGACACATCAGATTTATATTGTCCAATTGTTAAATCTCCATTAACAAGCATTTTACTAAGAGTAGCAAGGTGCTGTTCTAATCCCGAAAAACTATCTTTTAACGCATCGCCAACATCGGTTTCTTTAAGAGCATTTAATTTTTCGCCAGTTTCCTAAATGGCGTTAGCAGCTTCGATAAAAGGTGCACGAATTTCACTAGCAAAACTTTCAAATCCTTCAAAAGCAGCGTTGACATCTGATGCAAGACTGGCATCGCCACGAGATAATAATTTTTCACGCAAATCAATTATTTCGTTAATCTTTGATTTATATGCTGCCAACCATTCTATATCCTAAGAACTAAGTTCTCTGTTACCCATAAATCTAGCAGTATTCTCAAGCGAAAATGCTTTTAATAACGATTCACGTTCGCCAACTTCTTTCAACAAAGCAAGATAACGTTTATATTCATCGTCATCTGGTGGATTCGGAGGATTACCACCGCCAGCGGCAGCGCCAGGAATATTGTTAGTTGCATCTGCGGTAGCTTTTGTTTGTTCAGCGGCTTTGCCCATATTAGAAGCAAGATTGTTGGCTGCATCTGCCGCTCCTTGTATATTAGACTCAGCTTGGACAGCGTTGCCTTCAATAGCCTTTATTGGAATACCATTCTAAAACGTATAACCATTTTCAGACAGCCATCTTCCAGCGAGAACATTTTGTTCCATTGCTTCACTGTATTGCTGTCTACCTTCTGCGGTTTGGTCGCCTATGGATTTGATAATTGCAGCCGCACTATCTTTGTACTGCTTCAACATTTGTTCTTCTTCAGATAATGCTTCTGTTGTAGCAATAACAGCTTCTTTTACTTCTTCTTGACCAGCAACAATTTGATCGGTGGAAGATGTAGAAGTATTTTGAAGAATTTCCTGTTGGTCTTTGACCTTTTCTGTTGTGCCTTCAATGGCAGTATTTAACTGATTTGTTGCTTCTACAGCTTGCTCAACTGGCACTGAAGTGGTTTCTTGTACAACTTCTTGCTATTCACGAAGATGTTCTACACTTCCAGTTGTAGCAGATTCAAGATGTTCTTCTGCTACAGCAGTTTCTTCAATTGGAGCAAATATACCAGAACCAGATTCTAATTCTTGTCTTAACTGATCTGTAACCGGGGTTGGGATAGATTCAGCACTAATAACTTTTATTTTTTGATATTCTTCTTGTACTCGTGCATAATAATCAGCTATCTATTTTGCATAATCAGCATCAAATACCCCTTTATATCGTTCGCTATTCATCAATTCAAGCTAAGATATTGTTTTAATTAAATCTTTATCTGATAATGATGATAAGTCTTCAACTATATTTAATTGTTCTTTTAGTGCATCTGCTTCGGCTCTAATAGCATCGGCGGCAGCATTATGCTGTTCGACTTTTGCTTGTGTAGTATTTGGGACGGAAGCTTCTTCTTTTTCTGCTGCAATAAGTTCTTCTGTTACTTTGATTTCTTCACGTTTGGCTTCAATTTCTGAATTGGTTTGAGTTTGAATATTATCAGTTCCAATACCAGACAACATAGAATTTGGATCTATTGTTGCAGGGATCATCCTCATTCCACTTTCACTATTAATCGGTCTATTATTTACTTGTTCTGATATGGTATCAATTGTATCATGGACAATAGAATTGGCTCTAATAATATTGTCAAGATTAAACACAACGATTCCGCCACCAGCAACTTCAAGACTATCATATCCGAGTCCTTTTATAGCCTTATCTACAAAGTCCTGATCATCATGGAATGGTGAACCACCTATATAACGAATCTATTTATTTTTTAAAGCCTCATCATCTCTCCTTAATAAGTCTGGAGAAAATAACTTATTATAGTCGCCTTCTTTTAATGCTTTTCTCGCAGATGATATTATTTCTTCAGAAAAATTCTAGTACCATGTTGATATAATTTGTTCAATTTCATCATCTGACAACTATGTATGACTATAATTAAATATTTTACTTACATTCGCATACCATTCTGTCATCTTTGAGCCATACGCAAGTTGAGGAGTTGTACTAAAATATGCTCCTGTTCCAAGCTTTTTACCAGATGCACCCATTTTATTAGGATCAAATTTATCAAATACATCATCAGACGAATGGAAAAGTGTTATAACACCTTTATTCTGAGCATCTATTGCCTTAGTACCCTATATAATTTTACTCTTTTCTTCGTTAATCTTTCTTCCAAGATTATCATATAGTTCAACAGCATCTTTTGTCTATTTACCAGATTCTACAGAACCAGACACTCCATTCAATCTTTCAGCCGCACCTTCCGCAGCCGCACCAAGAGTATTAATTGAACCACTTGTTTCTTGACTTTCGACGGACACACCATTAAGAGATGTGGCTGCCGCATCAGCAGATTGTTCGGTTTGTGGTGGGAGAGTAGTAGTACCACTTGCAGTAGCAGCTTGCCCACGGGCTTTATTTCTATCTGCAATTGTTTGTTTAATAAACTCATCAGATACCCTCTGATTTTCTTCATAATACTCTTTTTCAATTTGTTCAAGATCCTTCTATTTTAATTTTCCTTCTGCGGCTTTGCGAACCTTATATGCTAACTCCATACCATTTTCAATAGCTTCAAAATCTTCTTTTTTAAACGTTATGCCTTTTCTACCTTTAAATCCAGTGTTAATATTTTTAACATTAATGGTGGGTTTGGTAGTAGCAGTTTGTTCTGTGGCGCGTTCCGCTTCATCTGTTAAAGATTTGCCTTGCGCAACAAGTCCTTCGTAAAACTTTTTGAACTCTGCAATTGCGTCCTACAAAGCTTGCTCATATGCACCATCATCTACTGTCGCAAGTTTCTGATTTAATTCGGCTATCTTCGCTTTAACAGGTTCATTACGCTCCGCTGGTATTTTATATTCTTCACCGAATCTACTTCTAAACATTGCTGCAATTTCATTCTAAAGTCTTTTTGGATCACGACTTGAAACTACTGGTGTCTGCTCAGTTTTGGTTGGTATTTGTGTTTGCTACTGAGTAGGAA
>Ga0310690_10013152_pt1 | contig 10096 bp, 8 predicted proteins | sample AusTroGonzalo_MG_2_FD_207661 | JGI IMG/M metagenome (GOLD analysis project Ga0310690, IMG submission 207661) | Bovine rumen microbial communities from tropical cattle in Woodstock, Queensland, Australia - Gonzalo_04 (v2) (version 2) | ecosystem: Host-associated > Mammals > Digestive system >...
CTTTGGACCCCATCAGTTCAAATCCGTCTATGACCTTTACTTCCACATCAGGCATCTGTGAAAACTGTTCAGTCAAAGCATCTGAAATAGATTTGTGCCCTGCCCCTGTGTAAGCTGAGGTCACCAGCAAAATTCTTTTCATTCCGCAATCATCATCCCTGATTCAGTTGCTTATCATAAGCAGCATATTTCCTGACGGTGTCCGTTTCACCTTATTCATGTTTCCATTTAATCAGTGTAGAACAGATCCGGCGGGAAGTCAATGAAAGCAGCCTTTTTATAAATTTTTGAAATTGCCTCGAGAATCAGGTAACAATTCAGACAACAGAACAGACGGAATCCCGGAATCCGTATGTGAAACGGAGGGACCTTTATTGTGGTTTTTTGGTTGATTACGGTTGGCTCTTCCTGTTGGTTGCGGGCTGCCCGGACAGGCTTTGCTGATAGCATAGAAATGCCTGAAGGGATTCAGGATACAAACCGATCAGCACAGGTCTTGCTATCCCTTGTGGAACTGATGAAATTGAAAGGATATACCTGAAACGTGTTCTCACCGTGGCTCAGGGATTTGACTTGTCTGTTTCAGCTGCGGTAGTGGTCAGTTCTGGTAGCTCGTGAATGTCATAATTCTCATAATAGACGTCATAGGCGGTTTCAATATCTCCGGACAGTTCGATCAGGGCACCGGCCTGGAACATCCTGGACAGGGTTCCGGAAGGAGCGCGCCAGGCGGCATTGGAAACGACCGAGATGGTTTCCTCTCCCGGTTTTTTTGCTGTCAGAATAGCCTCTGCACCGAAAAGAATGATGCCGGTCGCAATATGATAATCACTGGAGATTATAGCCAGTTGTTTGACCTGCGGATACTGTTCCGAGAGAATCCTGAGGCTGTAAACCGCATTCTGGGCAGTGGTCATAGATCGGTCTTCTACGATCACTCGCTGCGGTTCCAGGCCGTTCTGGATCAGCCATTCAGCCATTCTTCCGGCTTCCGTAGCCTCTTTGTTGCCGGAAGCGGTTCCGCCGCCGGTGCAGATCACCAGTGCTTCGGGATATTTCCGCGCGCTGGCTAGTGCGACCTTCAGCCGCTCAACCAGTTCATCCCGCATGCTTCCATCCGGATTCAACTGAAAACCAAGGACGACCAGGCATAGTTCGTCCGTTTCCGGCAGCCCTTCCGGAAGAACCCCTTCATAAATCTCCGGTTCATATTCAGCGGATTTCCAAAGGTTCATGATGGCTTCCCATTTCTCGCCTGTTTCGGGACTGAGTGCCTTTAGTTCTGATAGGAGTTCAATGACTTTCTGATCTGCTTCTTCCCCATAGGTGCCGTAATACATCGCCAGCTCTTTCACGATGGTTCGGACAGTTCTCGCTTCTTCCGCACAGGCCTCTCCGAATGAAAGCGTACAGATACAAAGCAGCAGGATGACGATGATTTTTCCGGTACTCATCTTTTTTCTCCGTTCTCGGAATGGCTCCGGTTGGTTTTTGTTTTCAAATCGAATGTATTATATCATATTTTCTCCTCAAAAGAAATATTCTGGCTGCTTTCCGGCACCGTTTCATTTGGGTATCGGACTTTTTTCTCCGGTATTCCCGTCTTGCCTTCATTTCCCATCTGTTGTAAAATAAGATATTATTCTGAATGTCTCAGGAAGGATGTGCTGACTGGTGACGAAACTGGAAACTTCCCTGCTGAACCTGCTGAAAGAAGATTGCAGGATTCCCCTTGAAAAGATGGCAGTGATGACCGGTGCGAGGATCGAAGAAGTGGCTGACGCCATTACTGATATGGAAAAACGCCGTATTATTCTGCGCTACAGTCCTATGATCAACTGGGATCTGACCGACAGGGAACGGGTCGAAGCGATGATCGAAGTACGGGTTACTCCTCAGAGAGATATGGGGTTTGACGCTGTCGCCAAACGGATATACCGTTTTGACGAGGTCAAAAGCGTATATCTGATGTCCGGTTCCTATGACCTGCTGGTTCTGGTGGAAGCACGTACGCTGAAAGATCTGGCCATGTTTGTGGCGAGCAAGCTGTCTACGCTGGAAACAGTGACCGGCACCGCCACCAGCTTCGTGCTGAAACGATATAAAGAGGAAGGCGTCGTTTTCGACGGAGATGAATCTGACCACAGGCTGGTGATTTCACCTTGAATTATGATCGCTATATCAACCCGGCCATCGCCGCAGTTCCGCCCAGTGGCATCCGCCGCTTCTTTGACATGGCTTCAACCATGAAAGACGCCATCTCTCTTGGTGTCGGCGAACCGGATTTCAAAACTCCGTACCATATCCGTAACGCGGCGATCAACTCCATCGTGGACGGGGAAACCCAGTATACGGCAAACCGGGGCCTTCCGGAGCTGCGGAAGGAGATTTCCATATACCTTTCTGGCCGTTTCTGTACGGATTATCGCCCGGAGGACCAGATTCTGGTGACCATCGGAGCGTCGGAAGCCATTGATATCGCCCTGCGGGCCCTGCTGTCTCCCGGTGATGAAGTGCTGGTGCCGGAACCGAGTTATGTTTCCTATGCCCCCGGCGTGATTTTTGCAGGCGGTACGCCTGTCGGCGTCCCGACCCGGGAGGAACACAGCTTCCGTCTACAGCCGGAGGACCTGGAAGCCTGCATTACCCCCCGTACCAAGCTGTTGATCCTGCCTTACCCGAACAACCCCACCGGCGGCATTATGGAGAAGCAGGACCTGGAAGCGATTGCTCCTGTGATCCGGAAGCATCAGCTTATCGTCATTTCAGATGAAATATACGCTGAACTGGTATATGACGGCCACCGCCATGTCTCCGTTGCCGCCGTTGATGATTTATACCCCTATGTCGTTACAATCAATGGTTTCAGCAAAGCTTTTGCGATGACCGGGTGGCGGGTTGGCTATATCTGCGGTGCGCCGGAACTGATTGCCGTCATGAACAAAATTCATCAGTACAGCATCATGTGTGCTCCGCGCCAGGGCCAGGTCGCCGCGTACGAGGCTCTGAAAACCGGGCGGGAGAACGGGTATGAGGATGTGGAACGTATGCGCGAGAGCTATGACCAGCGGCGCCGACTGATGGTCAGCGCTTTCCGTGGCATGGGCCTCTCCTGTTTTGAACCCTACGGAGCATTTTATGTTTTTCCCTCTATTGTGTCAACAGGCCTCAGCAGTGAAGAATTCTGCGGCCGCCTTCTGAAGGAGAAAAATGTGGCGGCAGTTCCAGGCAATGCTTTCGGCGCCTGCGGAGAGGGCTTTATCCGATGCTGTTACGCCACAGCTATTGACAAACTGAATATTGCTTTGGACCGGATAGCTGAATTTGTCCGGGAAAACACCTGATTCAGGAAAGGAGAACCGTGACGCCATGAAAAAATGGACCGCATTAATCCTGATCCTCTGCCTGCTCTCCCCCTTTGCCGTTCTCGCGGAGGACGATGACGACCTGCTGATTGAGGAAACCATTGAAACAATTCCCGAAAAGAAAGCCTCCAGCGTCATCGACGGCAACGGTGTCGCCCTGATTACCGTCTCCTGTACGGGTGATTTCACCATCGGAGACAGCTATGGCCAGAAGAAATCCTCCATTTTTGCCAAGGCACTGAAAAAGCATAACGACGACATCAATTTTACCATGGCCAATACCCGGGATATCTTTCTCTCGGACCAGCTGACCCTGGTCAATTTCGAAGGGACCCTGACAGAAACCAGAAATATTCCTTCCAATAAACGGGAAAATGATTTCCTGTTCAAAATCGCCCCGTCCTACGTTCATGTGCTTTCTGACAACGGCATCGACGCTGTCTCGTTGGAAAATAACCATGTAATGGATTTCGGTGATGAGGGATATGAGGATACCCAGACCGCGCTGGATGAAGCCGGCATCGTATGGTCCAACTCAACGCATATGGGTGTCGTTGATGTGGAAGGAATCCAGATCGCAATGATGAGTTATCTGTGCATCGACCGCTACGACAAGCCGGTGGACGGCTACAGCAACCTGTATGAAAAGGTGGAAGCCGATATTAAGGCGATCAAGGAGAAATACCCGATCCTGATCGTTTCATTCCACTGGGGCCGGGAACTGGATTACTCCCCGACATCCAATCAGGTCAAAATGGGCCATCTCGCGGTGGACGCCGGCGCGGATCTGGTCATTGGACACCATTCCCACCGGATCAATCCGATCGAGCAGTATAACGGCGTCTATATCTGTTATTCTCTCGGTAACTTTTGCTTCTCGGGTAATTCCAAGCCCAAGGATATGTCCTCTTACATCTTCCAGACGCGCTTCCGGGTCAAGGACGGGAAAATCCTGAGCCGGGATTTCCGGATCATTCCCATCAGCATTTCCTCCCGTGAAGATACCAATGATTTTATTCCCACCGTGGAAAAGGCGTCGACGAAAACCGACTCGATCCTGACTGTTCTGCGTTCCAACGGCAAAAACCTGGAATACGCAGTCACAGAATATCCGATGGAATGGAAATAACGGAGGAAAATCCATGCAGGCTTCATTTTTGCTGGATGCCTGCCGTGCGGCAGGAATCGATTTCTATACAGGAGTGCCGGATTCTTTTCTCCGCGGGCTCTGCGATGAATTGTATACCCGGTACGGAACCGATGGAAAACATCACCTGGTTGCTGCCAATGAAGGCAACGCAATAGCGCTGTGCGCCGGCCACTATCTGGCTTCCGGCCGGCCGGCACTTTGCTATATGCAGAACAGCGGTCTCGGAAACGCGGTAAATCCGCTGGCTTCCCTGATGGACCCGGCAGTGTACGCCCTTCCCTGCCTGCTGGTCATCGGGTGGCGCGGCGAGCCCGGAACAAAAGATGAGCCGCAGCATGTGAAGCAGGGCGCCATCACCTTGGGCCAGCTTGATCTGTTGGGAATTCCATATTTTGTTCTGGGGCCGGAAACTTCCGAACAGGAATTTCTGGACCGTTTCCATCCTCTGCGGGAAGCAATGATGTTGGGGAAGACTGCCGCTGTCGTGGTCCGGAAGGGTACGCTGCAAACGGATGCGAAACCGGATTACAGTAACGGAAATATACTTCTCCGGGAAATGGCCGCGGAAGTGATCCTTTCCATCCTGCCGGAGGACGCGGTTGTGGTCTCCACCACCGGGAAGCTTTCCAGAGAAATTTTTGAAATCCGTGAACGCCGGGGAGAGGGTCATCAGCGGGATTTCCTGACCGTCGGTTCCATGGGCCATGCCTCCATGATTGCCCTGGGCATCGCCCGGGAAAAACCTGACAGGCCTGTTTGGTGTCTGGACGGTGACGGCGCCTTCCTGATGCATATGGGAACCCTGCCTGTTATCGCAAACAGCGGCGTGAAAAACTTTGTCCATGTGGTCATTGATAACGGTGCCCATGAGACCGTTGGCGGTATGCCGGTCTGTTCCGGGACGCTGAAGCTTGGAGCGGTTGCGTTGGCTTCCGGATATAAACAGGCGATGGAAATATCCACCAAAGAAGAACTGGAGCAGCAGGTATTCTCCCTGTGTTCCGGATCGCTCTCCGGTCCATCTCTGCTGGCGGTGCGCTGCGCCTGCGGCGCCCGGGAAGATCTGGGACGTCCTACCACAACCCCGATTCAGAACCGGGACGCGTTTATGTCCTTCCTGAAATGAATGTAACAAAATTTTCACACTTTTGACTACAAGATGTAGTGTTATTCTATTGACTGCTGTAGCATATTTAGTTATCATATGCGTATGTGAAATCCGGGAAGGGGGATACGGATATGATTGCCGGCTATGGCTGCAAACCGGTTTTCCAGTACAAGTTCCGTCCCTTGATGCCGGACAGTCGTGCTGCGGACGGCGGTTTTTGCGTTATCCTGTATGAAAACCGGATTCTCTCCTTCAGTACCTATGACGTGAACGGTGCTTTCCTGGATGAGCTCTGCTTTTCCCTTCCCGGCCGTGTTATGCAGTGTTTTTACAGCCTGCTTCGCAATGCGAGCAGTTGGCTCCCCGCCACCCCGTGCGATCTTCGCGGTTCCGCGCTGACTCCCTATGCTTCTTCCTTCGCCTTTGACGGCTATGATCCGATCCGGATATGGGGAATGAATCAGCTGCTCTGTGAGCCTACGGGGTCTGAAGCCGGTTTCTTTGCCCGGCATATGTATGTTCTGTTTGAGGATGTGGCAAATCTCTTTGCGGAGAATGGGATCCGCCTTTCCCTTGACGGATTTACCTGGGATGCAAACCGGATCCGGCCTTTCCGGAAGAGCCAGATGGGTTACTCTGCTCAGCAGGGCGTTATCTGATCCTTTTTGTAAGGGGGCTCATAATGCCTTTTTTTATTTATGCAGGAAGGAATGTTTTCATGACAAATGATGAAAAAAGGCTGGCCTGGATCAGATGCCCGGCGATGCCGGAGGAACTGCTTGATAAACTGAAAGCGATGAATCAGGAGGAAACCGATGACTGTTTTTACCGGGATCTGGCTTTCGGAACCGGGGGTCTCCGCGGCGTGCTCGGTGCCGGAACAAACCGGATGAATGTATTCACGGTTCTCAAAGCCACCCGGGGCCTCGGTCGTTATCTGAAAACAGTTACCGAATCTCCTTCCTGTGCGGTCAGCTATGACAGCCGGATCCACAGCCGGGATTTCGCGGACCTGGCCGCTGCTGCCCTTGCTGATATGGGAATCCTGGTGTGGTTGTATCCCCGTCTGTCTCCCACCCCGATGCTCAGCTATGCGGTCCGGCATCACCATACCACAGCCGGCGTGATGATTACTGCCTCCCACAATCCCGCAAAATATAACGGTTATAAGGTGTACGGAGCGGACGGGTGCCAGATTACCCTGAATGCCGCTGAAACAATCCTTTCCTTCATTGAAAGCGAGCCTGACCTGATGGATTCCCTGCCTGATTTCCGTATTGGACTGGATCGGGGGATGATCCGGTATATTCCGGACGATACGGTGGAAGCTTATTATCAGGATATCCTGAAGCTCCGGGTCTCTCCCGCCTCCTGTCCGCTGCACCTGGTTTATTCACCCCTGAACGGAACCGGAAATCTGCCTGTCCGGGAAATGATGCGGCGCCTCGGTTATGTCCGGGTGGATGTCGTCAGGGAGCAGGAACTGCCGGATGGGAACTTTCCCACCTGTCCATATCCGAATCCCGAAATCAGGGAAGCGATGCAGCTTGCAATTGAACAGGCCGTTGCATCGGGAGCTGATCTCTGCTTTGCCACCGATCCGGACTGTGACCGGATGGGTGCCGGCATTCGGGCCGGTGGGGATATCAGGCTGATAAGTGGGAACGATATGGGGATCCTGATGTTGGACTACCTGCTTCGGAACAAAGAGCACGGCAGTATGCCCTTTGTTGTAGTCAAAACGATTGTTACCTCTGAAATGGCGGCAGCTATTTGCCGGAAATACGGTGCTGAGCTGAGGAACGTCCTGACCGGTTTCAAGTTTATCGGGGAGCAGATTGGCTTCCTGGAAGCGAAGAATGAACAGGAGCGTTTCCTGTTCGGCTTTGAAGAAAGCTATGGTTATCTTTCCGGTACGGATGTCCGGGACAAGGATGCCGTCAATGCGGCTCTCCTGCTGTGTGAAATGGCTTCTTCCCTGAAGGCGGAAGGAAAAACGTTGCTGGATCGCCTGGAGGAGCTGAGGAACGAGTTTGGATTCTACGCACAGCGTTTGCTGACATTCGAATATGACGGCGAAGACGGTGCCAGAATGATGGCGTCCATTATGGCGTCCCTTCGCGCGCCGGACTTGTCTGAAACAGGCAGTCTGATCGCCTCCGCGGAAAAAAAGGATTACCTTACTGGCGTCGGTTCTCTGCCTCCTGCCGATGTCCTGGAATTCCGGATGAAGGATGGCGGCAAGCTGGTGATCCGCCCCTCTGGAACCGAGCCGAAGATTAAGGTATATCTCTTTGCGCAGGGTGCTTCCGGAGCCGAAGCGGAAGCATTGCTGGATGGTATGGAAACTGCGGTCAGAGAACTGCTGAAAATTGCCTGAAGCAGCCCGAAAAAAGCATTGAAAACCCCGCCGTACAAACGGCGGGGTTGCTGTTTCGGATCTGAATCAGAACCGGTTCGCGCGCTGTGCTTCGAAGCACTCACGGCAGTACACGGGGCGGTCTCCGCGGGGCTGGAAGGGCACCTGGGTCTCGCAGCCGCAGCCATCGCAGATCACGGTGTACATCTGGCGGGGGCCGTTACCGCCGCCATTCTGGGCACGGCGGGCAGCGCGGCAGGCGGGGCAGCGGCTGGGCTCATTCTGGAAGCCCTTCTGCGCGAAAAATTCCTGTTCGCTGGCAGAGAAAACGAATTCGTTGCCGCAGTCACGGCAGGTCAGGGTCTTGTCTTCGTACATGGGAAATTCCTCCTAAAATAGTTTGTTTACCCGCGCCATTGGTGGTTTATAGAGCCCCGTTCCAGACAATGGTTATGAGAAACAACCATGGAGGAAATGAACCGCAGTTAAAACCAGGGGTTGGGCGACGTTGGAATTATAACAGAATGTTTTTCATTTGTACAGCATTTTTTACCATTTTTTCAAAAGGTTCTGTCTGAATAAGCTGAAAAATGGCTGTTTATACATGCGTTTGCTGAATGGTTCGTTGATTCTGTTTCAATTCTTACGGGTTGCGGAAAAAACGGGTTTGTATTTTAGTGGAATAATTCTTTTAGTGAACTTGGTGTAATCACCCATTTTTTGGTTTTGTAATTTTTTAGTTTCTTTAATGCGGATTTCTGCCTCCTGGTTCGTCACTTGTTTTGAGTGCACCAATTTTTGAGTGCACCAGGCCATTCTCGGTCTTTATGGTCTTTAGTTCTATAAATTTTTAGTTCTATAACCTTTTTTCCTGCTTTCCCTCTCCAGAACGCAGCGTACATGATCATCGCTGTTTTTATTCATCCAGCATAATATTACATCAGTAGCCCTCGTTGTTTCAAGTCTCACGGCGTCTCACTTTGTCGCATCATGTCGCAGGTTTTTCCGGATAGATAAAAACAACGCTTCCATCGATGAAAGGAAGCGTTGATTCATAGGGGATTCCCGAGAGGTGCCATCCGGATTCGAACCGGAGAATAAAGGTTTTGCAGACCTTCGCCTTACCGCTTGGCTATGGCACCAAATAAAATGGAGCGGTAGACGGGACTCGGACCCGCGACATCCACCTTGGCAAGGTGGCACTCTACCAACTGAGCTACTACCGCACAATGTGCCTTGGGGCGGAATCGAACCACCGACACTGTGATTTTCAGTCACATGCTCTACCGACTGAGCTACCAAGGCATGATATATGGCGACCCGGAAGGGGCTCGAACCCTCGACCTCCAGCGTGACAGGCTGGCGCTCTAACCAACTGAGCTACCGGGCCAGGTATATGGTGGGAACAACAGGGCTCGAACCTGTGACCCTTTGCTTGTAAGGCAAATGCTCTCCCAGCTGAGCTATGCTCCCGGATGCCGCAGCTCATTCAGTAAACCCTGTCTCGCAGACGGCTTGTTTAATATATCTCAACCAAAACCATTTGTCAAGCATTTTTTTCACTTCAATCATATTCTCTCTGGCCTGGTTGAATGTAATAAAATTGTAATTATTTGGGGCTTGTTTCCGTCTTTTCCACATGATATAGTATCCGCGGTGGGTCTTTAAGGCGGTACGGGATACCGACAAGATGCGCTGTATAAGTTTGTGTGCGTAGCTTGCCCCGGCATGCCGGCCGGCAGGCTTTTTGTTTTGTCTGAAGTCCCGCCGAATTATTAAAAAGGGGGATTGGGTATGAATCTTGTTTACAACGTTAAGGACAGGCCGAAATTCGGGCAGCTGATCATCTTTGCCTTCCAGCAGTTGCTGGCCATCCTGGCAGCGACGATCGCTGTTCCCGCCATTACCAATGGTACGATTGTTACCGTTTTCGGGGAGTCCGCTGTCATGATGAGCCAGAGTGCCGCCTTGTTCGGCGCCGGCGTCGGAACGCTCATCTATCTGCTCTTCACGAAGTTCCGGAGTCCTGTTTTCCTCGGTTCCAGCTTCGCCTTCCTCAGCTCCATGGGCGCTGCTTTCACCGGGGCCGCCACCGCGGGCGCCACAGAGAGCCT
>Ga0310690_10013153_pt1 | contig 10096 bp, 6 predicted proteins | sample AusTroGonzalo_MG_2_FD_207661 | JGI IMG/M metagenome (GOLD analysis project Ga0310690, IMG submission 207661) | Bovine rumen microbial communities from tropical cattle in Woodstock, Queensland, Australia - Gonzalo_04 (v2) (version 2) | ecosystem: Host-associated > Mammals > Digestive system >...
AGGATGAGGATACTCGTCTGGTTCACTTCATCGGTAAGGACAACATTGTGTTCCACTGCATCATCTTCCCTGTCATGATGAAGGCGCACGGCAAGTATATCATGCCTGACAACGTGCCCGCCAACGAGTTCCTGAATCTGGAGAACGATAAGATTTCAACCTCTCGTAACTGGGCTGTATGGCTCCACGAGTATCTGGTTGAAATGCCTGGTAAGCAGGATGTATTGCGCTATGTACTGACAGCCAATGCACCTGAGACAAAGGATAATAACTTTACTTGGAAAGATTTCCAGGATCGTAATAACAACGAGCTCGTAGCTGTTTATGGCAACTTCGTGAATCGTGCCCTCCAGCTCACCAAGAAGTATTGGAATGGTGTAGTTCCAGCTTGTGGCGAGCTTCAGGATGTAGATAAGCAGGCCCTTGAGGAGTTCAAGGATGTAAAGGCTAAGGTTGAGGCTCTGCTGGAGCAGTTCAAGTTCCGCGATGCTCAGTTCGAGGCTATGAACCTGGCTCGTATCGGTAACCGCTATATCACAGAGTGTGAGCCTTGGAAGGTTTGGAAGACTGATCCAAAGCGTTGCGAGACCATCCTGAACATCTGCTTGCAGTTGACTGCCAACCTTGCTATTGCTTTCGAACCATTCTTGCCATTCTCTTCGAAGAAGCTGCGCGAGATGCTCAATATCGATAGCTTCGAGTGGGAGCAGTTGGGAAGCACAGACCTCCTGAAGGCTGGTCATCAGTTGGGTGAGCCTGCTCTGCTATTCGAGAAGATTGAGGATGAGGTAATCCAGAAGCAGCTCGACAAGCTCGAGGCTACCAAGAAAGCTAATGAAGCTGCAGCTTATAAGGCAGCTCCTATTAAGGATACTGTATCATTCGAGGAATTTGAGAAGCTCGATATCCGTGTTGGTCTGGTGAAGGATTGTCAGAAGGTGAAGAAGAGTAAGAAGCTCCTGCAGTTCACCATCGACGATGGTTCTGGCGTTGATCGCACCATCTGCTCAGGAATCGCAGCTTTCTATGAGAACCCAGAGGAACTCATTGGCAAGCGCATCCTCTTCGTAGCCAACTTCGCCCCTCGCACCATGATGGGCATCGAGAGTCAGGGTATGATTCTCTCTGCTGTTGATGCTGACGAGAGCCTGAGTGTGGTAACAACCACCAAGGATGTAAAGCCAGGAAGTCAGGTAGGATAGTTTTCCTCTTGGCTTTTCCTTCTTTCTTGTAATAGTTTGCCTCCCTTCCGATGCCGGAAAGGAGGCAAACCTCGTTTTCTATGGAAGAAAACATTGTTTTCTCAATGAGAATATTCTGTTTTCTCATTGCGGATTCTATATTTTCTGATTGAGAAAACAATGTTTTCAGTAGGGGGAAACACTACTTAAAGTTTTCTTCACCTATATAGTTGACGGCGTTATGTGTTGGACAGAGCAATATGGTGATACTCGTATGCCTCGAAGTAGCGGTCATAAGGTATCTCCCAATCATAGCCGTAACTTTTCACGAAGTTCTTAATCCAATCCTGTTGTTCTGGCGAGAGTGCTCTGTCGCCACGCATATACTCATAATACATCTTGGGACCATGGAGGTAACTGGTGATACCCTTGCGCATCGAAGTGTAGTCCTTCTTCATCACACAGTCGTAAAGATGGCTGAAGCCCTCAGCCCATACAACCACTTTGCGTTTGTCGTACCAACGACATTTGCCGTCTTTGAGTGTCTTGGGCATCACGCATGTCGCAATCTCTGTGGTTTCAGGGGCTCGTGAACCAACAAGATAGCGCAGGCAACTGCTCTGGAAAGGGCATAGGCTGTTGGTGCAGAGCACATACCATGAAGGCACATTAGAGAAGTCGAGCATCTGGCTCATTGGGATGATTTCTTTCTTATTTTCCATGATGATTCACCATTTACTTTATTAATCCTCACTGTCTATGCCGACAAAGGTACAACTTCTCTTTGTAAAAACCAAACAAATTGCCTTCTTTTTGCTAACAAATGCCACATTATCGAGCGTATTGATATATATCTTTTCGTCAAGAATGGCGTGGAATTAAAATAAAAGTGTTATCTTTGCCAGCGATTATGGCAGAATCGCTTAAAGCAAAAACAGCAAAGGGTCTCTTCTGGGGAGGCATGAACAACGGCGTGCAGCAGTTGCTCGGATTGGCTTTTGGCATTATTTTGGGGCGATTGCTCAATCCGTCGGACTATGGTATGACGGCTATGTTGGCTGTGTTTTCTGTGATTGCCAACGAGTTGCAGTCGAGTGGCTTCAAGACAGGGCTCATCAATCTGAAAGAGCCCAAGCACGAGGACTATAATGCTGTATTCTGGTTTAACATTCTCGCTGGAGCCTTTATCTATGTGGTGTTGTGGTTCTGTGCCCCCTTGATAGCCGATTATTACGACAAGCCAGAACTGAGCCCCAAACTCATCCCCCTGAGCCGTTATGTCTTTTTAGGCTTTGTGTTCTCGAGTTTCGGTATGGCACAATCGGCTTATCTCACCAAACAGATGCAGATTAAGCAGATAGCCCAGTGTGGTATGACAGCCACGCTGACATCGAGCATCGTGAGTGTCATCCTCGCTGCCCTTGGCTTTGGCTATTGGGCTCTTGCCACACAATATCTGATGTATATTGCTGTCAATACCTTGTTATTATGGTATTTCAGCCCCTGGCGCCCTACCTTCTCACCTTTCTCAACTCTCCTTCCTCCTCTGAAAACCCTTTTCCCTTTCAGCTTTAAGATTATGCTCTCGGCTATCTTTACGCAAGTGAACAATAACATCATGAATCTGTTGCTGGGCCGTTATTATGGTGAAACGAATACAGGCCATTATAATCAGGCCTACCAGTGGAGTTCCAAGTGCTTTATGCTGGTGGGGAATATGCTAAAGCAAGTGGATCAGACAGTATTGGTGGGACTGCATGATGAGCGCGAACGCCAGTTGGCAGTACTCCGTAAGATGATGCGCTTTACGGCTTTTGTCTCCTTCCCATTGCTTTTCGGCTTGGGATTGGTGTCGCATGAGTTTATCGTGCTGGCGATAGGCGAGAAGTGGGCTTTCTCAGCTTCATTGCTCCCCCTGCTCTGTCTCTGTGGCGCCTTCTTGCCCCTCTCCACGTTGCTTACGGATTCCATTATCAGTCAGCATCGCAGCGATATCTATCTGTGGAGCACAGTTGCCTTAGGCATCCTGCAGATAGCCTTGATGGTGAGTCTTTGGCGAGAGGGTATCTACACCATGGTGATGGCCTATACCTTATTAAATATAGTATGGGTGTTCGTGTGGCATTTCTTTGTTCGTCGATTGATGAACTATCGTCTTCTGGCTTTCCTGAAAGACATTATTCCCTTTGCCTTGGCAGCAGTAGCGGTGATGGCTGTGACGGGCTTTGTCACACAGAGTATCTCTGCCCTTTGGCTCAGGTTGCTGAGTAGGGTGCTGATGGCCACCATTCTCTATCTGGCTGTGATGCGCCTGGCAGGAACAGTGATTCTGAAGGAGATCATGGCCTTTATCTTCCGAAAAGGTATTTCTTGAAGAAAGGACTCACACGAAGCAGTTGGGAGGTGATGATACAGAAGCCTACCACGACGAGGGCGACAGACAGCGATGCTGTGGTGTCGAGTAGGAAGTTGTGGCGATTGGTTTGGAAATAGGCGCCTACTGCTGTCATCTTGGGTAGGAAGAAATAGTGCAGCAGGTAGATGTCGAGCGTACGACGTCCTATGAACTGCAGACTGCGTCCTAAAATTGTCTTCTCTGAGAAGAAGTCCTGATAATGCCTGAAGAACATAAATACCATCGAGAGCAACAGGAACATGGCTAACGTGTGGGGTAGGGCTGTCCACTCACGACGGAGGTTATGCCACACAATGACATCGAGTGTGCAGACCACAGCCAACACAGTGACTACAGGGAAGAACCACGAGCTGTCCATCAGTTGTTGGGCCTTGTCCCAATAGCGATGCACGATATTGCCGAAGAGGAAGAAGGGGAAATAGCGCATCATCTCCACCAAGCTAGTATAGTTGAGGAACTCGTTCTGAGGTCCTTTATGTCCTAATGCCCAAGAAAAATAGCGGGGCAGATAGCAGGTCTCGAAGAATCCTAATGAGATGATAAAGAGTATGGTAATGGGTATCCACGACTTGATGCGCAGCTTGCTCTCCGCATAGCTGAAGAGATAGTAGGTCAGCAACATATAGAGCAACACCAGCGTGAACCAATAGCCAGCCTTCATCGAGGAAGCCATCGCATCAGAGAAACTCTTGGCGAAAGGATCGGTGGGTATCATGGCCAGATATAGCAGGAAGAACACCACCGTTGGGATGATTTGCACCTTAAACTTCTTCCATGATAGTTCGCGAAGGGTCTGTCCGTTCCATACACGACTGGCTTTATAGGCTAAGAATCCACTGATGAAGAAGAACAACGGCATGCGGAACAACAGGAAGAACTGGAGGGCAGCAGACCAACGGATTTGCATGCCAAACGACTTCAGGGCCACATGGTTGGTAACCACCAGCAACATGGTAAAGCCACGCAGGGCATCGAGCCACCCCATACGGGGCTTCTTAATCGAAGAATTCAAGTTTTCCGACATGGGGTGCGAGTTTATTTAAATCGGGTAGTTGCATGTAATCGCCAAAGATATGGCGCAGATGGGCATCCGCATTGTGGGGCACAGGCAGCTGATAACCCTCGAATTCGTGGGTGGTCAGTGGGAAAATCTCTTCTGCATAACGGGGGTTATGGAAGGGAATGCCCATTCCGCTTGTAATAAGTGGTGAGATGAGAGAGGTGAGAGGTAAGAGAATAGCTCGGAGGCAGGGGAAGAGGAGATTGTTGTTGAAGTTGAAAATCTTCCTTACAGACTTAATGGCCTTCTCATCGTCAGCGCTTGTACGCCATATCTTATACATATGTCCCACAGTCTTCTCTGTCAGCTTATGCAGCCAGATGGGGTGTTGCTCCATAGGGAAGATGTCGATGTAGATACCCTGTTCCTGCCACAAACGGTCGTAGCCATTCTGCTCTAACATCCTCGAACGCTTGTCGCGCATCTTGGCGTAGAAGTAGAAGTAGTTGGGATCGGTATCGCTGTTCTGCAGGGCGAGCCAATCAGGTAGTTCTTTGGGTAGAATCTCCATCAGGCGCAGATAGTCGGAGCGCATCATCTCGATATCCAGATCGTCATCCCAGGGAATGAATCCGTTGTGGCGCATGGCACCAATCAGAGTGCCACTGCTCAGCCAGTAGCGGATATCGTGCTGCTTACAAATCTTGTCTACCTCCAGGAGAATATCGAGCATCCTCATCTGTTGTCTTCGCAACAGTGAGCCCTCTGGATTAAACCGCTTGCGGAGTGCCTCGTTATCGATGCTCGTCATACCTACTGATCCTCTCTCTTTGATAATTTGTGCGCAAAGGTACAAATAAATTAAGAATTAAGAAAGATGAATGAAGAGATTTTTGTATCTTTGCAGCGAAAAAGTGTTGATATGAAGTATCCTGCCAAGACTGATATTGCTGTACTGCTGCTGTTCTTTACTCGCAGCGACACCTTTAAACAGGTATTCGAAGCTGTGCGCCAGGCACGACCTTCGAAGCTGTTGCTCTATCAGGATGGTCCTCGTGGGGAGCGCGATGTGGCTGGCATAGAGGCTTGTCGACAGATTGTCAGCGATGAAAACATCGACTGGGAATGCGAGGTGCATCGCAACTACTTAGACCATAACGAGGGCTGCGACCCTTCAGGCTTCCGTTCTCATCGTTGGGCTTTCTCTCTGGCAGATAAGGTGATTGTGTTGGAGGATGATGTGGTGCCTTCGCAGTCTTTCTTCCCTTTCTGTAAGGAGATGCTCGACAAGTATGAGCATGATGAAAGGGTCTCGATGATTGCTGGCTTTAATATCGATGAGGTGACTAAGGATTGTGGCAACGATAGCTATTTCTTCACTTCTGCTTTCTCTATCTGGGGCTGGGCCTCTTGGCGCAGGGTGGCAGAGCGCTGGGATCCTGATTATGGTTTTATGCGCGATACAGAGAAGCGTCAACGCTTGGAGCGCATTGCCAAGGAGAGAAACCTGCGTAGTGATATGTTGCAGATGTTCCAAGACCATAGTCAGAGTGGCAAGGAGTATTTCGAGACGATTTATTGGGCAGACATGCTGTTACATGACTCCCTGGCCATTATGCCAGCGAAGAATCAGATTAACAACATCGGACTGATGGCTGACTCTACCCATTTCTCTGCAGAACTGAAGACCACGCCTCATCGCATCCGTAAGATGTTCACCATGCAGCGCCATGAGTTGAACTTCCCTCTGAAGCATCCAACTGCTGTTGTTGACAACAAGGCTTATCTGGAGCGACTTTACAAGGCTAATGCCTGGAACCACCCATGGATCAAGGTTCAGAACTCACTCGAGGAGCTCTTTCTGAACCTGCGCTATGGAAACTTCCAACATATCTTAAAATCCTTCTCTCGTCGCCTCCGCAAATGGACTGGCACAGAGAAGCATCGTTAACTCCCCTGGATGATTTCGCCCTGAGTGATATAGTTCCTGTCTGTTGGCAGGGACGTTGGTGTGATGGTATAATGCTTATCTTCCAGGAGGTTCAATGTCACTTTCTGGAATCTGGGGGCACTGAGCATATAACGATCAGTAGCAGGACAAACAGGATAGAATCCCATGGAGGCAAAGATGTACCAGGCTGACATCTGACCTGCATCATCGTTGCCTGAGAGTCCGCCAGGCGTATCGTTGTACTCTGTGTCGAGGATATGGGCTACCTGCTTGATGGTCTTCTCACGCTTACCAATAAAGTCGTAGAGCCAGGCTAGTTGATGGCAGGGCTCATTGCCATGCCAGTAGCGAATAGAGGAGTCCTCGCCCCGTTGGGGGGAGGGCAAAGGTAAGAACATCGAATCGAGTTTAGCCTCGAACTTATCCTTGCCTCCTAATACCTCTACCAATCCCTCCACATTCTGGGGTACATACCAAGTGTAGTGACAGGTGGCGCCTTCTGTAATGTAAGGCTTGCGATGGATGAAGTCGAGATTGTCCTCGAAGAGACCCCCATCTGTCTTCTTGCGAGAAAGCCGCTTGGGTGCATGGCGCCCATCGCAATAGCCCGTCTTGGGATTGATGACGTTACGCCAGTTCTCTGAGCGATGCATCAACTCCTGATAGTCCTGATCCTTATCCAAAGCCTTTGCCAGTTGAGCTACAGCGAAATCATCGAAGGCATACTCGAGGGTGCGAGAGGTCTGCTCCTCTTGATGGAAAGCTTCTCTGACGCCATCTTCCAAAGGAATGTAGCCATACTTCAGATAACTATCCAGTGCTCTGCGCCCCATGCCATTCTGATAATCCTCTATCGAGGCAGGCATCTCGAAAGCATTCTTCCGCATGGCCTCGTAGGCCTTCTCGTAGTCGAAATTCCTGATACCCTTGATATAGGCATCAGCCAAGGCAGCACTACAATGATCGCCTATCATAGCTGCTGTGTAGGAATTCCAGCAGGGGAAGATAGGCAGCCAACCACCCTCTTCATACATGGTTACCAATGATTGCATCATATCACCAGCCTCTTTAGGGGCTATCAGCGTGTAGAGTGGATGCAGGGCACGATAGGTGTCCCACATAGAAAAATCACCATAGAACTTTCGAGGACTCTCAGGCATGATGGTGCCATCAGCAAACTTTGGATAGCTGCCATCGACATCACTCATCTCCCTGGGGAGGAACGAGCAACGATAGAGGGCACCATAGAACTGATTCACTCGTGCTGTGTCAGGATCTTCCACATCGATGGTGTGCAAGCGATCGATCCACTGCTGGGCTGTCTGCGCCATCATACTCTCGAAATCGTGCCCCTCGACCTCGAAGGCGAAGTTGTTCTCTGTCCCTCGCTTGTTGGTAAACGAGGTGGCTGCCTTCAGGATAATCGGCTCGAAGGCTTTCCCCTCGAAGGTGAGCCATACACAGAGACTGTCGATACCATAATCCTTGATGGGGTCGTAGGCCTGCAACAGGTAGTTGCCATCAATGCCAGCACGCTCGCCCCACCCCTGATAGATACGATGCACAGGATTATAGCCATAGATGGTCTTGGCGAGGGTGTCCACCTCTAAGTAACCCTCACCCTCATCGCTGTTATGGTTCAGTACGATGTGGATGGGTCCATCTTGTTCTGGGGTGATACGGAAGATGGCTGTATGACTCGACCCTGTCATCTCCATCCAGAGATGTTCCTTTGGTAAGTGGACAGCATAGTAATGGGGATGGGACACCTCTTCTGAATGCGAGAAAGGAGTGGCACGCTCCTCTGGCTCCAGACGTAGCTTTCCGCTAAGGGCTGCAAGGGTGAAAGAGCCATAATCCTGAGTGCAACCTCCTACGATCCAATGACTATTACGGATGCCCTGAAACAGCGAGTCTGTATAGTAATAAGGTGCTACGCACTTATTCTCTGTATCCTGAGTCTGGGGTGTCCAGAAGTTCTGTCCGTTGGGCGAGAGCACAGCAGGCATCGTTTGTCCATGCTCCTCAGAGCCTTTGCCAAAGAGTCCTGCAGTCTTGGTGTTGGCAGGAGCCGTACCCACCATTGTGTTCAACGCACAGAGTTGGCGAAGATGCTCAAAGTAGTGCATGCGATTAGCAACCTGTTGTTTCAACTCCTTCCAACTCATGAAGCCTATCGACTTTTCGTTATGCAATAATTGCACAAGCACATCACCTTGTGCATTCTGATAGAACACCATTTGCAGATTAGCTGCCATAGGCAGAATCTCGTCCATGTAGTTGTATTCCTCGCCTCGAAGTTCTATTCCCATCAACGTGAGCAATCGATAGAGGTTCGAATCGTGTCCGAAGCGGAGATCTGCTCCTACACCTCCTCGTGCGATGGCTGCATCAGCCTCATTCTCAATGCGTTGCCAGAGTGAGATGGCACAACGGGCTGGGATGCCTTCGTTCTGAATCACGTCGCCATGAACAATCGTCATGCCTCTGTTGTTCTTCTCATAGGCAGCATGCATCTCCTCTGGGGTGAAAATGTCATAGAGCGATACATCCAACTCCACATCCTGCATATCCGAAGCGATGGTGTTGATTTCCAAGAGCAGTTTCGTTGGTTCCTTTACCTTTGAGGGGTCTATGAACAGTGCCTTGATAAACCTCTTAGGCGAAATCCTCAGAGGCACATTAGTGCGACTCTCCAGCGCCTTCTCCTCTGGCGAGGTATAGGCTATCCAAGCCATATCCGCTGAATCAGTAATGGCCTCAATCTTTTGGGAACATCCCTGAGTTACCAATTCTCCCAAGAAAGCGAGCATACTACTCCTGCATCTTCCTACTACGCTGGAGTGGGCTGTGATATAGGCATCGGCAGTAAAAAGTTGGGGGAAGTTCTGATACATCCTTTTGGCGATACCCCGATGTTGACGAGCGCCAAGGGCTGTTAGCTTACCACCATTCCCTTTGGCGTTCTTCCAGACTTGGTCCAGTCGCTTCTTGACGCTTTTGCCCAAAGGAGTCAGGTTCTTCTGGTCCTCGAAATGCTGGTTCACCCAGATGTAGCGATTATCGTTTGTCACCCATCGCGAACCATGTCTGCCATAGTGTGAGATATAGAACGGCTTGTAACCCTCAGGAGCTGATTGCAGTTGAGGCTTCTCGATGCCCGACTCTATGGGATAAGCATAGTATACACCCCCCATCTGCTCATTCGTCTGTGCCTTCGATGTTAAAGGTAAAATGGTAAAAAGGTAAAAAGGTAAGAAACCTTTCACCACACCCATTACTATATTATAAACTCTCTGCTTCATAACTATTCACTCATTAATTTCTCAGTACTTCAAACACAAATCGTGCGCCATTCGAGTAGCTTGTATCGAGCCACAACTCTCCTCCCATTCGTCGAGCCACAGAGCGAGCTACAGTGAGTCCGATACCTGTGCCATCAGTAAAACTGTCGAGTTGTACGAACTCTTCGAAGATATGCTCTGTCTCTTTAGCAGGGATGCCAATTCCTGTGTCCTCTACAATAAAGCACAACTTACTATCCGTCA